>Ga0315284_10013254_pt1 | contig 11735 bp, 23 predicted proteins | sample YL17G09_16_MG_FD_203696 | JGI IMG/M metagenome (GOLD analysis project Ga0315284, IMG submission 203696) | Sediment microbial communities from Yellowstone Lake, YNP, Wyoming, USA - YL17G09_16 | ecosystem: Environmental > Aquatic > Freshwater > Lake > Sediment | place: USA: Wyoming | collected... | reverse complement strand
TGTTAATGGTGATGGTCTTTGCGGTTGGCGATATTTCGCTGTTCGTGAACGATCCGTCCGTCGTGGAAATGTCCGTCGGCGTCAGGGAAGGGAACACCTGGAACGTCACGCGATCTCCGACCTTGTTGATTTGGCCTTTGATCAGCGCATCCCCTTCAACGCCATTCAGACAATGCTTCCACACCTTTGAGGCAGCATATCGAGCCTTGAGCGCGCGCTGTCTAAGCCACGCTGGTACGGCTGTCGATATGCCATTTGAGTCTAGTCCTGTTTCATTAGCCATGACTGGCTATCCTTTTTGGTTTATTTTTTCACCCGACCCTCGCGATACGCTGACCGGATTTCGCGGTCCAAGGCTTCCGATTGCTTCTTCATGTCATCGGTCCAAGTTCTTGGATCATTCGGAAATTTGCCGACCTCTTTGATGATTTCGGCTTCCGTCCATACCCGTTGCCCATTCAAGGATGGCGGTGCCCCGATAACCGGAGCCGCCTTCGCCTTTAGAACGCTTTTATCCGTTATGCCCTTCTGTTTTTGCCAGAGAAACAGGGCATATTCTGCACGTTCCATCGGTCGCATATTCTTCATGGCCGGGGTGGATTGGACGATTTCCGCTATGTCTTGTTCGTCATCGTCAGTCAGTCCTCGTTGAGTCTTGATGAATTTGGTGGCTTCTGTCGTTTCTTGCCGCCATTCGGAGGTTTCTTGATCCACGACTTGTCGCTCATTGAGCTGCGAAAGCAACCGCTTCTCAAACTGCGACAGGTGGGTTCCAATCTTTTCTTCGATTGTCTCCTCTGGGGCTTCCCAAAACGACTTGCCAGGCTTTCGATTGTCTCCCGATGATTTAAGGGACGCTTCGAGTTGATCCAGGCGGGTTTGCAAGTTCCCGACTATTTCTTCTCTCTGCGATCTTTCGTCGCGTAGGCGACCTCTCAGCTCGCGGATAGTATCGAGCTTGGAAGGGCCTCGGGTACGGGTTTGACGATCTGTTGCCGAACCACCTTCGGTAGACTCTTGCGAGCCACCGGCACGTTCCTGTCCGTCTTGCGACGATTCGGGGGCGACACTCCCCGTCTCCGTGGATACGTCGGAGGTTGTTTTTACGGTCGCACCGCCGGAATTGATCGGCGCGTCTACAGTTCCCACTAAGTCGCTCACAGGGCGACCTCCTGATAACGGGCCATTGGCCCGGATTTTGCGTCTAGTAACATTGGTAGAGAATCGTCACGCCGGCAGCGTTTGTCTTTCGATAGCTCAATCCCTTCGGGAGAGCTACGTCATAATATTTGCATTGATCCGCAACCAGCGTTGAAATTGGACCTAGAAATTGACCATCAGCAACGGTCCATGTCGAGTTATAAACCGTCATGGAAGCACTGGCGACGCCAAAAGAGGTGCAAATTCCATGGAGAATTCCTCTCTGAGTTCCCTCGCATAGCGGAACGAAATTATGAGTCGTCAGTGTATTGGTCGATCGCCAGATATCACCTGCTTTAACGAAAGAGGGCATGGCCAGAAGTAAGGAAAAAATCAATAGTCGTTTCATCGGTTCACCTCAGTAACACTTGTAAAGAATTCCGACGACCGCCGCGTTGTTCTTGAAGAAATACATCCCGCTCGAAAAGGCTACGTCGTAGTATTTGCACTGATCGGCGACCAATGTCGTAATCGGACCTACGATATTGCCGCTGGTAAATGTGGCACTCGACAGAATGGCGATGGAAGAACCGGCCACACCAAAGTTCGTACAGACACCATGGAAAATACCTCTTTGTGTATTTGAACAAAGAGTCTGCATAGTGGCCTGGGTCGTGATCGCGTTGCTGGACCTCCAGACATCGACCGCCATCGAGGACAGAGATGCCCCAAGTAAAAGTGCCATCGTTAAAATTATTTTCTTCATCGCGTTTCTCCTCTGGCTTCGCTTAGTAGTTGTTCAATCTCGATGGGGGGTTGATCCTCCCGACCGTCTTTTTCCAAAAACGCCAATTCTGATTCCAGCGTTAACATGGCCTGTTTGAACCCCTTCTCTATTCCCGCATAGTAACGCCAAGCCGACTCCGATCCTCTGGCCGCCGCCCGGTCACGATTTTCTTCTATCTTTGAAACCTTTTTGACCCATTCTTCCTGGAGAGCCCGATACGCGGGATTCTCAACTAGGGAGGCGAGTAGGGCGTAGTTATTCACTCGGCTCATAGGACACTCGCTACGTCTTGCGCGTTCTGCTCGGCGTCGTACCTTGCTGCGGCCCCTAGTTCACCGGCTCGAGAACGCATCGATTCTGCGTTCCCGGCAGCCGCTCCTGCTTGTTCGATAGCGTTCAGAGGCATACCCGGACCCGGCATACCGGGAGGCATCGGAACTCCGGGAGTCCAAACCGCTTTCGGGTTCATGCCAATCCCCCTCGCCAGTTCCTCAACAAAAGGCTGAATGTTGACTTGGCCCAGTTGCGGATTCTGGCTCCGGATCGAAGTCACAATCTGGAGAAATTGGAGCAAGTCTTTGTTGCGTTGAGGACGGAAGTCTTTGTCCGTGACGATCTTCGTCACGACCTCAACATCCAACGCCAAATCCGATGGATAAACGCGGATGTTGTTGGCTTGACCCGTTGCCGCGATCGAGAACGGCTGATCGAGGAACGAAATGTTGTTTTCGTGACATTTAGAGATGTGTTCCCGAAGGAGGGTTTCGCTCGCAATTTCCGCCATGACCGATAGCCGTCGGACGGCCTCTGTTTGCGCGATAGACGATTCCGTAGCCGTGGCTTCCGTAACAAGAGCCTGCAGATTGTCGGTCGCTCCCGTCGTCGCTCGGAACTCCGACTTCATCAACTGTTCTAGCTGGAGTCCAAAATTGACGCCTTCCAGCTGGGGACGTATGGCTTTCAACATCGAATCAGGATCTCCGTCTACTTCGACCAATCCCCAAGGCCGAACCTTCATCTGGCTTTGTTTCAGGTTCCCCATACGATTCGAGAGCCACATATTGAATAGCGAGAAGGTGATGGTGTCATGCATTCGTGCGCGATTTGAGTTGATCTCGGGCTGTGTCGCTTCCGCGACTCTACCCACGCCATAAGCGTAAGGTTCCATCTCGAATTCGTTCATATGGGCGAACCCGATGGGCCGTCGTTTATAAACCGACGGATGGCCCTTGATCGTCGCCAGGTCATTCACCGTCGCGATACACCACTCGCGTCCGCTTTGGTCGTTGTTGAGATTCCCGTAGTAGGTAATCAGTTGGAGCAAACTAGAGGGGCCTTGGGATCCGGCATAAGTCTGGTATCCGGCGTTAGTCATTCGAGCCGTCAGCTCTGGAGACAGGTTTTTCGCATCGCCGGAAGCGGTAATCGCGTCTTCGATGGTCTGAGCATCCCATACATCCGGCATTTTCCTTGCGAGAGCCCTTAAATATTCCGGCGTGACATAATCAATCAGGGCGTGCCAACTTGATTGGGCGATATCGAAGGCCAGAGGATCGAACGCAATCTGCAAAAGCGATCGCGGCACGAAATCCGTAGACTCATAGTAGGGCAGATTGACGCTCCAAGGTTGCTCGAACCCGACGGTCCCGAAAAGAGCCATGGACCGGCAAGCCTTCAAGAGTTTCCGTCGGTACTGAGTCGCGGTCTGTTGCCAATTAATGACTTGCTCGGAAACCCAGAGATCGTCCTGAACCACGTCGGGGTTCATAGAGACGAAACTAAAATTGGGTTGGGCCGAAGTCATCGCGCGATAGAAAAACGTCGCAATGGCTTCGGTCGCTCGGGCGGTTTCTGTGACCTGGGGATTGGCGAACCCCGTTAAATCGCCCGTCCTCGCGGGTTTCACCAACCGCCAGAAATCGGCGTAGATATTGAACCGCGAAAGCTGCTGGTGAAGACGGGTATGCCAGAAATCGACCTTTTCTTTGATTTCGTTATGGGGATTTGGAGGAAGTTCTGGATCAATCATAAGTATCCGGCGGCGGTACCTTCGGTATGGAAATCGAAGGATGTCGCGGGCTCCTCGGTTTTATAACGTCTGATTTTTTGGGCTTCTTTATCGGCTTTAATGTCGGCATAAACTTCTTCAATCGTGCGAACCTTCTCTGAGCGTCCGGTGAGGAATAGCCGTGTTTGAAGAAGTTCGACCAGGTAATGAAGAGCGTCCACCAGATCATCGTTCCCGTCCTCGGTTTTCTCCATGGTGGTATCTTTCCACTCGTACATGAGCAATTGTTTCCGGAGTTTCCGGCAGGAAAGATCGACCACGATCCGATCTTCGGAAAAAAGCTGCTGGAGCATTGCTCGGGAGGATTTCTTATCGCGGGTAGAGAGGCGAAGCGGTCTTATTCCGGAGTTCTGGAAATGCCAGAACACCGTCAGTCCCCTCATTTCGGCGTCCTGTTTCGCAGCGTCGTGCGAGAGGGCGTTCCCGACGATGTTTTCCTTGGGCGTCGTCTTTTCTTTGATGATGGAGCCCTGGGCGGCAGGCGAGAGTCCGTTTTGGGCGTGTTCCCGGTAGACAAATAGTCTTCCATCGCGCACAAAGCCCCATACACATCCCGTATTGTCGCGCATCCCCCAATCAATCCCCCGATAGGCGTCGAACACCCCGAGGGGATTCTCCACGGCGGAGGTGTGGCGGGCATTGTCCTGGAAAACATTGAACACCCGACCCACTGCTGACTCGTATTCGGCCATGTATTCCTGGTTCCACACCATTGGATCGAGAGAATTTTTGATCCGGTCGATTTCTTCTTTCGAGATATGGGGGTTGTCATAGGTCGTAAAGTGAAAAGTTGCCCAATCGGTCTTGCCTTCGGCAATCAACCGTTTCGCTTCGTCCTCCAGATCCTTGAACCAGTTGAACCCCTTGGGGGTCGAGACAAAAATGGCGGGGGCCTTATGGACGGACAGGTTCGGCTCGACGACGTTGTACCAGGCTTCCGGCTTATGGTACGCCGCTTCCTCGAAAATAACACCCGTCGGAGCGGGACCACGCAGGGAGTCGGGATCGTCCGATCCCATGTAGTAAAGCTCGCTCCCGTTTTTGAGGGTAATCATCATGTCCTGATCATTCGGTTTCTTGGCGAACGCCTCATGCGGGATCATGCGTTTGATCGAACTCCACGAAATAAGCCGCCCCTGCCTGTAGGTGGGGGAGATGTACCAAACCACCGAGTTAGGCGGTCCCATCCAGTCCAAGATCTTCTTCATCGTGAACACGGTTTTCCCGAACTTGCGACCGGCGCGGACATGCTTAAACCTCGCGGGGGAAGCGTCGATGAGTTTCTGCGCCGGAGTCAGGACAAGGTTGACCTTGAACTTGCGTTCCTTTGCTCCATCGTCCGGTAGCAGGTTCATCGTTTACCCAGAGCCGATTTGAGCGGATCTTTGCTTCGGTATTCCGGTTTGCCCTGCGCCTTGCGCTTCTCCGAGAGCATAATCGCAATAGCTTGATCGCGGCTTTTGACTTCGGGACCACGTTTGCCTCCCGAATGAAGCGTTCCCGATTTCCACTTCGACATCACTTTATCCCAAGGCATCAGTAAATATCCCCCTTATGCGTCGCCATTCCCCTCGGCGGCGTTTTTTCGCCCTTCTGCATCCCGTATTTCATCCGGATTCCCTTCAAGAATAATTCACGGTTCATGGCTCCGAGAGAATCTTCGAGAAAAGAATGTTTTTCCTTCTGGACAACGGGCGGGCGTTCCGGAGATGAAACCTTATCAATCATTTTCGGCAGCCGCGTTTTTTGGTCACGTTGATCCCTCCATGAAAACGAAAGTTTCCTTCGTGTATTCGTGCTGGACGCGCTCGATTTTGGGACTCAGCCGATTCCCCAACTCCTGCCAGAATTGCACCATCTCCCGCGTCGGTTTGAACTCCTCTTTCCAGTAGGCCAACTCGACGGACTGGAGGCAAGTCTTACAGTTGGCCGCGAAACTCATGTCGTCGCGCCTCACGATTTCCGCTTCGGTGACCGAATAATCGCTGGTGCCGTGGCAAAGATGGCAGGTCGCCCGGTACCCTTCCTTGAACCCACGGGCTCCGTCGGTCCCGTACTGCCACCACCAGGACACCAAATCGCCGTTCTGCGTTCCCATCGCCGCCAGCTTCGCCGCGATGAACTCCTTCCATTTGCGGGAGGAGAGAAACTTCGTCGCCCAGTCCCTCGGTTTATTGACAAACTCGCAAGCCAACTCAATATTTCCGTTGTTCTTCTGGAGGGCCCAGATGAACCGTGTCTTATCAGGGGAAAACGAGAAAGGCCGATCGCCGACCTTCCAGGGAGCAAACATGACATCGTTCCCCACAACGAGAGCCTTGCCATATCCCTCGGAAATATCGACAGCCATCTGGCGGGTCTGTTGATCCATAAAAATAGAGAGCAGTTCAGATGATTCAGGCACCTGAATTGCCCTCTGTTTTCACGTATAAAAGACGGCGCGATTTATACCTACGGAACGAGTTTACCCCCAGAGGAGGCATCTGTCAATGGCGCGCGTTTTTCATCGACGACGACACCGATGACGACATTCGGTACTCGATCCCCATGGAACCAGAACAACTTGCACCAGTTGCATTGTCTGAAAGAGATGGGTTTATCGCCATCCCATCCTTCCAAAGGAACGCCCCAGTTATGGGCGCACATGACTTTCATCATTTGGGTTTCTTTCTGAAATAGGCGTCCAGGCTCTTGTCGAGCGATTTCGCCTTGACGGAATTCTCTTTACAGAAGACCTTCGTGATCTTCGGTTTCGGAGCGTATTTCTTCTGCCAGGCCCCCGTCATAGCGGCGTTATTTCATCCCCCGTTGAATCTTGATCCGGGATATCGTTCGGCTCATTGAACCCCTCCGGAACCGATAACTCGTCTTGATCCGGAATTGTCGTTGTGGTGACATCCGTCGGTATCACCGCCTCCGCCGTCATCTCTTTTTTCTCCTCAATGGTGATCTCCGGAATCCGTATCACATACCCCACCGCTAGTGCCAACCCCGCTACCGCAAGCGCCTTCTCCCATCGTCCCATCTTGTACCCCCTCAATATCCCCAGGCCATGCCATCACCCGAATGAATTCTCTGTAAGCCATAAAACCAAATCCGCTCAATATAAACAAACTTAATAAAATCGTTATAGCCCATAACGCAATACATCTGCGCTGCAATTCATTAAACCGCTGAACGTACCCATTGTCAAATCTCATCATTCTATACCTGGGATATTTAATGAAAATTTGTAGGCCATTGCTATAGCCGTTGTTATTGCCATTATTGTAACTTGGATATGTTGGTAAAGTCTGTGGGGGGGATTAGAACTATGGTCTAGGTGTGGGGGTGAACTATCCTCCCCTACGGTATGGGGTATCATAGGTACAATAGCCTATACAAATCATATTGATATATAGCATTGATTATATATATGTCCTATAATGTTAATTATGTTTCATAGCCAAGCAACGTAGCTTGTTTATTAGTTTCGGAGTGCCAATTTAGAGTTTTTCTGGTGTACCAGCTGGTAGTTTACTATTTGCATTGCCGTTTTCTGATACGGGAGTTTCGCTCTGGCGATTATCGCTCACTAGTCCCTCTCCCCCTGCTTTACTCGCAGACCTTATCTCTATCTCTTGCTCTGGTTCTGCTTCAACTATCCGTTGTCTAGCTATCAGCGTACGAGTAACGGCTGGTATGCTTCCGCTTAGGCTATAGCTTGCTTCGCAAACGATGAGATAACCGCATCGGCATCGCTCTATCCACTTCATGCCATTTCCGGAGTGTTGTTGCGATCTATTGAGCACTCTGAAGTTATGATTATGCCGATGAGGATTCACCGTTTCCGTTTTTTCGAGCATAGGTTGGCCATATCTTCCTTTAGTTTCTTTTCCTTCGGATGGTAGGTGGCGAATTCGCAAAAAGAGCGCATCGCCTTGTTGTGACGGGGTCGGCCCAGTACGTTTATGCTCGCGGAAGTCCGGCCCGGTCCTATTCGTTTTGTTTACGGGGTGGCGATTCTGCTTTCAGAAATCGGCACCGCTGCGGATGACCGCTTATCGTAAACTATCGGCGGCCTATACCGCCTTGCGTCTTGTCAAAATCGATCCAGCGCGAGCCCTAGGCGGTAGATCTTTTCCGGTCGCTGTGGCATCGCGCTGGGTCTTAGTTGTTTCCATGACACCCCTAGTTTACCCGGATCCCGCCGCGCTGTCAAGTCTACCGCAATCGTTTTCCGCAAATACGCAATATAACGCATTTCCCAAACGCACGCATTTTCGATTCTAGGCCCATAAAACTTGTGAGTAATACCCAAGCATACCCCCATCTCATAAGATACGCCTAGGCAATCCTTGCACTTGCATGGGTCCAAAGACTCATTCTATCAATTCTCACAATTTCCCTTGACTCTCCCCGCACGTCTGCTATACTTTACTCATGAGTAACGAAATCGCCGTCGATAACAAGGGGGACCAAATTAAAACCGAACACACACCGACACCGTGGAATTTGCGCTATGACGAGGAAATGAAAACCTTTGTCATTTGTGCTTCCGGAAAACCAAATCGGGATCAAATTATTCTTAGAGATTTCTACGGATACAAAACATCGGAAGCCGACGTCGCCTTCATCGTGCGCGCCGTCAACGCGCACGAGGATCTTGTAAGAAAACTAAAACAATACCATGGTGATATGCACTTCAAAACTAACATCCCGTGTACGTCTAATTGCGAAACGGGTCTGATCATCGCCCGCGCAGAAGGGGGTTCAAAATGAAAAAACACAAGCACGAATACACTCATGGCCGATCAATGGCCATCGTAACGTGCCCATGCGGATCATGGCGAAACACCTGCGAATGTTGCTGCGAATTGCCAGAGGATTGCGAGTGCTTAGGCCCGGCTCTCAATGGGCGCATCATCGAAGAAATGAAAGGGGAATGACGATGAAAACATCTAACGGCTGCACCGGACATAGCTCAATGATAGGGAATAAATATAAATGCTCAAGCCTTGCCTGCATGAGCAACAAAAAATGGATGAAGTATCTAGACGCAGAGCTAAGGAAAACACCGGGGGGATTGGACGGCCTGTATCAAGTCGACGGACAATGGCGGAGCGAACATCTCGACGTTTCGCAGGCGGCCTAACCATGAGAACCTTTGTTGCCATCCTGCTCGCCTCACTCTTGTCATTCGCCATCGGTCGCCATTCGGGACGGGCTGATGCTGAGTGCGAGGCGTATACGTCGGGATACGAGGCGGGACTGAATGACGCATACTCAAACTTGGAGTCAAAATAAAAAGGGAGGTTACTACCATGTATAGACTTACGCAATACAAGCTATCGCTAGTCAGAGACTCATCCTCATTGATCGACGGGAGTAAACGCATATCGACCGCCGCGGATATCGTAACGGCGGCTAGCGATATGCGGAATCTGGACAGGGAACAGTTGCGGGTTTATTACATAAACATCCGGCGCGGGATCATCGGATGGGAAGTTGTAAGCCAAGGGACCATGACCGCCAGCCTCGCTCATCCTCGCGAAATATTCAAAGGTGCCTGTTTGGCTAATGCTTACGGTATTGTCATGGTTCATAACCATCCATCCGGGGACCCGTCACCGTCGGATGAAGATACCAAACTAACACAACGGATAAAGCAAGCAGGGGTAATTATGGGAGTCGATCTGTTGGACCATGTGATTGTTGCTGAAAACGGTTGTTACAGTTTCCAAGCGTCAGGGAAACTCTAATGCTACCCGTCTACCTAATCCTTGCGGCGATGTTCGCCGCTACCGTCACCTGTAAAACCGTCACGCCTCACCCTTGGCCGCCAGTCGATATGCCAAGGGCTCAAGCATTCCTGGAGGACGTGCTCGAGTACCCAACCGGCCCAGCCCCAGTCGATGCGTATAGGCCCGAATGTGAGGCCGACAATGGATAGCGTATCCGTGCATGAACTACGGCCAGAGGCGATAATACAAGCCTATTGGGAGCAGGTTATTGTGAGAGAGGAACAGTCAATTTGGCTAGACAAAATCATAATAACTCTAGACAAGGCCGCATAATTATGATATATTGCCATCGTTACGCATGAGATTAGAAAGGAGACACAATGCCACGAAAACATGAGAAAAACTCACGCTGGACCAGTATCACCGTATGCCTAGGTGATCCGGACATCGCACCAGAACGGCGCAAGGCGTACATAGACGCCGCCGGTGAAGCCGGGTCTAGCTCACTGAGCCAATGGGTCCGAAACTGCCTTGATTCGGCCTCAAGGTATGCAGAGCCCGTAAAACAGGTTCCCCCCGCTAAAAACGAAGGCCAAGGGCCTGCAAATGCAACGCCGAACGCTTAGCCAACGTTGGGCCTATTATCTGGTCTACTACCTCACCCATGCCATGAGGTTTAAGACCGAAGGCCAATACCTAAGATCCGCTGTATTGGCCCGCGCTGAAATGGAAATGAACCTTGCGCTTGAGGCCGTCGCAAATAGACAAAACGCCAATGGGTGATTGCTCCGGTATCGGTGACGGATGTTATAAGAATTGCCTGATCGTCTATGTCGAATGTTGTGAGAAATATGACCATGCCTGTAAACATGAGAACTGCCAAATGGAGGTCCAAATGTCACCACGAGAGTGCGCCGACGTTTTAGCTCAAAACGGTTGGGCGGCGGAAGTCATAACAAAAACCGGACGATGGGAAGTCGGGCCGCAAACTTCCGAGGGAATCCTTGACGTATGGGGGGAGGGAGACTCACTGGAAGAAGCGATTGGGAACGCGCTGGACTGTATCGAGTCATCTCTCATTGAACATGGGATCGGGTCAAAACGATGAGCGCGATTATATGGATCGGATTCGCTTGTTTCTTTTTTGGCCTTCTTCTGGCCATCGCTTCCGCTGCCGGGTTTTGGGTAGACGAGACAGACCGGGAATACGAGGATCGGCTGTTGATGCGCCATTTCGAGCGTCAAAACGGAAAGAAACGTAGAAAATGACGACCGACGATATCCAAAGATTGGCCGATAGTCTCGGACATGTAGAAGATTATTTAACTGTCGCTGTCCAAAAAATTATGGGATTGCGATCCCAACTAAACGAAATGCTGGACAAACTCGATGCCGACGCAACGCGATCAGCTTCTTGATCTTTTCCGTCGGAATGGGAACCAGTTAACCCTGGGTCAGATCCTCCAGCACCCATACGGCTACGAAGCGCGGGCGCGGTTCACCGAACTAAGGCGGGACGGGTACGTGATCGCCTTCACAAGAGGCAAAACCCCTTCGGATAACCTTTACGTTTTATATGAGCCCGAACCGTCGGGGCAGTTGAGGCTGGCTTAACATGACCGACAAGGAAATTCTTCTATACCTGCTCCATTATGTAGACCTTATACGCGAATCATTTTCGCGTCCAAATGATGAAGATAAATTTCATGCGCTTGAAAATATGATCCATATCGCAGAGCGCATTAAATCGGCTATCCTAGCCAGAATAGAAATTAGTTATAAATCTTATCCGCCGCCGTCTAAACCTTGGCTATTGAAGTCGTCCAAATGAGACCGGCTTAGGAGGAAAAATGACAAATCCGAATGATCCGGCTTTTCTCCCGTGGTCTGGTAGTGACGGGAAGATCCTCTCGGCCCTTACCAAGCGCGAATACTTCGCTATCGAATTCTGCAAAGAACTTTACGGGGCTTTGTATATGCAACCGGATTTTCTAAAGCATTGGAAGAACGAAGGGGT
>Ga0315284_10013252_pt1 | contig 11735 bp, 7 predicted proteins | sample YL17G09_16_MG_FD_203696 | JGI IMG/M metagenome (GOLD analysis project Ga0315284, IMG submission 203696) | Sediment microbial communities from Yellowstone Lake, YNP, Wyoming, USA - YL17G09_16 | ecosystem: Environmental > Aquatic > Freshwater > Lake > Sediment | place: USA: Wyoming | collected... | reverse complement strand
TTGGTAGAACGGTCGGGGATAAAGAGCCAAGTCAGCGACGATGGGAAGTTGATCGTAATTCAGCGAAAACAAAGAGGCAGAGTAGACAGTTAAAAGTGCTCTGTGAGGCACGCTGCAGAGCAGGCTGGCATCCAGTGTCACCTTGATGTTGTGGGTTCTACGGGCTGGATCATTGAAGGTCGTAAGAGGCAGTTCCACACGAAGACGAGAGTGTTCCAGTGTCGCTTCCTTGATGGGGAATACTTGCGGCGTCTGCCCGTCAATCGTGATGATGATTTCGCCAAAGAGAGACGGAATAGCTCTGGTTTCTAGAGCGCCAACGCGAGTGTAGGTGTAGCTGTAATCTAATTCGATAAAGCTCCCTGCGCGCAATTTCCAGCCCTCGGGTAGGCGTAGGGAATATTCTGTGGTGGCATGTGGGCTTTCCAGAACCGTATCGTCATAACCCAACCGGGCAAGGGTGACCGAAAAGGCCGGTGGGGTTTCCAGCGCGGCTTGCACGCCCTGCGGCTGGGCAGGCGAGATTCCCAAGAGAGATGAGACTAGGAGAAGCAAAAAAAAACATGCAACCAGGCTATGGCGTGTGGAGTACTTGTTCCGGTTCCCGTTCGTGCTCATTGTGATCTCTATCCTCCGACAGTGCAAAGACCTTGCCATAGCCACCAGTTTCTGCTAACTGCAAAGCGCGACTCGCTTTGTCCAAAAATTCAGCTTGGCTGGTACCGTTATAGTTATAAGCGACCACACCAGCCGCGCCGCTCAGATTCAGCTTGACACCGGTTTTCTCCATCTCAAAAGCGGTCCAGGCCACCCTCGTTTGCAGCTTTTCCATGATGACTTTGGCTTTGCTTTCCGGCATATCAGGCAACAGGAAGGCAAAGGTTGTCCCGTCCAGCCTGGACATCACATCTTCCTCGCGCAGATATTGCTTCAGGAATACAGTCACCTTGCGCAGAGCCTCGCTGCGAAACTGGGGAGAAAGGGAGGTGCGCATCACCCCGGCGTCGTCCACATTCATCAGCGCCAGAGACAGAGGATACCTGTTCCGCTTGGCGCGACTCATCTCCTCCCCTAGTCTTTGGGCAAAGTATCGCTTGTTGTATGCCCCGGTCTCTTCGTCGAGAATGCCCAGGTTCATCATGGTTTCCAGAGGGGATTGCATGTACTCGGAAAGGAAAGCCAGTCCCACGCCAAGTCCCAGGCCCAAGAAAGCGCCCAACGTCAAGTTTAGCATCGTGTCGGGTTTTAACGGTGCAGTCGGAGGCATGGCTTTGTCAAGGGCTTCGAGTTGATAGACTTCGTACAGTTTCTCCACATAGGCTATCGTTTTCTCGCCCACTCCATTGGCAAAGCTCGCAACGATCACAGGATCATTCCCCTCCGCAATGATCTGAAGTACGTTCGTGCCGGCCCGCAGCTTGCTTTTGATCGAAAGGCTCCTCGCTTGGGATGAAGACAAGTTCAAAGCTTGAACTGCATCTTGCCTGATTTGACGGCTGATAGCTACTTCGGCGTAGGTGCTGGCAATCTCAGCTTGCCTGCTCAATGCGTCTAATCCGCTCACGATTTGCCAATTACTCTCAAAAGGGCCGACGGGAGCGACGACAAAAGTCGCCGTAGCTTCATAGGTAGGCGCTTGAGTGAAGGTAAACACGACGGTGGTTATGAAAGTGATGAGGAAGACAGGTAAGATGATCCACCATTTTTTCAATAGTATTCGCAAATAGATTTTTAGTTCCATGCAGTCCTCTTATCGTCAACTGGGCAGCGTAGGCCCACCAATTGATGCTGAACGCTGCACTAAAAACAAAGCCCGTTGAGGCGGGCCAGTTGTTTTCAGCACTCGAACAATCGTTGGCGCTGGCTATTAGTATTACAGCGCAAGGTTACGCTCAAGCCGCCGTCTCGGCGGCGTCCCAACCGCGCCGGGGACGGCGCTTTGAGCCGACATTGCGTTGTAATGTTAGTCACCCTATTCGGACCCCTTGGCATGGAGAACCGCTGTCAGAGTCCACAACAGGATCTTGATATCCGTCAAGACACTTTGATTTTCAATGTACTGAATGTCATAATCTACTATAGAATCAAAGTTTATGCTACTTCGTCCCCGCACCTGAGCCAGCCCCGTGATGCCCGGCAGAACCTCCAGGCGTTCGTGGTGCCACGGCTGGTATTCCTCGACTTCCCAGGGCACGTTGGGCCGAGGCCCTACCAGACTCATTTCCCCTCTGAGCACGTTGATGAGTTGAGGCAATTCATCCAGGCTGGTCTTGCGCAAGAGGCGTCCCACTCGGGTGATCTGTGAAGTCTGAAAAGGCTTGTAAGTCTCCTTGCGGTTTTTGCTTTCAGCTTGCCTAGTCACAAATGCCTTTACGAAAGCTCTGTGGTAGTTGTTGATGTTTTTACTCTTGCCGATTTGTCCGCGCACATAAGCCTTCATATAGGTCCGATGAGAACTATCATCAACATTGTACTGCATAGTGCGGAATTTGTAAATGCGAAAGACGCGCCCGCCTTTGCCAACGCGCTCCTGGATAAAGAAAACCGGACCGGACGAGTCCAGGTAGATAGCCAATGCGCAGATAGCCAGAACGGGCAGGATGAGTGGCAGGGCCAGGAGGCACAATGCCAGATCCATCACGCGCTTGGCGATTTGATACCCTGTATGATAAGGAAAGAGTCTAGGTTGGTTGATGATCGTCAGGTTCATTGATTGTATCCCGCAATATGCCCAGTCATTGATCTATAGGATATTATATAGATGTGGGCGTAACAAGCATATAACAAGACAGGAAAGTAATAACAGACCTGTAACAGGTAGAGGCTTTTGTGCCGAGAAAGGTTAGAATCAAGTAAGATCAATACGAGCACAGACAGCATGGAGAGATTAGGCGACCAATCGAGCTAAAACATAAACCGGCCATTCTTCTCTGGCCGGTTGTGCTCCAATTGGGTCAAGTCAGCTTGTTATCTATGGCGTGAGAGATACCTCGACCTTGACTGTCTCGCCAGACAAATGTGGTAGATAGAAAGGTTGGCTTTGGGCGAGCAGCTTTCCTTTTTGACTCTGGTAGATTAACCAGCGGAATGGCCCTGTCCCCAGATCGGCCTTTCCAACCCACCATACTTTTTTGCCCTCGCCACTCACCACTTCATCAGGCGCGCCACGCCATCCTTCGACATCGTGCCAACGTCCCGAATGATCTTGCCATTGGACGACGGTCCACAGATTCGCGTGAATAGACCGGATATGCAACTCGATATAGCCTTCAGGAGACGTCCCTGGCTCAGACAACACCGGACTCGGCGCAGGCCGGGATGGCATAACCTCCGTCGGTCGAGGCGGCATGACATCCGTAGGCCGAGGTGGAAAATCAGAGGCATGCGCCTGGATTGCCGATGGCATCAGCGCGAATGCCAGTATGGCGCCAAAGATTCCAAAGACGAGAGAGAAATCAAATTTTCTTGAGCGCATTTCTATTGCCTCTCAGTGTCGAGGGGCGCAAGCGCCTCGCAAGGCGCTTGCGCCCCTCGTAGGCTTTATCGTCTGGGCGGCAGGTCAGCTAGGGATGCGGGGGAGCGATCCTTTGTTACAGGCGGCGTGGTTTCTGCCAGTCCGGCAGCGCCGGACGTGACATACACCGGCCCCATGATGTTGTTATAGGTTCCACCTCCAATTTCGTGGCTCTCCAGCACCGCGCCGTAACTGGATCCGGCTTTGGACGAATCTACCTGGACATAGACTGGCGTGCCCCCAGGCACAGAACCATAGTTGCTGAAAGATGACCAGTAGTAGATGTCGCCATTGGTCAACGTGAGCGTCTCGCCCGGTTCCAGAGGCAGCGCGGATCCGGCGATGCCCCAGACCATGCCCTGGGCCGATCGCCCATCATTCCAAATCTGGTTGACGCCCGTCGGGACGGGCGAAGGATTGACATACAGGTCTACCCAGAATGTGTTGCCAACGGGTATCAAAGTGCTCCCCTGATTCTTGATGACCACTCGCGCGTTGTTGGGAGTGACTGTGACGCTGACTATTACCAAGTCAGGGGCGCGCACTGAATTGCTTTCCCTCATGACGAGTGGAAGGTAGATCTTACGGAATGCTGGAGCGGGCGCCGGGCTCGAGATGGTAAAGAGCGATACGTTAGACGCCCCTCCGCCGGGCGCAGGATTGACGACGGTGATGCTGACGGGGCCTGCTGTGGTGACGGCGTCGGCGCTAATAGCGGCTTGCAGTTGCGTGTCGTTAACCAGCGTCGTCGTCAGGGCCGAGCCGTTCCAGTAAATGGTCGAGCCGTTGACAAAGTTCGCGCCGGTGACGACGAGAGTAAAGGGCGGGCTGCCGGCCGTGACCGAAACCGGGTAAAGGCTGGTGATCGCCGGAACAGGGTTGTTGATCGTAATGGTGACGGTCGCCACATTGCTATTTAACTGCCCGTCGTTGGCTGTGTAGGTAAAGCTATCGAAGCCCGCATAGTTGGCGGTCGGCGTATACACGAACGAGCCGTTGCTGTTGAGCGTCAACGCGCCGTGCGAGGGGTCGCTGACGCGCGCAGCCGTCAGAGCATCGTGTTCTGTATCGGTGTCGTTGCTCAGCACGCCAAGGGCGTCCTTGACCAAGGGCACGTTCGTGGTCGTGGTGTAGCTATCATTCACCGCGACCGGCGCGTCGTTGCCTGTGTGAACAGTGATTGTGACGGTGGCGACGTTGCTTTCAACCAGACTATCTTTGGCCTTGTAGGTAAAGCCGTCCGGGCCATTATAGTCGAGCACGGGCGTGTAAGTGAACGAACCGTTCGCGCTCAAGACCAGCGTGCCGTGCGAGGGGCCGCTCACCCAGACGGCTGTTAACAGGTCGCCATCTGCATCAGTGTCATTGGTCAACACGCCGGGGGCTGGAACGGTCAACGTCGCGTCCTCGTCAACGCCGTAGGTATCCTCCTTGGCGACAGGCTGGTCGTTGATCGGGTTGACGGTGATGGCAAAGCTCTGCGGGGCAGATGTGTCCACACCGCCATTGGCCGTGCCGCCGTCGTCTTGCAGGGTGATGGTGATTGTCGCGCTGCCAAAGGCGTTGGGAGCAGGTGTGTAGGTCAGGTCGCCGGTTGTGGCGTGAACTGCCGGGCCGGCGGCGAACAGCGCTGGATTGGTATTGCCGGTGATGTTGAAGGTGAGCACCTGCCCAGACTCGTTAGCAGGGCCTGCGGATATGCCAGTCGCCCAGCCGGTCACAGTCTGCGGCCCGGCATCCTCGTTCACGGTCTGGTCAGCGCCTTGGATGAACGATGGCGCGTCGTTGACCGGGTTGACAGTGATGGCAAAGCTCTGCGGGGCAGATGTGTCCACGCCGCCATTGGCCGTGCCGCCGTTGTCTTGCAGAGTGATAGCGATCGTCGCGCTGCCAAAGGTGTTGGGAGCGGGCGTAAAAGTCAGATTGCCGGTTGTGGCGTCAACTGCCGGGCCAGCGGCGAACAGCGCTGGATTGGTGTTGTCGGTGACATTGAAGGTGAGCGTCTGGCCAGATTCATTCGGGCCGGCCGAGATATTGGTCGCCCAACCGCTCACGGTCTGCGGCCCGGCGTCCTCGTTCACGGTCTGGTCAGCGCCTTGGGTGAACGACGGCGCGTCGTTGATCGGGATGACGGTGATACTCACGGTGGCGACGTTGCTATCAGCCACGCCGTCGTTGGCTCTGTAGGTAAAGCTATCGGGGCCATAATAGTCGGGCGCAGGCGTGTAGGTAAACGTGCCATCCGAGTTGAGTGTGAGCGTGCCGGACGTCGGGTTGCTCACCCGGATAGCCGTCAACGGATTGCCGTTGTAGCCGGTGTCATTGACCAGCACCCGGGTAGCGTTCGGGACGGTTAATGTTGCATCTTCGTTGGTGCTAAAGCTGTCGTTGTCTGCACGGGGCGCGTTATAGATAGTGGTCGTCACGACGTTGGTCCACCCGCTCTTGGCGCCCACGGTGATAAGGGCTGTGTTGGTGATCCTGGTACCGTTGGCTAGGCCGGCGTTTACCAGGACAGTGTAGCTCAAGGTCAGGACGCCGCCGTTAGTGGGCACGTCGCCGACCCAGGTGATTGCCCTGGTTCCACTGTCATAGCTGCATGTGCCTGTGCTGCAGGCGGGGCCGGCGCTGTAGGTCGTGCTGAGGGGTATCACATCGCTGATGCGCCCGCTCACCAAGGTTGCGCGCGGGTCGGGGTTGGTGATGGCGATAGTATACACCAGTGGGTAGCCACCCGAACCCTTGTCCTGGTTCACTGACTTGGTGTAGGTAAAGGGCTGGACTTCGTCAAAGCCAATATCCCGGCTGGTGCCCAAGGGGCGGGACTGCTGGTCATAGTCATTGTTGGGTATGCCAGCGCCGGTGTTCGTGGCGGCATCAATCGCCGGGGAGCCTTGGCGGATGCGGTACCATTGCACCAAGTCGCCCGTGCCGATGAACAGAGGATCAGTCGTCAGGTTGTTGCCGGCGCTTCCGGCGCTCCCTGCAATGTCATTGGCAACGTTATTGGCCGTATTCCTAAAGGCAATGTTGTTATAGACCCGGCCGCCATTCTGGCGATAGATACCGCCGCCATTGTTGGCCGAGGCAACCGTGTTGCTGACAACGGTGTTGTTTATCACATTGACGTCGCCGCTGGCGGGGACGCCGTTGATATTAATGCCGCCCCCGTAGGTCCTAGTGCGATTACCGAAAATCAGATTATTTGACGCTGTAAAGACATTACGATCCCAGGAGTCAATCCCGCCGCCTTCACTGTGACCAGGTCCCCACGACAGGTTGTAGGCTATGACGTTGCTATCGATCAGCATAGCCCTGGCGTCTGCCTCGAAGCCGATGCCACCGCCGCCACCATTGCCACCAGTCGGCACGGCTTGGTTGGCGGCGATCCAACTGTTGCGGATCACGGCCTGGGTGGTGCCATAGAAGCCGATGCCGCCACCGTTGGCCAGGTTGGCTTGAGTCACCAGGGTGTTGCTCGTCACTTCGCTGTTCTGTATCAGCGGCGCACTGCCAGCGCGAATTACAATGCCGCCGCCGCCGCCGTTGCTCGCGGTAGATGTAGCAGAGTTGCTGTAGATTCGGCTATAGAGGATTCGAGTTGCCCCAGCCTGGATGTCAATGCCGCCGCCGTAAGCCTCAGCGCCGCTGCCAGAAGCCCTAACAGAGTTGCTGTAGATGTCTGTGTGATCTATCAGATGATTGCCGGTCACGATGACCAAGCCGGCGCCATAGGCATCTTGGCCTGATGCAGGCGCGTGCCGATTGTAGCGCAACGTGCTGTTGGAAATGGTAATGGGATTGATCGCGTTCAACACGACAGCATGTTGCGCATACTCAACGATGGCTTGGTTGAGATAGCCACGGCTGTTTGTTGTATACGTGATGCCAGCCCATGCGCCGGGAGTGGCTGGGATGCTTGTAAAGGTGATGGGGCCATCGCTGCGCAGCTCGCCGTTGACGGTGAACCCATAGTTGCCTGCGACGCGGATCGTCGTGCCGGGGGCGATGGTGATGACCGCCGTCGGGCTGATGACCACGTTCGAGGTGGCGGTAATGACCCCCGGTCCCCAAGTGCCGCTCGTCGTTTGCGTGGGGTTAATGGTACTGCCGTCAGGCTGATCGTCGCCGAGCGCCACGCCTATCCCCAGGCTGAACGTCAACGCCAGGGCTATCGCCAGCCCCGAGCCCAGTGTAATGATGAATCGAATCCAGTTTGTGATCTTCATTTTTCCCTCGCAGTGTTGTTGTGGACCATGCGCTCGGGGGGCGCGACGAATACTAGGCAGCATTGTGCTCCATGGTAAACTGTTGAGGCTGCCGGGTCGGCTGCGGCTGTGGCTTGCGTTCCGCGTTCATTTCCTGGGTTGCCTGCTCCACCAGGCTTTCAAAGGTGGCAGCGTCGCCCGGGAGATGCGCTGCGCCGACTTTGAGTGTGACTCCGACTTGCTCGGCTACCAACTTGCGCAGCCGCTCGGTCAGCTCGGGCAGCTTGTCCTGCGACACTTCGGGCAACAACACGAGAAAGTGGTCGTTGCTCTGAGCAATCGTGTTATAGTCTTCCAGCTCGCTGCACAATGTCTTGGACACGCTAGACAGCACGTACTGTTTGATCATGGCGTGTTGGACTTCTTGCACCATTCGATCCAGCGCCACATCAAAGGATTTCTCTTCCACTCCGACTGCCAACAGTACCAGAGGGCGCTCATAGTTCCGGGCGCGCCGCACTTCCTGATACATCTTGGCTTGGCCGACCGAAGACGACTCGGGCAGCTTGTCCACCTGCCCAATCGAGATGCGGGTGACGGCGCTCTCGAATTCGCTCACCGCTATGCTCACCCAGCGGGCCAGAATGGTCGTCAGTGCAATAGCGCATACCTCAGTCACGGTCAGGGGAAAGGAGGCTCCCCACGCACTGGACTTGACCCAAGCTTTGGCCACCAGGAACACGGGCATCGTCGCCGCTACGAACACCCACACCGGCAGGTTGCGCAAGCGAGGAATCAGCATGACGACAACAACAGTGACCGATACGAAAGTATACGCCACATCGGTGAGGTCAATTTCCGGCCACAGCCGCTCTATGTTGTAGAACAGAAAGAGCCACATAATCAGGATGGCGACCAAAAAACGCATTCTCTTCACGTAGCTACCCTCACAATAATCTATCCACTCGCCGCTACGGGCGCGTTGCGCGAACCATCCACCGCGGCTTGCTGATGGTTTCTTTTAACAATGGCTGTGCTGCGTGTCGAGCAGTCCAGCGCCTTGTCCAGGTGCAGCGACTGGGTCAACTCTCGCAGCGACTCTGGTTGGACCGGGTTGAGCATCATCGCATCCAGGGGGGCGTGACGGGCGCGCAACCGTTCTAGCGCCAGGCTCGTATCGGCCAGCCCCACTAATGGAATGTCGTGCTGCGCCAGCGCGCTTCGCAGTTGCTCGATGAGCGCCGGGTCCCAATCGCCATAAGCGCCTATCGCGAGCATGACCAGCGTCGGCCACGCAACGTTTTCGGGAGGAATCTCTTGGCGCAAAAGGTCCAGAGCCGTCTCAATGTTGGGCACAAACTGCATGCAGAGACATCGGCCCCACACTCGCTGCGCCGCGCGCCAGACAACCCATTCAGATTCAGGTGTCAAATTGATAAGCAGTAGTCGAATCATCGCCTATGAGCATAGAAGCAAACCGTGTAACGCGACCATGACAGAACGGTTAGGAAGATAACAAATGTATTACAGCCAGGTGTGATTTTCTTGCCGACGGTTAGAGCAAGGTAAGATTGGACTGACTAATTGATATTCGCAGGCGTCCTTCACGGTGGGGCGTAACAAAAAATGATCAGGCACAAGACGAGGTGGCGTCTTGTCCACATTCGTAACGGCTCAGCGGGCGCATCCTACTCAAACAGGATGTACAGGATATACAGGATGGATGGGTCTCTATCTTGTTCATCTTGTATATCCTGTAAGAGGCCGTCTGAAAAGTAGCCTAGCCCCCTTGTGGGCGAACGGGCACGAGACCCTAAACCCACAGGCTTTTCAGACAGTCTCTCAGAGGTTCGCCAGTGAGCAGTTACCTATATTCGGGTGTAGCGCAAAATTGTCAAGCGTAAGGGCGTTCGACTGAACGCCCCAACGCACCTCGGCGCTTTTGCGATGTCTCTTCCACATTTATCGCTTGTTGACACAAGCGACGCGCGGGTTATAATCAGCCTGGTTGGCAAGACCCTCACAAGACGGAGATCGAATGCCTGAACTGTTCACAGTCCTTCCCCCGGCAGATGCGCTCGGCGTTCTGCTGGGCCTTATGCCCCTGCGCGTCCGCGCCGAGGCTGTTTTTACTGCCGACGCGCTTGACCGCGTGCTGGCCGAGCCGCTGACTGCGCCATCGTCGCTGCCTACATTCCCACGCAGCACGGTGGACGGCTATGCTGTGCGCGCGGCAGATACTTTTGGCGCAAGCGAATCGCTCCCGGCCTACCTGTCCGTCGTCGGTCAAGTGTCCATGGGCCGCGCTTCCGACGTAGAGATCAAGCCAACGCGGACAGTGGTCGTTTACACAGGTGGAATGATCCCTCCTGGCGCGGATGCGGTGGTGATGGTCGAGCGGACGCAAAAGCTCGACGCGACTAACATCGAAGTGCTGCGGGCCGTCGCGCCGGGCGAAAACGTCATCCAGGTTGGCGAAGACGTCAAGGCGGGCGAGTCGTTATTAGACCCAGGTCACCTCCTGCGTCCGCAAGACATTGGCGGACTGATGGCGCTGGGCATCACGCGCGTCCAAGTCGCCGCCAGGCCGCGCGTGGCGATTGTCTCGACGGGCGATGAAGTGGTTCCGCCGGAGGTTGAGCCGGGGCCGGGCCAGGTGCGCGACGTGAACACGTACACTGTCGCGGGACTGGTCGCGCGCGCGGGCGGCGTTCCGTTGCCGCAAGGCATCATCCGTGATGATTTCGATGCACTCCTCTCTGCTGCGCGTACCGGATTGGATGCCGCCGACGTGCTGGTGATCTCGGCGGGTTCATCGGTCTCGACGCGCGACCTCACTGCCGATGTGGTGAATCGCTTGGGTCAGCCTGGCGTGTTGGTGCATGGCGTCTCGGTCAAGCCGGGCAAGCCGACGATTCTGGGAATCTGTGGAGGCAAACCCGCGATTGGCCTGCCGGGCAACCCGGTCAGCGCGATGGTGGTGGCCGACTTGTTCCTCACGCCGGTGCTCTGGCGATTGCAGGGTGTGGACACGCCGCCCGGTCGTCGTCGCGTGACGGCGAAACTCGCGCACAATATTGCTTCTGTGCCAGGGCGTGAAGACTATGCGCCAGTCAAGCTCGCCGTCCGTGGTGGGCAGTTGTGGGCTGACCCGGTCTTTGGCAAGTCCAACCTGATCTATACGCTGGTCAAGGCTGATGGCTTGGTGCGCGTGCCGCCGGACTCGAACGGATTGCACGAGGGCGAATCGGTGGATGTGGAATTATTCTGAGGTCAGAGGTCAGGATGAGCAGACGCAAGGTTTATCTAGAAGACATCCCACTCGACGAAGCCTGGCGGCGATTCATTGCCGCGATGGAAAGCGCAGGCGTGTGGTTGCCGTTTCCCGGCGAGGATGTTCCACTCGATAAAGGGTTGGGCCGCGTGACGGCCAGGCCGGTGTGGGCCGCGCTTTCTTCGCCAGGCTATCACGCCAGCGCGATGGATGGTTACGCCGTGCGCTCCGCCGATACGCTCGGCGCGACGGAAACTGCGCCCGTGCGGCTCAAGCTAGGCGAGCAAGCGCAGTATATCGACACGGGCGATCCACTCCCAGCCTGGGCCGATTCCGTCATCATGATCGAGCACACGCAGCTCATCGGCGATGAGGACATCGAGATTCAGGCGAGCGTCGCGCCGTGGGCATCGGTGAGGCCGATGGGCGAGGACATGGTGGCTACTGAGTTGGTGCTGCCAGCCAATCACGTCCTCAAGCCGGTTGATCTGGGCGCGATTGCCGGATGCGGACACGCGACGGTTAACGTGCGCCGCAATCCGCGCATCGCTATCATTCCCACCGGCACCGAGCTAGTGACCGTCGAGCAAGTCAAGCTGTCTGGGTTCGAGTCGGGCGATATTATCGAGTACAACTCGCTGGTGTTGGCGGCGCAGGTGCGCGAGTGGGGCGGCGAGCCGACGCGCTACCCGATTGTCCCTGACGATTACGAGCGCATCAAGGCGACTGTCCGTGAAGC
>Ga0315284_10013251_pt1 | contig 11735 bp, 18 predicted proteins | sample YL17G09_16_MG_FD_203696 | JGI IMG/M metagenome (GOLD analysis project Ga0315284, IMG submission 203696) | Sediment microbial communities from Yellowstone Lake, YNP, Wyoming, USA - YL17G09_16 | ecosystem: Environmental > Aquatic > Freshwater > Lake > Sediment | place: USA: Wyoming | collected... | reverse complement strand
TTTCTTTATTTATTAAATCATTGGCCCAAACTATACCATTATTTCCTAATTCTTTTAATTTATTAATCATTAAAATTTCCCAATTAGGTGTATTAAAACTCATTTCATCTTCTAAAAATGCTACATAATTGTATGTGTAACAATATTTAACCGCAAGTTCATTTAATATATGTAAAAAAGGTTTAGGTGTAACCTTCTCCCATATAAAGGGATAAATATTTTCTTTAATTAATTCATCATACGTAGTATCATTATCATCTACTCCGACTATTACATCACTATATCCATTAGTTGTATTTTTCCAAGATTCAGCAAAAAGTTTAAAATCATTTAATCTTTCTCTTGTTGGTATAATCACACAAATTTTGTCTTCCATAAACATAATATTTTTATTTATTTATAAATGCTCCCCACAAAACTGTTTTAAAATCATCATATAATTCATGTTTTGATAAATTGTATTTTTTTATACTTTCTAAAACTCCATACCAACTTGAATCTGCTATATCATACCAATCTATTGAATTTGTTATTTTTTTATATTCTTCTTCATTTTCTTGATAATCATGAACCATAATAACATCATTAAGTTTTAAATATTCACCGAATTTATCAAATTCATATTCTTTATATCCGCCATCACATAACAATAATACTCTTTTAGATTTATTTTCTATTAATTCTTTAATTTCTATAATTGTGGGTTCTTCAAAATAATTTCCCCATCTAAGATCTAAATTATAATTTGAAATGCGACATAGGCTAAGATCAACATCATAAGATATTAATTCTGTATCTAATCTTTTAATTCTGTGTAAAAATAATGTAAACGCGCCAGTGTATGTTCCAAGTTCTATTATCCTATCGAATTCTTTTATAATTTTAACAAAATATTTTTGAATATCAGGATGTTGTAAAATAGTAATTCCTTCAAATGTGTATTCAATATGTTTTCCGGTTATAATTCCATTATGTTGTATAATTTGTTCGTATTCCATATTAATTACTATTTTTTAAATCTTCTATAACTTCAGGTAATTTTTCATTGTATTCTTCTGCATGTGTCCACGCCCAAGAATATATAGGATGTAAAATTTTCATATCAGGTGTCCATTTTAACCATTTTTCATTATACCAGTTATCTGCATCAAAATCATTTCTATGTGCCCATGTTTTTATTTTATTATATAATTCTTCATCTGTTAAAACATAAGATGCATGATAAAAAATAAGATCATTTCTATCAATTACTAAATATTTTTTTGCTCCTGAATATCTTATATGTCTAAATTTAAGATCTGCTGATAAATCTAACACGGTTTCAGCCATTCCACTTATTTTACCGCCGAGTTGTTTTCCTTCTTCAAATCTTTGTGGAGTTATAAGAACATAATTAAATGATTTCCAAAATGCACAAAGTTGAACAACATATGAATCATACCCGGGATTATCTTGAACTATTTTTTTTAATTTTTCAAAATCTTCATGGAAATAAAATTCATCTGCATCATGTATCATCAAATAATCCATACCATCTTTTTTTGCAGTATTTAATATTTCATTTCTTTCATCAAATTCATGAAACCAATCACCTTCAATAATTGTTATTTTATCTTTATATTTAGAATCTTTAATAATGTTTATATCAAAATTATTTAAACGAAAAAATCTTGAATTAGGATCATAATTCCATGGTACTTTACTATATCCTACATAAATTCTATCAACATGTGGATATGAGTTTTCAATATTTCTCATTATCCATTTATCTTGATTATATGCTAATACACATGTTGCAAATTTCATCTTATTTTTCTATAAAATTCCAATTTAATCTGTATATAGGTTGTTCAAATATCATGGGTCTAATATATTTATGATAATTTAAATTATCATGGTTTATATTCATTAAATCCATAAAAGTTGCAAGACCCGTATTATATGTATGTACTTCTTTTGATTTTTCAACTGTGTATAATATATCTAATACATTTATTTCTGGAAATTTAGAAAATTCAATTAATCTTATATCAGATTTAATATATTCTCTTTTAATTTTCATATTTCTATTTGGATCTTCTTGTAAAAAAATGTATTTTTCATTATCTTTTAAACCTATAATATCATAAAAAATTTCTTTTTCTTTCTTTAAATTTCGTTCAAAATAAAAATTATCCCACTTTAATTGGAATGGAACATCCGCTTGTTTATACCAAACCACATCAAATACCCAATTTTCACTAAACCATTCTGGTATAGGTAAATATGGATTATCATACCAAGGTTGAACAGCATCAAACCAAGGTTTTCTGTGTGCAATTCCTAAATTACGATGAGTTTTTTTATCATCGTAAATTTCTTCCATTATTTCTACATTTTTAATGCTAGAAAATAATCTTTTACGAGTATTTATAGAATTTTCATCAACTTTATCTGTGTAACAAAGTAATTTATCGTGTATTTTAGCATATTCTTTTAATATACCAAATGCAATACAATAATCTCCAAAACCATGATATGTGTACACATTTAAAGACACGATTTATTCATCTATTATTTTCCAATTTAATCTTAAAGCTACTTGTTCAACAGGATTTGGTCTTGTATATTTATGATAATTTAAATTATCGTGTATTATATTCATTAAATCTATAAAAGTTAAAAATGAACTGTTAATAACATGAATTTCTTTAGATCTTTCAAGAGTATATGTCATATCTAATATACTAATTTCTAGCCAGTTAGTCATATTAACTAATCTAAATTCTGAATTAATATATTTTTTATTTATTGTTCTATCTGCATCTTTATTATATGGATCTTCATGTAAAAATATAAATGGTTCATCATCAGTTAATTTAAATATATTATAGAATATATCTTTTTCTTTTTCTATATCTCGTTCTAAATAAAAATTGTCCCATTTTAAATTAAGAGATAAATTAACCATACCATACCAAAATCTATCAAAGATCATATTTTCTGTTAATGTATATGGTAATCGTGAGTTTTCATACCATGGTTTTACTTGATCAAACCACCATTGTGTAGTTGCAAATGCAATGTATGAATTCCATTTTTTTGCTTCTTCACTTGAAATTACTTCTACATTTTTAATACTTGAATATAATCTTTTAACATTATCAAAGTGTAAAGTTCCAGGTGCAAATGTTCTAACAAATACATTGTCATATTGTTTAGCGATTTCTTTTACGGCACCATAAGATATAAGATGATCTCCCATGCACTCATGGGTGTAAATATTTACAGTGTTCATTTATTAAAATTTCAATTTAACCCATTTATTAGTATTATGATCCCATTTTATACTATGGTAAGGTGATGCATCTTTCAACACTTCTTCTAAATTTTCATCTATATTTTTTTCTACATTAGATTCTTCATCTAAAAATTCTAATATTTTTTTTGTTTCTACTTTTTCTAGTTTTTTTCTTACTCTTCTCATATATTTTATACGTTTTCTGTTTTTTCATTTGGGTTTACATCTTCTCTTGGGATAACAATCCACATAACAATATAAATGAACAAAAATGGTAATACACCAGAAAATGGTGCCCCTAATAAAAAAATTAATCTCCATATGATAGGATCTGTTCCAGAGTAATCACCAATACCTCCACAAACTCCTCCTAAAAATTTGTGTGTTCTACTTCTTCTTAATAGTTTCATAGTTTTATAATTATTTTAGTTTATTCGTAATTTAAATATTATATTTAATAAAATGATAAAAGATTTAATGAATATATAAATAAATAAAGCAGTAATTCTTATTAGTAGATAAGAAAACCAAAGAGAGATTGATGGCTGTCCTGCTCTAGTTATTTATTCAAAAAAATATAGAGAGAAATCATGAAAGAATTTAAAAAAACAGAAAACGGACTTTTTATATGTGAAGAATGTGGAAAAACATTTAAATTAACACAAGGATTTGGTTATCACATAAAACATACACATAAAATAAGTTCTAAAGAATATTATGATAAATGGTTAAAAGAAAAAGACGACGATAAATGTATACAATGTAAAAATTTAACAACATTTTATACTATATCTAAGGGTTACCACCGATTTTGCAGTCATAAGTGCTCATCAAATAATTTAATTACACGCGATAAATGTAAAAAGACATGTAATAAAAGATATAATGTTGATAATGTTTATCAATCAGAAATAATAAAAAATAAATGTAAACAAATTAAAAAGAAAAAATATAATAATGAATATTATTTAAATAGACAAAAAGCTAATGAAACATGTTTACAGCATTTTGGTGTTAAAACACCATTTCAATCTAAAGAATTTAAAGAAAAAAGAATACAAACGTGCTTAAAAAATAATGGGGTAAAATATCCTATGCAAAGTAAAAAAATACAACAAAAAAGTAAAAATACAATGTTGCAAAAATATAATGTTGAATATGCTCAACAAAATATTGAAATACATATCAAACAACAAAAATCTGCGTTTAAATTAAAACGATTTATAAATACAAATATTTATTATCGAAGTTTATATGAATTAGATTTTCTTGAAAAATATTATGATAAATACCCAGATATTCAAAATGGTCCAACAATTAAATATGTCTTTAATAAAAAAAATAAAATATATTTTCCTGATTTTTATATACCTTCATTAAATTTAATCATAGAATGTAAAAATTCATATTTAATTAAAAGAGATAAAGAAAAAATAGAAGCAAAAGAAAATGCTACTATTGTTAATGGATTTAATTATATTATGATCATAGATAAAAACTATGAAAATTTATTGATATAAATTTTCATTTAAACCTAACGTAAATACATTTTGAATTTTGTCATAATTTTTGTTATCACCCCTGATATTAGAAATAAATTTCTTACTAGGTATTCCAAGTGGTGGAATTGCAATATATGAATTATATCTATTTTCCATCATATGATATGTAACTAAATCACCTATACGTGGACAATTATCTATTTGTTTAATATATTCTTCCATATACCGTTTATTCATACCTATCGCAATATGACTCCAAGATTTAAATCCTTTTATCCATCTAGCTGATACTTTAGTATTTTCTGGATTTAATTGAGTCATAAATGAATATAACTGTAAAATATCCCAATCGTTTGGAACTGTATCTAAATATTTTGGTAATAATTCATCCCAACGTGAATGCATTTGAAAATCATCTTCAAAAATAAATAGACGTTGAATTCCATCAATTATTCCTTCCTTAATAACTGAATAAAATGATTGCATTGTTCCTAATTCATTGGGAAATTGCCGATTAAATCTTAATTCTTTATTTTGAAGACTATTTATGTATGGTTCAATAAGTTTGGCTGCATACCCAGGAATAACTGGGTGATACCACTCAACTTTAATATCATGTTTTTCAAATTGTTTTTGCATAAATTCATATTTGTCCTTTCTTTCTTTAAGATTTATACAAACTACCTTTTCATATTTTTCATTTATGAGACTCATTTTCTTTTAATTTTTGCGCAAAATTTATCCATTGAAGATGATATTCTTCTAACCACATTTTATATGCATCTTTGTATTTAGTTTCATTAATTCCACTTTCATAATTTGCATCAATAAATGTTGCATTTAAACCTGTATCTCGTTTAAATATTTCTCTTATTTTTGAATTATTACCTTCAAGCCATTTAACATATCTATCGCTTAGATATATATGTCTATTTTTTGAGTTTACTTTATGCACTGCATTAATGCCAGTTTTTAATTTAAATTTAATTCTTAAATCTGTTGGTGTCATATGTCAATATTTAAACGTTTATGTATTAAAAATTTTGTTGCACCAGGAAGTTTTTCAATTATATTTCCAGTATGAATAACTATGTCATCGAATGAATGGTATTTTCCATCCGGTGCAATGAATGCTTTTATTTCATCTTTAAATTTAAAAATAAGATTTTCATTTATTTCTTCAATTCTCCAGTTTTTCATTATAATAATGCTTTAGTGTTAATTTTATTATATTCTATTCTTTTTTCATCTGTCCACTTATTTTTAGAAAGTGATTCTATTCTAGATTCATTTACTGGTATTAAATTCATTTTATCCTGATCGAGTTTTCCTCTAATGTCATAAAATTCGTTATCAATTTTAGTATATACATGACCACCACTTTCATAAGCTTTAGCTTCAGGAAATATAGTTTTAAGAATTTCGTAGAATTGATAACAGTTACCAAATCTATATACTGCTATAGAAGCACCAAAAGATTCTCTTATAGTTTTTATAACATTTTCAGGTGTCATTTTAAAATAATGCTTTAGTTTTTACTATTTTTGCTTTTTACATATTATATTACCAATAATTATTGTGTCATAATTATTTTCATTCAGCGATATATCACTAATACCAATATGTTTTCGTAATTCTTCGAACTCATTTTTTTGTAGTAAAAATAATTCACCTTTAAATGTTGTTGTATTTGGAAGTTTTTCCCAAGGTGTTTCTAAAATTTTTTTTAATACGTCTTTTTTTCTCATTGTATTTTTAATTAAAAAGTTAATATCATTTCCAATATAATTACCATCATCATCAATGTCATCAAATGGTGGTACTGTAATTTCTATGGTCATTTTAAAATAATTAATTGTTTCATTTTTATTCAAATTTAGTGATTTTTACAATATAAAGATTTTTTCCTATTTCTCTATCAATTCGATTTTTAGCTAAATTAACTTCAAATCGTAAAGATTTTTTATCTTTATCAACCATAATGGGCCCATATAATTTAGGATACGATTTCCAATCGATATCATCAAGTTTTATTTCTCCTAAACTTTCAGATATTACTAATGCAAGATTAACCATTTCATCGGGAAATTCTATTTCTTCTTCTTGAAATGTTGCTTCGTTATAATATTTTACCTTTTTCATATTAAAATAATGCTTTAGTTTTTATTATTTTTGTTTTTTCTATTTTCATTACTTCATTAATAAGGTTTTGAAATATAAATTGACTGTCACAATGATTTCTTGTTATTTCAAAACTACAATCAAGATATTGTTTCTTAAGCGCCTTATTTGAATATATATCGTTTATTTTTTCAACCGTTTCTTTAACATTTGATAAATCCTTTTTAACAAATAAACCATAAGTATCTAAATCTATGAATTTTTTCTCTGTTTTTTTACCATTTTCATAAATATAACAGTGTGATGCCCAATGGTGGTCAAACATTGGTATACAACCAACACCTACAATTTCACATTGTGCATACTCAAAATTATCTCCATATGCATCTTTATCTAAATGATAAAAATCTGCACCGACAAGTGATGAACTCAAGGTTTCCATTCCATCAACATAATCATAAGGACCAAACACATATACGTGTTCATAACTTCTATCAGCATTTAAAGCAGACATTCCTGTTTCAAAATACGCTTTGTTTACTTCAATAATATCACGTTTTGATATTTTATTTTCAATATCTTCATAGAAAATATTTAATGCACCGAGTGATCTTTCCACGCCTTTCATTTCTAGTAATATGTTATTCTGTTTAGCATATGGGAGGAACCCAAACAACCTGTCAGGCTGCTTAAATGTAGCATATCGACCTAAGTAAGTGATCTTTTTTACATGATCTTTCTTACGGTATTTTTCAAGTTGTGAAAAGTCAAATCCAACTTGTAATTGAATAAATTTATTACGAACATCTGATCCAAATTCTTCAACCAATTTTTTATAAAATGGAGAAGTTATACTATGAGAAACAATACCATCACATTGATTACAAAGTTCTAAGAAATTAGCATTACGATGTATAGATGCAATTTTATGATCATTTTGAAATATGATTTTTTTAGTTTTAATATTTTTAACCATATCAAGAAACCCATCGATAGCCCATTGAGAATGTTTAATCGAAGGCACGCTGTTTATAAACACATAATCAAAGGTATTTAATTCCTTATATATAGTTTCGATATTTTCTTTATTGACCTTTGTGTAAGGCGGAAAACTTTGGCAATTAGCGCGTGGCCATTTTTTATCATCAAGAACAAAAATTTTATGTTCAATACATTTTTTTGATAAAAAAGAACTTAGTTGCCGAACGTACATAGTAACCCCTGCACCTTCGATCGAACGAAATAATCCTAATGCTATTTTCATAACTAATTTTTGTTTTTATTATATCTAATCATACCTAATAACCAACCATTTTTTAAGTATTCATCTAAATTTTCTTTATTTATTACAGTATTTTTTGACAAAATATCAGTATGAATCCAAATTTTTCCAGTTAACGATCCTATATAATTTTCATCATGATACATACCTTTCTTCCAACCATCGTTTAAATATGTTTCCAATTCTTCGGGTTTTATATTTTTATTTTGTTTAGTTATTATATTAAAAATATGAATTCTTTCTTTATTTCCTTTCGAAAATTTCTTCATATTTTCAATAAAAATTGGTTCATCTTTATGTTTCTTTATATATGCGCTTCTTTTAATTCCTATTTTTATTTTTGCTTCTTTTTTACATGGTATAAAAATTTTTCGTTTAACTCCGCCTTTTTCCCAACCATTTTTTAAATAAAAATCTAATTCTTCAGGTTTAATCACTTTAACTTTTTGTGTTTCTATATTACGAACACGTATTTTATTACTTTTATTTTCTTTATATGCCTTTAATTTTTTATCAGCTTCTTCCTTTCCAAATTTTTTAACCCATATTTCATAAAAAGTTTTTCCGTACATAGGATTATTTTCTCCTTTAGATTTTTCTCCTATTTTATCTTTTAACCATTGAGGAAAATTTTTTGAATTATACAGTTGTGATTTTTTATTTTTTTCAATAGATTCTGCTTTTTGTTTTTTTCCAAACATTGGATTTTTATCTCCAACATTTTTATTTTCATTTCTTATTCTATATTCTTCATATTTTTTAATTCCCTCTTCCTCGCCATATTTTTCAATATAAAATTCATAATATGATAATCCTTTATTTGGATGTTTTACATTACTCAATTTTTTTCTAGTTTCTTCTGTTAGTGGTATATTATTACGTAATTCTCTTGCGTATGCATAATCTCGTGATGATAAATTATATTTCTTTTTATTCATATATACCATTAAATAAAAAGCTGAAAAAATCGCTCTATTATTAGGATATATGTATGTTAATAATTTATGACACACAAAATGTTCTCTTGCAGTTAATAATACTAAATTTATTTCTTCATTACAACCATTCAAACACTTAGGAACTATATGATGTTTTTCATAATAGATATAATTAGAATCAGCTTTCTTTAATCTTTTTCTATTTTCTTTTTGTGCTTTTTCTATTATAGCATCATAAATTTTTTGATGATTCATATTTTTGTGTTTTCGTAAATGTTGCCAATAATTTCTCTTTCTGAACAACTATTTTGATGTAATGGTATTTTATCTGAATATAGATAATTATCAAAGCCCATATTTTGTAAAACAACTCCGCCATCATAGTATGAAATTAACCAAGGTAATAATTCCGATATTTTTGGGTGTTTAAGAATATCACCTTCATATATTTCTATTCCATTTTTATCTTTTAATCCAGTGTATTGCATTATTTCAAAATGATCAGGATCTTCATCCATTTCTAATGGCCATTCTTCAATAGGTTTTGATTCATATTTGTACTTCCATTTTTCTTTTGAAAAACATAGGCTATTATATTCATTGCATAACCAAAGATAATCTAAAATAACCATTTGTTTTCTGATTTTATCCCACACTCTAAATTTGATTTCCTTTTTTTCCATGAATTCTTATTTGGTTTTAATTTTTAATAATCAAAATCCCTTGCTTTTGTCCAATCAATTTGATCAAAAATATCTCTTAAAGATTCTTTTACATCTTTAACTCCATCATCATACCAGATTACGCCTAAACATTGTGTATATTCTTTAATTAATCCAGCCATACATACTCGTGTTTGTAATACTTTAGGATATTCTTTTTGATATGCTTTAATTACAACATAAGGTTCACCTCTAAATAATTTTGATATTTTTTCACCGTGTCTTGTAATAAAATCTTCTTCATCACGAATAAGACGTTCAACAGTTCCTGCCATTACACCTGCATATGTATTTTCACAATATAAAAAATCATATTGATGTTGTTCATCAATAAAATTACAAATTTTGAATGGGCCTTCTCCGCTCCAAATTATTTTTTTCATTTTTCTCTTTTATTTAAATATCTTTTATATTTTATTTTTCCGCATTTTATACATTTCCATTCACTTTTGTTTTCTTCATAAATATTTTTTATGAAACTCAATTCATGTTTTTCGCATTCAGATTTATAAATTTGTATCTTTTCCATCCTCTTCATCATTTAAGTAACATAATAAAGCTTCTTTGGGTGTGTTTCTCCATACTCCAGCTTGTACAAAAAAATGAGTATCAACATCACTAGGTTTATCTCCTATCACAACATTTTGAAAACCGTCACCACTTATAGCCCAGTTACCATTATCATCATTAAGTAAATTAGGACAATGACCTAATTTTGCTAATTGTTCCATCATAAAATCAAATGGTAGAAATTCAAAATATAATTTAATATATTTAAAAATTTCATCTGCTAAATCGTCTATGTCTTTATCAGTAATAGGAACATTACCATAAGGATTTGTTTTACCTTCGTTTTTACGATTAATTAAGCTATAACGAAATTTATCCAACCTGGATATTTCATTTTGATGTTCATTTTCCATAATGATTATTTTTGATTGTAAATAAAACAAATTATTTGATATTATACATATAAACTCTGTTAAAGTTTTGTTAAAAAGAAAGGGAACCGAAGTTCCCTTAATATATTAAAATTTAATTATTTAATATGATATTATTCTTCATCTTCATTTTCAATATCTTTATTAAATTCATCTTCTTCATCAAATTCCTCTTCTTCCTTAGAAGCATGAAATTCTTCCCAAAGATCTTCATCATTGCCAACTATACCTGCAGCATCAAAAGGACTTGCGCCACCATTAAAAAGACTATTTAATTGATCATCTGCAATTTGAGAAAATACTTCTACTTCTTGATCATCTAAATCATAATCTTCAACTAAAATATTTTCTACTTCATCAAGCCATTCATCCCAACCATCTTTATTGAGTTCATCTTCAACATCATCATAATCATCAGGTTCATTTAATTTATCAAAATCTTCATCATCTTCAATAGCTTCACTTAAGAATTTTTTAACTTTACTTTGTTTTTCTGTTTCTTTTCTAGCTTTTTCTGATTTTTCGGCTTCAACTTTTTCTTGTTCTTTTTGTTGTTTATAATCTGCAATAGCATTTTTCATAGATCCTTTAAATATATCATTATAAAATGCATTAAATGCTTTAACAACATTATTAGATCCACATCTGAATATCTCTTCTCTTTCACCACCAGCCATATCATAAACTACAAGATAAGTTCCTGGAGCTGTAAGGTCTTTTTGAGGTTCTTCTGGTTCATTCATAGGATCTTCAACAGGAGATCCTGCTGGTTCTTCAATTGGCGTTTCATCTGTAGGTTGTTCTGCAGGAGTTTCACCAGTTTCATCACCTAAATTAAGATCTAAATCAAGATCTTCACCTTCTTCAGCTTCACTTACAGCTGTAGGTAAAGATACAGGAGACATAGTTGTTTCTTCAACGGGTTTAGATTGAATTTCTTTTCCTTCAA
>Ga0315284_10013250_pt1 | contig 11735 bp, 10 predicted proteins | sample YL17G09_16_MG_FD_203696 | JGI IMG/M metagenome (GOLD analysis project Ga0315284, IMG submission 203696) | Sediment microbial communities from Yellowstone Lake, YNP, Wyoming, USA - YL17G09_16 | ecosystem: Environmental > Aquatic > Freshwater > Lake > Sediment | place: USA: Wyoming | collected... | reverse complement strand
CATTTTTTTTAATGTTTTTAAAATTGATTTATAAATTTTTTGGGATTTTTCTTTAAATTTTAAATAGTATAAAACAAACATTTGTTTAGATAAAACAAATATGTCAGTTCAACAAGAAATACAAGTTGTCCCTGGATTAGTATGGAATCAAGACAAGTATAATAAAGCAATCAAAGATAACACATATGTTTATGTTCGTTCGCAAACCGAAATTACTGCAGGGGAAGTTAATGCTGCATCAAATGATGGTAAAGGTATTAAGAAAACTGGCCAAAGAAAGTTATCTAACGCCCCTAAAGTTTGGAAAGTAAATACTAATTATGTAGTAGATACACAATTTCGTATTTGTGGTGACTTTGATCAAGTAGCAAAAGCACTATTTTTTGCTGGTCAATTTCAAAGTTATGATCTTGCTGTACAATACTTACAATCAAGTCCCACGGTTTTACATAGTGGAAATTATCTAAATAATCCCTTATTTGAGCAAGAAGAAAAAAAGACAGCAACTGACAACCTTGAGAAGAAAACTTCTAGATATCGTTTAGAAGATATTATCCTTTTTTCTAAACATATTAAGTCTGTTCAAAGACCAAGTGAAATTGTTAATGCTCAAGGTAATGTTTCTGTTAGTCCTAGAACAAAAAGAAATAAGCATGTATCTTTAGCAGATAAGATTAATAAAGCCAACGCTGAAGGAAAGATTTTAGATATTAGTAAAATGAAGGAAAATGGTTCTGAGAGTAGATCTAAACCACAACTAAAAGCTGGGTCTAAGTCTTTACTTAGAAATACCACAAATTTTCCATTTTTATATTCTAATAAAGTAGAACCATTACAATATGCTATTAAGCTCTTATATGGTGATGCTGGGTTAGTTACATATGCTGGTGATGTAGAAGAACTTAGACAAAAATTAAGTAGTGGTAAACCTAGTGTCTCAGCACCAGTAGTCAGTAATCCATCGATGCCATTACCGATGGCAAAAACCCCCGTATTTAGTGCACGATAATATGTTAAAATATAGTATAATTTTTAAATATAAAAATTTAATTTGATATATGTAAAAATAAATAATAAAAAATTGAATATATTCAAAAATATTGAATATATAAAGATGGATTGTTGCTGTTGCACAGAAACTTTTAATAATAAAATTAAAAAAATAAATAAATTAAATATAAAAATACCAGAATGTAGATGTGGAGATAGTATTAGATTTGAAGGTAGTATTTATAAAACTTTATTAAAGAATAATAATTGCAAGTGTAAGCAATTTTTTCTAGGTGATCCTATTAATTATAAATGTTATAATATAACAGAGGATGATAAAATTAAAACCCAAGAGTTTTGTAAAAAAACTGATACAACATTTTATATTCATTGTCCGTTTGTAGCAAATTTAGCCAAAGATGATTGTCATAAATCAATCGAAGTACTAAGTAATGAATTAAATGTAGTTAAAGATTTACCAGCAGCTTGTGTTCTTCATATAGGTAAAGTAGGTACTATTAAAAATGTAGCAGATAATTTAAATTATCTTACTAATATTGGTAAATTACCAATTTCAACAGATACAAAAGTACCATTTAAACTTTTATTAGAAAATGCTGCTGGGCAAGGTACTGAATTAGGAAAAAATTGGGAAGAAATTCGACATTTATATGAGGCATTAGATCATACAAAAATAGGTATATGTATTGACACACAACATGCATTTGCATCTAATATGTGTTCTTTTCAAACACATCAAGATGTAGTTAATTTATTTGATGAAGCAAGTTATATTACAAAACAAGGTATATCTATGATACATTTAAATGACTCATTAAAACCAATTAAATCAAATGTTGATAGACATGCCCCAGTATCAAAAGGTCATATATGGTATAAGGAGAAAGAAAGTTTTGAGACATTATTAGATTTTGCTTATGGTAATTGTATTGATTTAATATCAGAAACTTCAGACCCTAATAATGATATAGATATTATCAATAATTATATGAATAATAATATATAAAAAATAATTTATAATATTATATAAAAATTATTATGGACAATATTATTACAGGAGATTTAATATTAACATCAGCAAATAAATTTACTCATATTATGAGTGCTAAATCTACTGGTAAATTATATTCGCATTCAGGTATTGCTGTTAGATATAATGATAATAATGAAATATCTATGACAAAAAAAGGAAAACTATATATATTACATATGAATTTTAAAATGAGAAAAGATGATTTAAATGGAGAATTTAATTATTATCGGCATACATTATTTAGTAAAATATTAAATAATGAAAATATTGTAGCTTATCGACCTTTAAAATCTCAATATAGAACTGAAGCATTAAAAACAACAACTGCTGATTTTTATAACAAATATAAAGATATAAAATTTCATTATGAATCAATATTCCGGAAAATTTTTGGCTTTAAAACCGATGATAATATCATCAAACATAAATTCTCTTGTAGTATAATTACCATACAATACTACTTGGAATGTATAGATTATAAAAGTTTTTCAAATGAAACAATTAAATTAAATGATATGTTAGGATGTACTATTCATAAAAGTCTTATTTCCCCAGGTCTATTAAGTTCCCATTATTTACCTAAGGCAAATTTATATGATGATGATGATATCATCATATACAATAATATGGATATTACAAAAAAATATGCTTTAATTACATTATCATTAGTATTGTTAATATTATTAATCGGGTATTTTTTGAGATATTCATATGAATATTAATTTATAAGTTGCACATATTGTGTATATTTTTACTTATTTCATAAACACTACTGAGTCTGAAATAGATATATAAATAATATAAATTTATATATTGTTGTATAGTTTGTATATTTTTTATATAGGAACTATTCATATTTCATAGGCACTACTGCGTATGAAATAGAGACTAACATATAATATATAGAATTGATATTAATTTATAGTTGCATATATTTTTATAGTTTGTATATTTTTTATATATAACATTTAATATATATAATATATAGAATTGATATTAATTTGTAGTTTGTATATTTTTTATAGTTTGTATATTTTTTATATATAACATTTAATATATATAATATATAGAATTGATATTAATTTGTAGTTTGTATATTTTTTATAGTTTGTAATATTTTTTATATATAATATATAGAATTGATATTTTTTATAGTTTGTATATTTTTTATAGTTTGTATATTTTTTATAGTTTGTATATTTTATTAAGAATACATTGTATTCCTATTATAACATTTAATATATATAGTATATAGAATTGATATTAATTTATAGTTTGTATATTTTATTAAGAATACATTGTATTCCTATTATAACATTTAATATATATAATATATAGAATTGATATTAATTTGTAGTTTGTATATTTTTAATATATAACATTTAATATATATAGTATATAGAATTGATATTAATTTATAGTTTGTATATTTTTAATATATAACATTTAATATATATAGTATATAGAATTGATATTAATTTATAGTTTGTATATTTTTAATATATATTCATATGAACTATTCATATTTCATACGCAGTAGTGCCTATGAAATAGAGACTAACATTTAATATATAGTTTGTATATTTTTTATATTTTATATATATATTCATAGGAACTATTCATATTTCATAGGCACTACTGCGTATGAAATAGAGACTAACATATAATATATAGAATTGTTTATTAATTTATAGTTTTAAGAATACATTGTATTCCTATTAGAACATTTAATATATATAATTTTTTGAATACACAGTATTCTTTATTATAATTATTAGTCTCTATTTCGAACAACCCCTCAGAGGTTGTTTAGTGCATATTTCATACGCAGTAGTCTCTATTTCATACGCAGTAGTCTCTATTTCATACGCAGTAGTCTCTATTTCATACGCAGTAGTCTCTATTTCATACGCAGTAGTCTCTATTTCATACGCAGTAGTGCCTATGAAATATGAATAGTTCCTATAAATATTAATTTATAATTGCGTATATTGTTATACTTTGTCAAAGATGATCAGCCTTTTGTCATCTGAATACCATATATTAATATATCTTATTAATTACATAACAATCTGTAAAATTGTCCCGATAAGCTCTTTGTGTTTATTTAGAAAAAGTATTTTAATTCATTTGGGATTATTTAGTTTTTATATTATAAAATATATGTTAGGATCGTTACACCCATCACACATTAATTTCCATAGTTTATTATGAATTCTAATAGAATCGATATTTTCTGCTATTTTAAATTCATCCATATAACATTGATAACCTTCAAGTTGAAGATGTCTCCATAGTCTATATTGAGTGCCTAAACTAGAATCTCTTTCTTTTTCACATTGTGGTATTTGATAAAATACTTTTTGTGTTTTATTATAGTTATCAATTAGTTTATCTTTAAGATGCATAACATTAGGTAAAGTCCACCCCCAATAATTATGACCAATCAAATTAGTATGTTCATAATATTCAGACTTACCAATATTTGATAATGCATCCCATAACATTTTATGATTGGTATCACCACGTCTTCCTTTTGAATTTAAGGGTAATTGCTTAATTTTATCACTTGTTGGAAAATCGTGTGTAATAAAATAATTATCTAAATCAAAATAAATAGATTTAGGTGGAATATCATGTTGCAAACCTTGATAACGAATAAAAGCTTTGATAAAATTATCAATACTTTCATCTTCTGTGCAAGCGGAATTATTTATACGCAGATTATCTTTTGACATTTTTTCAAAACTTATATATTTATATTCACTTTGACAATCATTATTAGGGCAAACAATAGAACCTTCATCGCTACATTCTAAATTACTTAAATCAGAACCACATTTTTTACATAAATTAATGTCTGATGTTTCAACTATTCTACTTACATTTATATCTATGTAATCCTTTGCCATATTTAGATAATTTTCTATGTGTTTAATATGTTCAAATTGCTTATTTGTTAAAACTTCGTTATTACTTTTATTATCAATATCAAATATGTAAGTTTTAACTGGATTTTTAAATTCTTTATATTTTTTAATTATATCATCGACTCTTTTTTTATATTTTTCAATATTGTCGCCTGATTCTATTGATTTAATTTTACTTTTAACAGACATAAGTTCTTGTTCAGTAATTTTATTAAACAAAAATTTTTGTGGTTGTAGTAATAATAATTCTAATTCTTTTTCTCTTTGTTTAATTTTGTCTAACAATGTATATTTTTCATATTGTAATTTTTTAACAATTATATCATTAACATATAATATATTATAATCTTGTATATAAGTCCCTGTTATTTTATTAGGAATTTCGTCATTTATAAAATTATTAATAGCATTTGAATCTTTTGAAATAAAATCTCTATTATCAAATATTTCATTATCATCACAAAAATTTACATTTTTTAAATATTTTTGTATATCATTATATTTTTTTTGATCACACATATATTTGTTTTTTAAATATATATTCTTAAACTATCATAAATGATTTATATTTATATTTATATTTATATTTATATGACTTTAAATTTTAATATCCACCCATATTGCTATGTCCCATATTGCTGTGTCCCATATTACTTTGTCTCATACTGCATTGATGCAAATATGGTTTGGTACATGGATAAGCACATTGTTGTGGACAAGGGGATGGAGGTACATATTGAGGTCTAGGGCACGGAGGAGGCGGGCATGGTTGTCTAGGAGGGCAAGGAGGAGGAGGGCACGGTTGAGGTCTAGGGCACGGAGGAGGAGGGCACGGAGGCGGAGGGCACGGCGGCGGGCAAGGTTGTTGAGGAGGCGGGCACGGAGGCGGGCACGGTTGAGGACATTGGGCAGCCCAATTTTGTTTAGGAACAGCGCAAGGATCACATTCTACTTTAGGAGATTTCTTAGTAAACAGATTAATTATAAAATATAATATGAGCATAAATAACCAAGAAAATATAATAATTAATGCAGAAACCCATAAGGTAGTCCACCAATTAACATTACCATTACCATTTTCAGTTAGTTGAGGGTTGAACCAAGTTATAATTAGGGAAAAGGCAACCCAAGCAACAAGCAATGTTACGATAAAATATATAATTATATATAGTGCATTGGTATTATCAGTCTTCATTTACTTAATTATAAAAAAATTTTATTTTTTTTATTTTATTATTTATTATTTATTATTTTAATAATAATAATTAAATATAGTTTTATTTAAAACATTTATTTTGAACATTTATTTTAAATTAACTAGTATTTTTTATTAATAATTTTTACATATTTTGAAATCTACAAAAGACTAAAGTTTTATTATAATTTTAAAATTATCTACTTTTTGACCAACTATCGAAAAAGGTCTTTGGTGACCATGATATTTATATCATCAATTTTTAAGCTTTTCTACATTATTATCTTCTGTTTCCAAGCATTTAGCACTACACATATGAACATTTTTAGTATTTGAAAATAAATTATAAACTGTGTCCCAACTCATCAAAGGTTTTTTAGTTCTAAAATTAACTGCATTATGAAATTTCCAAGACCATATAAATAATCCAATATTTTTTTTTTTACCACTTATTTCAACGGTAACACCAATATAATTTTCCATACCATTTTTTTCAATATACTCTTTACAATGTTCAGCACAAATATGACAAGGAAATTTTTGACATAATTTTTTCATAATAGTAATAAATTGTTTTTGTTTATCATCATTATCAGCATCTAATGCTAAAGTATGTATACAATGCCAATAACCAGGTCCCATTCTTTTAGGATCTGTATTATCCCCTATAAAATCGTTAATTGTACCATTGGCATTGTCCTCTATTTGTAATTCTTGTAATGTTTTAATTTTATTCATTTACTAATTTGTTTATTATTAATATATAATTTTATATAATGATAATTTTATCATTATTTAAATTATCAAAAGTTTTAAATTATTAGAATTATCAGATTTATTAGACAAAATTAAATCACTAGTATTCGTAGAATTATTAGTGGTAGTAGAATTATTAGTGGTAGTAGAATTATTAGTGGTAGTAGAATTATCATTTGGATGTTTAATACCAATATATATACAAAATGCTTCAATTTGACATATAGTATCACATAAATCATCTTGTTTATTTTTAAATTGTTTTAAAACAGTTAAAGCATAAGTATCTTGTCTGATATTCAAAAGATTAGTTCCTTTTTCAATAGCCCAAGATTTAAGTTGTTTATCAGTTATATTTTTAGGTGCACCTAAAATTTTACCTTTAAGTTTTGGATCAATTTCTATTATAGATGGAAATAAAGGACTATCTTTTAATTTTAAAAAAAAATATGATAAAGTATGTTGTGCTATACGTGATGCCTTATAATTTTGTGGTAATTGTCTTTCAACTATAATATAATGACAATTTTTATAAAATTTATCGAATTTATTTAAAAAATTTGTTAGAACATTATAAGTATTACATATAGTATTTTTATCATCTTCTATGATAGATTCTATATGAACTTTATCGAAAGCAACAGTTGTTATTTGTCCCGAAAAGTAACGTCTTTCTATTCTAAAAGCATAATTTTTACGGGCAGGGTCTATTGATACTATTTGATGATAGTCATTAGTCCATTTTCTATCATTTATTGGCGTATTATGTGGATAATATAAAGTATAAGGAGTTTTTTCTGGTCTTTCACTTTTATTTATTTTTAAACCAAAATGTGACATTTATAAAATAATTGAATATAATTATATATTCAATTTTTAAAAAATATTATTATATTCATAAATATTTTAAAATTCTTCTTGTTCTATTTTATCATTAATATCACAATAACCTAAATTAATAGCGGTATTAATCAAGTTTTTTTCAATAAAATCAAAATTAAAATTATTTTCTGTTAAAATATTTGAAATTTCATGTAAGGTTTTAAATAATAACGTATTATTATTATATAATCTATCATTTTTATCATCCCATACAGATATATATATAATACCTTTATTTATATTTATTTTTTGACTAAATGTTATTGTATCATGTGGTTTAATAGTGTATATTGGGTATAATTTAGATTTATAACATATTTCATTAATAGATTGATATAACCAATCTATTGTATCATTAATTATAATATTTTTAAAAATATTATAATTAATTATTTTTAAATTTAAAACATTATAAATACATATACAAAATACAATAATAATAAAAATTATTATAATATAATATGATACATCATCAAATATCCACTTTAGTATCATCTTAATAAGATATGAAGGATTTGTTAGTGGAAGTTTTTTATAAACATTTATAAACATTTATAAAAATTTATAAAATTATGAAATTTATATAAAAATATATTTATTTTGTAAATATAAATAGACTACTAAATAATTAAAATTTATAAATTTATATATACAAATAGGACATTAAAGCTCAATATGATTGATTATTTTATAAATATGTTATAAATACCATATATACCAATAGGACATTCAAGTTTAATAGGTTTTCCTATTTCGAAATAAAATTTAATTAATGAACCTGTGGCCGAAATATTATGTATTTTTGATAATGATTTAACTGTAGAAATTGGAACTTTAACATCTATTTTTTGATTATTAATTATATTCAATGTAATACCAGTTGATTTATTATTTTGATGTGTAGTTCTTATTTCGTTCAATATATGATCTATATCATCAAGATTTTTAGAACAGTTTATTTCAGGTTCTTGTATATAACTTTGTGATGTAAATCTATTTATTGATGCTATAGAATTATTGGTACTCATACCCATAAATGTCACAGCATTTTTTTCTCCAATTATTTCTAAACTAGCACATTTTAGCGTACTTGCTTGACTACACAAATCAGCAAAATCTTTAGCTTGAACTCTAACATTTGGTTCATTACTAATATAATTACTTACAGAATATCTTATATGTTCCATAGTTAATAATTTAACAAATAAAGCTCCAACCTTACCAGGTTCTTTTGTCCCCATTTTTATAGGTTGAATACTTAATTTATTATCATCAACTAATAAATAGATTCTTATCGAATCTCTTCTTCCTAATCCTTTCGTTGTATTAAAGAATTCAGTTGTTGAAAATGCAAAAGGATATTCATCAAGTAATTCACCATTACTATCTTTAACATTATATCTATACACCGCAAAATCAGTAGGATTTAATGATATTTTATGAACTGCGCATTTAGAACTATTTACAAATGATATTTCAATTGATTTTGGTGATAATACCATTGTTGCAAAATCTGTTTCACTACGAATTATACCTATTGTGTTTCTAAAAGAATAACCATCCATTATATGCATAAAAAACATTGGTTTTTTATTTTCTATATTATCCATTTATTAATTCCCCTTTATATGTTTTATACAATAAATAATAAAATAATTTTATATAATTGTATATATAAAATTATTTTATTAGGCTTAAATCTAATTCGTTTTATATAGTAAAAATATATATATTTTTAAATTAAAAGTATATGATGTCAAATTTTTTACTCAAAGATCAAGTAATAAAAATTATTAATAATGATCAACAAATCAATGATCAACAAATTAATGATCAACAAATCAATGATCAACAAATCAATGATCAACAAATTAATGATCAACAAAATAATGATCAACAAAATAATGATCAACAAATTAATGATCAACAAATCAATGATCAACAAAATAATGATGAACAAATCAATGATCAACAAATTAATGATCAACAAATCAATGATGAACAAATTAATGATGAACAAATCAATGATCAACAAATTAATGATCAACAAATCAATGATGAACAAATTAATGATGAACAAATCAATGATGAACAAATTAATGATGAACAAATCAATGATGAACAAATTAATGATCAACAAATTAATGATCAACAAATTAATGATGAACAAATTAATGATCAACAAATTAATGATGAACAAATTAATGATGAACAAATTAATGATGAACAAATTAATGATGAACAAATTAATATTAGTGTTAATTTATCTATAAATAATAATATGGTTGAAATAAATGATAATAATTCAAAACAATATCATAAATTTGAAACTCCAAAAAGTGGACATGTTGGAAATTATTATTGCGTGATTAATTGGATGAAACAATATGGGAATTGGGATTTAGTGAGAATAGGAACACCTATGGATGGAAATTGTTTATTTCATTCTATATCAAATAGTTTTTTTGTTCCTTATTATACTGAAAATATAAATGGTACTAGAATATCAAGAATAAAAATAATACAATCCATGAGACAAGAATTATCTGAAAAATTAGAAGAAAAGATTTCTGCTGAGAATAATGCACCAAGAAACTATGATTTATTAAATGGTGGTAATACGTCTATATTTGCAAAATATGTACCTGAATTTGATATAAAATATATGCAATCACAACTTAATTCAAATTATCCAATTGGATATGGATATATGGAATTTATAGGAAATACACTAAATAAAGATATATACATTATTGAATCTAATAGAAAAGACATATATTTAACAGACGAATTACCTTTAACAATTAAAGGTAATCGTATGTCAATAGTACTTTATTATATTAATGGTCATTATGAATTATGTGGTATTAGAACAGAAAATGGGTATAATACTCATTTTTCACCTCAACATAGTCTAATTAAATTTTTAAATAATAGAGTAAATAATATTATTAATAAAAAATAAATGCAACTATAAATTAATATCAATTCTATATATTATATATATTAATTGTTATAATAGGAATACAATGTATTCTTAATAAAATATACAAACTATAAATTAATATCAATTCTATATTAAATGTTATATATTATATATATTAAATGTTATAATAGGAATACAATGTATTCTTAATAAAATATACAAACTATAAAAAATATATGCAACTTATAAAAATATATAAAATTCTATATATTATATATATTAAATGTTTTATATAAAAAATATACAAACTATAAAAATATACAAACTATAAAAAATATGCAAACTATAAAAAATATGCAAACTATAAAAATATACAAACTATAAAAAATATGCAAACTATAAAAATAAAAAATATAAAAATATACGAACTATAAAAACTATAAAAAATATAAAAACTATAAAAAATATAAAAACTATAAAAAATATAAAAAATATACAAACTATAAAAAATATAAAAAATATACAAACTATAAATTCTATATATTATATGTTATAATAGGAATACAATGTATTCTTAATAAAATATACAAACTATAAAAAATATACAAACTATAAAAAATTATATATATTAAATGTTATAATAGGAATACAATGTATTCTTAATAAAATATACAAACTATAAAAAATATATAAATTATATATATTATATATATTAAATGTTATATATAAAAATATGCAAACTATAAAAACTATAAAAAATATAAAAATATAAAAAATATAAAAAATATACAAAATATATAAATTCTATATATTATATATATTAAATGTTATAATAGGAATACAATGTATTCTTAATAAAATATACAAACTATAAAAAATATACAAACTATAAAAATATACGAACTATAAAAAATATACAAACTATAAAAAATTATATATATTAAATGTTATAATAGGAATACAATGTATTCTTAATAAAATATACAAACTATAAAAAATATA
>Ga0315284_10013248_pt1 | contig 11736 bp, 9 predicted proteins | sample YL17G09_16_MG_FD_203696 | JGI IMG/M metagenome (GOLD analysis project Ga0315284, IMG submission 203696) | Sediment microbial communities from Yellowstone Lake, YNP, Wyoming, USA - YL17G09_16 | ecosystem: Environmental > Aquatic > Freshwater > Lake > Sediment | place: USA: Wyoming | collected... | reverse complement strand
GGAGTGGCGCGGAGCGGTCGAACACCCGATATTGTCCAAGCCCAGGAAGCCGCCTTGAAAAACGTTCATCCCCTCGGCGTCTTTGCGATTCACCCACCACGTGAAATTGAGGAGTAGTTTGTGAAAGACCTTCTCAAGAAATGTGAGATCAGCTTTCCCACGAAGCCGTTTGTCAATCTTGTACACGCGCCATGCTGCCCAAGCATGCACGGGCGGGTTGACGTCCCCGAAGGCCCACTCATATGCCGGTAACTGGCCGTTCGGGTGCATGTACCACTCGCGGAGTAACAGCACGAGTTGTTCCTTGGCGAAGTCGGAATCAACCAGCGCCAGCGGGATGCAGTGGAAGGCCAGGTCCCAAGCGGCGTACCACGGGTATTCCCACTTGTCGGGCATCGAGATCACATCGGCGTTGTAGAGGTGCATCCATTCGCGATTTCGCCCCCGCTTTCGCTCCGGCGGTGGCGGAGGGCCTGCGGAATCGCCCTCGAGCCAGGTGCGGACGTCGATGTGATAGAACTGCTTCGACCAGAGCATTCCTGCAAAAGCTTGCCGCTGGACGTTGCGCGCATCTTCGGAAACATCCTGCGGTGCCAGCTTGGCGTAGAACTCGTCGGCCTCTCGCAGGCGCTCGGCAAAGATGGCTTCAAACGGCTTGCCCAGCATCTCTGCCGCGGGAGGTTGGTCGGTGAGTCGAAGGCGCAACGTCGCGCTTGCACCGGGACCGATCTTCAACTCATAGTGCGCAGCAGCCTTTGTGCCTTCCTGCGCGGGATTGACGGATTCTGTCGTACCGTGAATCAGCTAGTCATCGAAGCTGTCCTTGACATAAGTCTGGTGATTCTCGATTCCGGAGAGTCGCTTCGTGTTTGTTTCATTTTCCGTGAAGAGCAACTCCCGAGAACCATCGCACACCAGCCAACGCTTGCCGTAATAGTCCTCCTCGGCTTCGATGACTGCTGTCCGTCGAGGGGCTTTGGCGGCGCGCAGGCTGGGACGGGGAGCCTTCTCGCTTCCCCAGGACCAGGTGTTTCGGAACCACAGCGTCGGCAACAGGTGCAGCGTCGCCTCTTCCGACCCGCGGTTGTGGGCAGTTATGCGAATCAGAATGTCTTCAGGAGTTGCCTTGGCGTACTCGATGAACACGTCGAAGTACCGGTTCCCGTCGAACACGCCCGTATCCATTAACTCGAATTCCCCGCGGTTGCGGCCACGGAGGCGATTCTCTTCAACCAACTGCGCGTAGGGAAACTCCGCCTGCGGGTACTTATAGAGATACTTCATGTAGGAATGCGTGGGGGTGGAGTCGAGGTAGAAGTAGTACTCCTTGACGTCCTCACCGTGGTTGCCCTCGTACCCGGAAAGCCCGAAGAGCCGCTCTTTCAGGATGGGGTCACGCCCATTCCATAGGGTGAGGGCGAAACAGATCTTCTGGTGCCGGTCGGAAATGCCGCCGATGCCATCCTCTCCCCAGCGATAGGCCCGTGATCGCGCGTGCTCGTGCGGAAAGTATTCCCAGGGATGTCCGTTGGGGCTGTAGTCCTCGCGAACCGTGCCCCACTGACGCTCGCTCAGGTACGGCCCCCAGCGCTTCCAGTGGGCCGTGCGCTGGCGCGCCTGTTCCAGCCGCTGCTCTTCTTTGGTCTGAGAGTCCACTGTCGCCTTTTTCATGGAGCTGTGCGCCTCGATATGAGGCTTTGCTGGACTGGAGATGGAGTTGAAGGGGGCGATTCGCGACCCCCTCCTGGCCCGCTGCCTTCACAGCCGTTTCGCCCGCAGGAAGTCGCTCACCACTTGGCGGATCTCGCGGTGTAAGCCATCCACGGCGTAATTCATCTGGCGCATTTCGTCCTCGGAAATTCTCCCGGCTAACGCGTGCAGCGCCACGCCCAACTCGGGATGTTCCTTCAGCACTTTCCGTCCCGCCACCGGGACCGCATCGTAGGGTGGAAAGTAGTGGCGGTCATCTTCGAGAATGACCAGGTCGGACGCCGATATAATTCCATCCGTGGCATTGCCCGCGACGATGTCAACCTGCTTTTCAATCAAGGCACGGTAGAGGAGACCTAATTCCATCGTCCGAGGCGATCCGTCCAATCGCAAGTTATAAGTCTTTCCCAGACCCGGAAAGCCATCTTGCCGCTCCATGAATTCGTATCCAAACCCGGCTCGCCACGCCGGAACTTCCTGTGCGGCATCGGAGATGGTCTTGAGCTTTAAGCGCCGCGCGTCTTCGCCGCGCACGACGATGGCGAACGTGTTGTTGAATCCCAACGGCTCCAGTACTTCCAGCCCAAACCGCTCCGCGTAACCGGCTTTGACGCGCCGGAAAACGTCCGCCGGACTTCCGCCGGGCGCCTCGCCCAGAACCGCAGTCAAGGCTGTTCCCGTATATTCCACGTAGAGGTCGATCTCACCGGCGCGGACGGCTTGGTGGCACATCAGTGTCCCACCCAGGTTGACGCGACTCTCCGCTTGCAGCCCGGTGTGGGACGCGATGTACTGCTTGAGCAGTTCCGCCAGGATGATCTGTTCGGTGAAATTCTTGGAGCCCAAGAGGATTCGGTTCCCACGATTCTTCTGGCAGGCCGGCAAAAAAAGGAACGCAAGAACCGTGAGAGTGGCTATCCGGCGCATCATCCTACTTCACCGCCAGCCGGTGTTCGGCCCAACCCAGGCTGAAATCGGCAAGAACGGCCAGGCAAGCCGCGGGAATCGCTCCCGCCAGGATAACCTGATTGTTCACCATCCCCACACCGCGGAAAATGTACATGCCCAATCCACCCGCACCGACGGCGGCGGCAATCGTGGCGATGCCGACGGAAATGACCGTGGCCACGCGGACCCCTGCCAATATGACTCCGAGAGCGAGAGGGATTTCTACTCGCCAAAGCAATTGGCGGTCGGTCATGCCCATGCCGCGGCCTGCCTCAATAACCGCGCGATCCACCCCTTTGATTCCAACGTAGGTGTTGCGAATTATTGGCAGCAGCGCGTAAAGCGTCAATGCCACGATGGCCGTGCGACTTCCAATTCCTCCCATGATCGGCACGGGAATGAGAAAACCGAACAACGCCAGACTGGGAATCGCCTGGATAATGTTCGCGCCACCCAAGACCCAGCGGCGCAGCGCCACGCGCCTGGTCAGCAGGACACCGAGGGGAATCCCAATCGCCGTCGCCAGCAGCATCGAAATGCCCACCAGCGTGACATGCTGGAGCGTCAACTCGAGGACTTCCCTTCCGTTGTTGAATATAAAACTCAGGACACCCACATGTCACCTCTCGCCAACTCAGTGTTTCATCCTGTCCGGCTGCTCCTCTTCATCCCAGCCGTCCACTGCACCTACGAAGGCGTTCACCTCTGGTTCAGAAGCCTGGAGGAACTCTCGTGCCGGATGGACCGCAACCAGCCGGCCTTCGGCCAAGAGAGCGATCCGCGTGCCGAGCCGCAACGCCTCTTGCAGGTCGTGAGTGACGAACACAATCGTCTTGTTCAGTTTTTCTTTCAGAGTTTTGAATTCGCGCTGCATTTCAGAACGCGTCACGGGGTCCAGTGCCCCAAAAGGTTCATCCATAAGCAGGATGGGAGGGTCGGCCGCCAGCGCCCGGGCCACCCCTACCCGTTGGCGCTGCCCGCCGGAAAGTTCATGGGGCCGCCGTAAAGCAAACTGCGCTGGATCCAGTCCCACCAGCCGCAATAGTTCGTGTGCGCGCGCGTGGATGCGCCCCGGCTCCCAGCCTTCCAGGGCGGGCACCAGACCCACGTTGCGCTCCACCGTCAAGTGGGGAAAGAGCCCGACCTCCTGGATCACGTACCCGATGCGGCGTCGCAGCCGGATCGGATCCCAGGCGGTGGTCGGCCGGCCTTCCACGAGAACTTCACCGGCGGTGGGTTCGAGCAGCCGGTTGATGAGCTTCAGCGTCGTGGTCTTGCCCGATCCGCTTCGGCCGAGCAAAACCAGCGTTTCGCCGCGCCAGATCTGCAGGTTCAGGCCCGCAACCAGCGGGGCCCCTCCGTTCAGAGAGAATCCCGCGCCGCGACATTCGATCATCACGCCTTGTTCCGCCGGCAACTCCTTCACGGCTCCCACCTGATCATTGACACGCACTTGTTGTTGGTAGTCCTGCCCGTGCACACCGCTCGATGCTCCCTGAGCCTCTGATCTATATGCTGCACCAGTTGGCGCTGGAACGCAATTGTGAACGGGAAGCAATCAGGGACATGCCATCAATCTTGCGAGTGGGTCCTTGAAAGGTAGGTGCGAACGCAGATCAAGCTGTCGGTGTGGAGGAGCATGCCGCGCGGGCGGCCTCAATTGACGGGAAGATAGACGAAATGGCTTTTGCTGTCGATGCGGAAGCGGCAGGAACAATGATCCGACCCGCAAATGACCGGCGCGGTCCCCAGATATTGCGAGGCAGTGATGCAGCCCAGGGTGCCGCAGGCCGGGCAGGCGAGAACCGCATAGAAGACCGACTCCATCGCGGATCTCAATGATTCTGCCTCGGCGAGCAGGATGATGTCCCCAGGGCCCATGGCGGGCAGAGCGACTTCGTTCACATGGTGGAGGTTCATCACAGGTCGTCCTCGCTCGCGCGCGGAGACGCGGGGAGACGGAGTGCTCCGGTGGCCTCTCTGTCGCTCCGCGCGTCCTGGGCGGTTTCGCCGCACGTCCAGTGCCCTCCGTAAGGTGGGGCCGCATTACACCCCGGACTCTACTTCGTCCCTCGCCGTTGACTCGCGTTCCCTGCTCGGTCTGCGGTCGTACGCCACGAGAATCTCAACCGTACCCACCACAGCGCGCCAGAGAGACGGGAGGGTCCGAGTTGAAGAGTGCGGTCGCCTTCCCAAAATGGAACTGCAATCCCAAATCGGGCCGGCGCAAAGAATCCCCCTCCCGACCGCCTGGGGGCCGTTCCCTGGAGCGGCTTTCGAGAGTGTATCGGCACAATGGCCGGGGAACTTGAGGCCCTGCGGCGTCGTGGCCCAGCCGATGCCGGCCCACTCTGGAGACGGTCTGCTCCTCTGCGGGTTATCTGCTCCGTCGGCGCCCTCCACAGTATCGGTCAGCCTGATGTCCTCGGCTCGTGGAACCCGCACGGGGCGCCGCCAGAGGAGGGAGAGAGTATCAGTTCCATTTTGGAACTAGAGGGGTTGTGGGCCTCTTGCTCTTAGGCTTCTCTACTCCGCCGGCATCTGTCCCTCCTCTCCGGACAATCGGCTTCTCGGACCCGCAAGCTAGGAGAGGCCCGGTGCAGGGAAAGCCCCGGCGACTGAACGGCGTCGCATCACACCACACCCCGCCATCCCTCTAACCTGTTGAGCGCCGGGCGCTTATGGCGGGCAAGAGAACCCCTCTCTTTCCCCGCCCGCGACTTCCTGGATTCAATGCCAGGACCTCAAACATAAGATAACTAGGCTACATCATCGCGAATGGACTTCCCCTACCCTTCCCTTTGTCTTCGCCCGGGCACTTGGCACACGGCGTGCACTTCAGGGGTCCGACGCGGGTCCGGAAGTCAGGTCGCTGAAACCGTTGCGTGGAGCCTTCCGGCTCGACGCCGGCGCGGTGGTGTGCACGAACCCAAACCGCAGCGACCGCCCCAGTGCGAGCCGCGCGAGGTTTTGCATGGCAACCCAAGTGGCAGTGCCTGGCCGTCAGTTGCGGCGGCTGGAATCGGGAATTGTTCCTCCGCCGTGGGAAAAGAAAATCGACCGACGCCCGGGCCCGGCGGCCAGCGTCCCGAGGGCGATCCCTTATCCAAATCCCGCCCCGCGGCAGGGCGGCGAGAACGCGGAGCTGATCGTGAAGCTCCTTCCTCTGGTGAAGCGCATGGCATTGCAGATGCGCGAGCGCCTCCCTCTCCACGTGGAACTGGACGACCTGGTGAGCACGGGCGTGCTGGGCCTGATCGATGCCGTGCGCAAGTTCGACTCGCGCAAGGACGTGAAGATCGAGCAGTATGCCCAGTACCGGATTCGCGGCGCCATTCTGGACGGCCTGCGTGTCCTGGACAGCGCCTCGCGTGACATGCGGAAGAAGAGCAAGAAAGCTGAGACGGTATATCGGAAGCTGGAATCAAAGCTCGGCCGCCCGCCCAGCGACGGCGAGATGGCCGAGGGGCTCGGGGGGGGCCTCAAGGCGTGGTACCGGACAGTTCTGGAGCTGCAAGCGGTGGGGATGGATTGGCTCCGACCGATGGGGTCGGTGGGAACCAGGCAGCCCGCCAGCTGGCGGGCAGGCGAAGAATCGCTGGCCGCGGATGACCCAGTGGACCAGTATCAGGCATGCTTTCGCCGCGAGCGGAGAGAAATCCTCAAGCGCGCCCTGGACCGCATCTCCGAACGCGAGCGGCAAGTGGTGGTGCTTTACTACGATCAGGGACTCACGATGAAAGCGATCGGAAAGAGACTAGGGATCGATGAGTCGCGTGTCTCGCAGCTTCACACCGCCGCGTTGGCGCGGCTGCGCCAGCGGGTCACTGGAATCCTCCGTCATCCCCAACCCGCCCTCCCGCGATTCGCCTGGTAAGAACATCCCCAGCCGTCGGGATTGTCGGTTGGCGCCACAGCCGATGCCCCTGAGAACAAGCGTTTGACGCGCACTCGCATCTCGATTAGCGTTCTCCTGCGCTCTCCCGCCGGGCGGGACATCTTGACAGCCGGGAGAGTTGCTCGAGGTGAACCGTGCGTTCTTGCATAGCAGTCCTGTTACTTCTTTTTTCTTTTTCCTCTCCAGCCACTGCCAAGGTCGTGGTTTTCTATCAAAGTGGGTTCCCAACCGTCGACAGCCAGCCCATCGAACAAGAAATACTCAGAACGGCGTTGGGAGAGATGCAGCCAGTCTTTGCAGGAGTTGAGGAACTCAAGACGCCCGAAACGCTCCGGGACGCTGACTTGCTGGTCCTCCCCTATGGTTCGGCATTCCCGGCCGATGCCTGGAAGCAGATCTACCAGTACCTCCAGGATGGGGGAAACCTCCTGACGCTGGGCGGCCGGCCTCTGTTCATTCCCGTTTTTCGCGAGGGCGACTTGTTCCGCCAGGCGCCACCTCAAAACACCTACTCGCGTTACGTGGGAATCTGGCATACCTACGAAGCGCCGCAGAAGGATTGGGACAAGTTTGTCTGGGACGAGGACTATTCATTCCTGGCTCAGATCGAGTTGCGTCCGCGCAAAGCGTACGTGGCAGGCATGGGGTGGGACAGCGGCGCTCATCGCGGCATGGGGTTCCTGGTGAACCAGCGCGGCGAGCGGGTGGCGGCGCCGGTGGTGCAGGAAGACTTTCGCGAATTGCGCAGCGGAGAGTTGCCTTCCCTGCTTGGAGCGCGTTGCGTAATGCTGAACTTCGAACCTGAACCCGGCTTTTGGGCCTCCAGCGTGGGCATCGCATTGGTTCGCGCAGCCGCCGAACATGCCCGTGAGGGCGCCAGCCTGCTCTGGGTCGAAGCGCAGAATGCCACTGTCGCCGAAGGAGAAGCTCCTCAACTTGTCGTGCACCTGCGAAACGTAAAGAAGCAGCGAAGGGGAGAACCGCTGAGCGGTATGGTTCGGGTGGAGCTTTCTTCCGGCGACAGAGTTATCGAATCGACTCAAGTGAATTGTGCGGGCGACACTGTCGCGGCGAGTGTGGCCTTCCGGACGAAGCTCGCGCCGGGCCTCTACGCAGTGCGCGCGAGTTATGAGGAGGGTGGAAAGGTCAAACAGATCTATCACACCGGCTTCTGGTCGCGGGATGAAAAGCTACTCAAAACCGGCCCAGCGTTGAGCGCCGGGAAAACCTATTTCCGCAAGGACGGCGCGACGTATCTGCCTTTTGGCACCAATTACTTTTCGACAGACTTCTTCCACACGGGCTTTCTCGGAAGCGCCAACGCCTACGTCTGGGAACATGATTTTGCCGAGATGGAGAAGCACGGCGTGACGTTTGTCCGCACCGGCGTGTGGAACGGGCACGCCGACCTGTTCGACAAGGTGACCGGCGGGGTTGAGGAAAGCGTCCTGCGCAGCCTGGAAGCCTTCCTGCTCTCGGCGAACCGCCACGACATCCAGGTGCATTTCACCTTCTACGCCTTCGACCCCCAGACGATTCGGCGCCATCCGGGAGAATCGCCTTTGCAGTTTGGGCCGGGCACCAATCCCTACACCGATCCCATCGCGCGGCGCGCCCAAAAGAATTACATCGACTCGGTCGTGAGCCGCTTCAAAGACGTCCCGTATCTGAGCTGGGACTTCATCAACGAGCCGAGCTTCTCCAACCCCAAGCACCTCTGGCGCGGCAACACGCCCAACGCCGACCCGACCGAAATCAAGGCGTGGAACGATTGGCTGAAACAGCGTTATGGAGAAGTCCGCAAGCTCGCCCAGGCCTGGGGCGTGCCCGAAGAGGAACTGGAAGATTTCAAATCTGTCGCTCTGCCCGAGCCGGAAGACCTCACTCTCACTCGCTACGGAAACGCGAAGCAGGTGCGCGCCATCGATTACAACCTGTTTGCCCAGGACATGTTTAACCAGTGGGTCGCGGAAATGATTTCCGCCATCCGCTCCGCAGGAAGCAAGCAGCTCACTACCGTGGGCCAGGACGAGGGCGGCGTGAGCGATCGGCTGCTTACCCAATTTTATGGGGGCGCCGGAGTGGACTTCACCGTCAACCATACGTGGTGGCGCGACGACGCTCTGCTGTGGGATTCGGTGGCGGCCAAGCGGCCGGGCATGCCCAACCTGATCGGCGAAACCGGCATCCAGCCCGTCTGGGGCATGGACGGGACGTGGCGCTGGGATGAGGTGCAAGGGCTTGGCCTCTTTGAGCGCAAACTGGCGCTGGGCTTCGCGGCCGCGAACAGCGGCTCGTTGCAATGGGACTGGTCCGCCGAAGACACCTTCGGCATCAAGCGCGGTGACGGTTCCAACAAACTCTGGTTGGACGTGCTCGCCGGCATCGGCGACTTCACCAGGAAAGCCACGCCCAACATCAAAGAGGCGCGGCCTCCCGAGGTCGCCGTCGTCCTGCCCCAATCGCTTCAGCTCTCGGTGTTCAATTCGACGGCGCTGGAGGCCCAGCAGAAATGCGTCCGGGCGCTTTACCACTACGCTCGCGCGTCGGCGTATGTCGTGGGGGAGTACCAGATCGAGTTGCTGGGGAATCCCAAGCTCATCATCCTTCCTTCTCCCTGGGTGCTGAGCCAGAAAGCCTGGGAGGCGGTTCTGGCCAACGTGCGCGCAGGCGCAACGCTGCTGGTCTCGGGCCGCTTCGACGCTGACGAGCACTTCCATTCCACTACTCGCCAGCATGATGTCGGATTGGACTATCAGGTGGGCCCTCTCGCCACACGCGAGAATCTGGTGCAGTGGCCGGGAGGCCAAGCGTGGCTAAGCTACTCGGGTGAGAAGACAACCCACATCGAACGCGCCTTCCTTGCCTCGGGCCAGACCTTCGCGGAAAAACCCCTGGGCCGGGGAGTCATCCTTTACTTCGCACTTCCGCTCGAGCTCAACGACAACCTGAAAGCGGTTGGCGATATTTACCGTTTCGCGCTCGACCGCGCCAAGGTGGCTTCTGCGTACACCACCGAAATACAAGATCCCGGAGTGTTAATCTGTCCGACACAATTGGAAGATGCCACGCTATACGTCCTGACGTCGGAATCTTCATCCATCGGACCGGTAGTTTTCCGCGATACGGCGAGCGGAAAGAGTCTCGGGTTCAGGCTCGACCCGGGCCGCGCGGCATTGCTGTTGCTCAGCCGCAAAGGAGAGATTCTCGCCAGCTACAACTTCCCTCCGGGCCGCTAAAGGGTCGCCCGTGCATAATCAAATCGCCCTCGCGCCTGATGGCTGGCGAGGGGCGGGTGTGGTAGACTGCCTCCATACCCAGGGGCGAAGCAACCAGGAGGCCAACAATGCGCAGACAAACGCGCCGCGAGTTTCTGTCCCACACAATCTCCGGGGCCGCAACGGCCGGCGCCGGTCTGACCGCGTGGAATTCTTCATCTTCATTCGCAACCGACGCCGAGATCCCGCGCCGCACGCTGGGCAAGACTGGCGAGAAGGTTTCGCTCATTTGTCTGGGCGGTTATCACATCGGAGTCCCCAAAGATCCGGCCGAAGGTATTCGCATCATTGAGACCGCCATCGACCGCGGCATCAATTTCCTCGACAACTCGGATGACTATCACAACGGCGACAGCGAAGTCCGCATGGGCAAGGCCATTCAGGGCAAACGGCAGCAGGTGTTCCTGATGACCAAGCACCATGGCCGCGACAAGAAAACCGCCCTGCGCACGCTCGAGGACAGCCTGCGCCGCCTGCAGACCGACCACCTCGACCTGTGGCAGTTCCACGAGATCGTTTACGAAACCGACCCCGATTGGATTTTCTCGCCGAACGGCGCCATCGAAGCGGCTTACCTTGCCAAGAAACAGGGCAAGGTCCGCTACATCGGATTCACGGGGCACAAAGACCCTGCCATCCACTTGAAGATGCTTTCCAAACCCTACGAGTGGGACACCGTGCAGATGCCCATCAACGTGCTCGACCATCACTTCCGCAGTTTCGAGCGACAGGTGTTGCCGGTGCTGGTGGAAAGAAACATCGGCGTCATCGGGATGAAGCCGCTGGCGTTCGGCAACGCGCTCAAGACGAAAGCTGTGTCGGCGATCGAGTGCCTGCACTACGCCATGAACCAGCCGGTCTCGACAGTCTGCGCGGGATGCGATTCGATGGAGATTCTCGAGCAGGCCGTCCGCGCCGCGACCACCTTCAAGCCGCTCAGCGCAGCCGAAGTAGCTTCCATTCGCGAACGAACGAAGCCCTTTGCCCTGACCGGGGAGTACGAACCGTTCAAGACCACGGCGGACTTTGACGACGCGCGCGTCGCTCCTCCGCCCTACGAGGCGTGAGGGTTTTACGCCCAAGTTGACTCGCCGCGAGGCGCTTGCAACGATCTATTGCGAGTGTTAGCTTCTCCCTGCAGTTCTCAAAGCGGCGCGCGCCGGCGGAGGCGTCGCGCCATCGGGTGGCCACAACCATGAACCGACACGAAGGGAAGGTCTTCGAAAACCAGCACCTGGTCCTCGACGACGGTGTGTTCATCAACTGCACGTTCAAGAATTGCAGTCTGGAGTATTCCGGAGGCGACGTCTACGTACAGAACTGCCAGGGAGAAGGCTGCCAGCTTGTCTGGCGCGGCGCCGCGCAGCGCACCGTCTTCCTTCTCCAGGGTCTGGGCCTGATGGCGCCGCCGCCGCCTCCCCCCACGGCCAATCCCAGCCGGGTTCAGTAGCGTTCCCGTCCCGCCCTCTTCCCGGCGATCGACAACCCTACCGGTTGATCTTTAACGCGAACTGGAACTGCCGCGGGTCGAGCGCGGCCGTCGGTTCGCCGGCGCGGCAGGTGGACGGGTCAAGCGGATTGCACAGCGGGTTCACATCCGCCACCTTGAACCGGTTGAAGAGGTTGAAGCCGTTCCTCACCGGCGTAAAGGAGAAATCGCTCGCCGCGCAGGAATCCGACGAGCGTCAGCCCCATTTCGCGCGCCAATTGTACGGCCAGGCTCGAGGCTGCCGAGATCGAAGCCACGACAGGAAATCCGGCCACAAGGGCCTCTTGGACAATCTCGAAACCTCCGCGGCCGCTCACCAGCAAAAGGCGTTCCGAGAGCGGCAAGTGTCCTTCGAGCAGTGCCCAACCCACAATCTTGTCGACGGCATTGTGACGCCCGACGTCTTCACGCAC
>Ga0315284_10013246_pt1 | contig 11737 bp, 8 predicted proteins | sample YL17G09_16_MG_FD_203696 | JGI IMG/M metagenome (GOLD analysis project Ga0315284, IMG submission 203696) | Sediment microbial communities from Yellowstone Lake, YNP, Wyoming, USA - YL17G09_16 | ecosystem: Environmental > Aquatic > Freshwater > Lake > Sediment | place: USA: Wyoming | collected... | reverse complement strand
CTGTGCGGCCACGTCTCCCGTTTTGCGTCCACCACGCTGGGGCGGCGCACAGTACTGAACGACCTTCCCTTGGGCGGGTCCGAGGCGGAGTCACTGAAGCTGGCGGCAGGTGCGAGAGTGCGAGAGAGGGTTGCATTATTTCCTTCTCCCAACCTCTCTCTCCATCCACTCTCTCTCTCTCTCTCTCTCACGGCGCCCCGCCCCTTCCTCCTCCTCTCTCTCTCTCTTTCTCTCTCTTACTTTGACAGAAACTGCGGCCGCATCCTTCATCGAGGGCGAGCTCGGCCGGGAACTGGAGTTTGGCGGGGTCTCCACGGCCTCGGCCGCGTCCGCCCTCACCCGCGCGGCCCGGGGCGGCCTCCTCTCGGGCCCGGACCTGTCGGCCGTCGCCTCCCTCGCGGCCGGGGCCACCCGCCTGGCGGGAGCCGTCCGGGCTGCCGCCCGCGCGGCGGAGGGCATGGAGATTGACGGGGAGGCGACCAACCCGGCCGCGCCCCTGGCCAAACCGTTTGACGGATTCGACGGGGCGGCCCTGAAGGGCTTGGTGCGCGAAGTCGCGACGGCCATCGATGAGGGCGGCGCCGTCCGGGACAACGCGTCTGAAGCCCTGCGCACTGCCCGGCTGGGCGTGCGGACGGCGGCGGCCCGGGCGCGGGCGGCCGTGAAGAGCGCGGGCGGGGAGGTGGTCGAGCGGGCCGGCCGGTTTTGTGTGGGCTTGCCCGACGGGGCGGTGCCCCCCCGCGGCGCGGTCCTGCTGGGCTCCTCCGGCGGCCTGGCCTTCTACGAGCCCGCCTCCGCGGTCGCCCCCAACAATGCCCTGGCCGCCGCGGCGGGGCAGGCCGCGTCAGCAGAGGAAAACGTGCGGTGGGCGCTGACGGGCGGCGTCGCGGACGCGGCGCCCCTGCTACGGCGGGCGCTCTCGCTCGTCGTGTGGGCGGACGTGACGGCCGCCCGGTCCCGGTACGGTGTGTGGACGGGCGGCATCCTGGCTGACTTTGTGCCGGTGGGGGGTGGGCGGGGAGGCGGCGGCAGCGGCGGGAGTGGGAAGGGCGGCCGCGGGGCGCGGGTGGCGGCCGCGCGCGCCCGCCGGGCGGGAGGGCCTCCCACCTCCACGCCTCCCGCCACGGACGGCGGCGACGGCGACGGCGCCGCCGACGCCGACGCCCCCTACCACGTCCAACTCTTCCAGTACCGCCACCCCCTCCTCCTGGGCACGCACCTGATTGCGGCGGAGGCCGCGACCCGGCGAGCCCGGGCGGGCGGGGCAGGGGCGGCGGCCGCCGCTGCCGCGGCCGGTTCCGCCCTCCGCTCGCACCCCCCCCGGCGGAGTGGGGGGGGGGGCAGGGCCGGCGGGGCCGCCGCCTCCGCCGCCCCCACCCCGCCCGAGCTGCCCCCGCCGCCCGTGCCCATCGACCTGGCCATCAAGGCCGGCGTGCGGGGCGTCATCATCACGGGCCCCAACACGGGCGGCAAGACGGCCGCCCTGAAGGCTGCCGGGCTGGCCGCCCTGTCCGCCCGGGCGGGCCTGCCCCTGCCCGCCCGCGCCCCCGCCCGGCTGCCCTGGTTTGCGGCCATCCTGGCCGACATTGGCGACGGCCAGTCCCTGGGCGCGGGGCTGTCGACGTTTGGGGGCCACCTGGCGCGCGTGACGGCGCTGCGGAAGGAGGCCGGCCCAGACGCGCTCGTCCTTTTGGATGAGTTGGGCACGGGCACCGACCCGGCCGAGGGTGCCGCCTTGGGCGCCGCCCTGCTGGCCGCCCTGGCCGCCGGGGGCATGCGCGGGGCGGGCCTGACGCTGGCCACCACGCACGCCGCCTCCCTGGCCGAGCTCAAGGCCGCCCAGCCGGGCCTCTTTGAAAACGCAGCCGCCGAGTTCGATGCGGTCGCCCTGGCGCCCACTCATCGCCTGCTGTGGGGCTTGCCGGGCCGGTCGTGCGGCCTGGATATCGCGGAGCGGCTGGGCCTGGACGCGGACGTGGTGGCGGACGCCCGGGCGCGGCTGGCCGGCAGGAATGGTGCGCCCGGGAGTAGCACCCTCTCCTCCTCTCCCTCCTCGGCGGTCCAGGGCGGGGCGGCCGAAGCCCTGGACGCCGCCCGCCGGGCCGCGGAAGCGGACGCTGACGCTGCGACTGCCGCCCAAGCCAGCGCTGCAGCCGCCCGGGCGTCAGCGTCAAGCCTGCGGGCGTCCCTCGCGGCGTCGGCGGCGGCCGTCGACCTGGAGACAGCCGCGTCGGTCGGGCGGGCAGCCGACGCTGCGGCCGCCGAACTGAAACGCCGGGCGACCCGGCGGCGCAAGAGCGGGGGTGACGGCGGCGCCACCTCTTCCTCGGCTGCTCCGATCGAGCGGCCGGCGATCAAGACGCCGCGCGGCACGACCCGCGTGATGGGCGCCAACGCGGGGCGCTTCAAAAAGGGGGGCGCGGCCGCGGGGGGCAGACTTGCTGGGCGTGGCCCGCCGCCCGGGTGGAGCCCGGCCGTCGGGGACACGGTGTCGGTGCCCCGGCTGAAGCTGGTGGGCAAGGTGGTGGGCGTACAGGGGAAGCAGGTCACCGTCTCCGCGGGCGGGCTGTTGGGGCGGGCGAGCGTGGGGGTGGGCGAGTGCGAGTGGGCAGGGAGATAGATTGATGAAAGAAAAAAAGGCGTGCGCTGTGAACGTTGCACAACCCTCTCCCATCCCACCCCATCCCATTCCAATCGTGTTTTCCACCTCCCTCCCCCGTTTCACCGCACGGGCACGATGTCATCGATCTTCATGATCATGCGCACGCACTCCGCCGCCAGCGCGATCGCACTGGACGACACCAGCAAGGGCTGGACACAACCCGCGGCGACCATGTCCGTGACGGCGCCCCGGCGCGCGTCAATCCCGGCAGTCTGCTCGCCCGCCGCGTGGCGCGCGCGCAGTTGGGCGACGATCTCGATCGCGCTCAGGCCCGCATTCTCGGCCAGGGTGTAGGGGACGGCTTCCAGGGCGTCGGAGAAAGCGCGCGCGCACACGGCGCCCGCGCCCGTGCGGGTGGTCGCCCACCGCGCCAGGACGGCAGAGACCTCGGCCTCCGGCGCGCCCCCGCCCGGGATCAGGGCGGGCTTGTGGGCCAGGCAGCGAACGACGCACAGGGCGTCGTGGAGGGACCGCTCCGCCTCGGCCAGGACCAGGGCGTTGGACCCGCGCAGCAGGGCCGTCGCGGTGCGCCCGCCGCCCACCACACCCGTCACCTCCACCACCCGCCCCGCCCCGCACTTGACCTCCTGCACGAGGGCAGCGCTCCCCAACTTCTCCGGAATCAGGTGGTCCGGGTGCGCGATGGGGCGCAGGGCCAAGGCCTTGGCCAGGAAGGCGATGTCGTCCCGCTCGATGTCTCGGACGACCAGGATTTTGGCCTGGAGAGTGAGGAGAGAGAGGAGGAGGCAGGCGTGAGGATGGGGATTGGATGGATAGGGGGGAGAGAGATGGGGAGAGACAAAACTTTTCCTTCCTGTCCTCTCCCCTCACTCACCTTGGCCAAATAGTGGAGCGCCAAGTCCGTCGTCGCATCCCGCAGAATGCTCTTCTGGACCAGCACCACGTTCGCCCCGCACGCCCGAATGGCCTTCACCAGGCCCAAAATGTGGGCGCGCTCGTCGCGCAGGACACGGTCCATGGCCGCATAATCACCGACGACCACCGAGTTTTCTAGGTCCGTTTTGGGCGGTGACAGGCAGAACTGGATCAGGGCGATGCGGGCGTCCTCCACCCGGGTGGGGCCGCCCGCACCCTTGGAGGCGCCCGCATCAAAGACGACGCCGTCGATGAGGCGGGAGTCGTCGATGGTGCCCCCCACCTTGGTCAGCACACGCACGTCGCGCAAGTCGACTGCCGCCGGGCGGGCCGGGTCCAGGACGCGCAGGACGGCGTCGACGGCCATGGGCGCCAGCAGGGAGGAGTAATTGGCGACGACCTTGGAGGACAGGGAGGTGGACGCGGCCCGGATGAGGGCGTCCCGGTCGGACAGGGAGACCGGGATGGCCATCGCCTCTAGCGCTGCCGCCGCCTGGACGGCCGCCGCGGCGAAGCCGTCCGACACCGCCGTCGGATGGAGCCCCCGCTCGAGCAGGTCCAGGCACTTCTTGAGGAGGGCGCCGCAGATGACGGTGACGGTGGTCGTGCCGTCGCCGGCGACGACATCCTAGATGAGGAAGAAGAAGAAAAAGAGAGGTGGTGAGAAATGATGAGGTGGGGAGAAACAAGCGCGCAGCCGGTGGCCCGTTTTCCTCTCCCCTCTCCTTCCCCCACCCACCTGGCTCTTGGCCAGCTCCACCAGCATTTTGGCGGCCGGCTGCGTCAGCGTCATCTTGTTCAGGATGGTGGCGCCGTCGTTGGTGATGACGACCTCGCCGTTGGGCTGGCAGACCTGGGGGGGGGGCGAAAAAAAAGAGAGGGTGAGGGTTGAGAATAGCGGGCGCAAGCGCGTGGGGGAGCCGATCGGTCTCTCTTGTCTCCTTTTTTTGCCGTGCGCAGAGGACATGGGGTCGCAGGGCGAGCAACGCCGTCGCCGCCAGCCTGCGTGTGCTCTGTCGATCCCTCCACATGCACGACCCCAATGGGATGGGCGTGTGGTGGAAGGCGGCGCACGAGAGTGCACACACGCCGCTCTCTTTCCACGCGCTCTCCGGCGCGCCCTCTCCTCTCCCCCTTTTTTTTCTCCACTCACCATCTTGTCCATGCCGCGCGGGCCCAGGGACGTCCGCACCGCGTCCGCCACGGCCTTGGCGGCCTCAATGTTCTGAACGCGCACGTCGTGGCGCTTAGAGTTATCCCTGAAGAGTGTGGAGGAGGGGCGTGCGTAAGTCTCTCCCTTTCGCATCGGCGCTCGGCAGTTTTGATGCGAGGAGCGACGCTCACTAGCCACCCGTGTTCCCATCGCGACACACCCTCCGCGCCACCCCACCCGCCCGCACATGCCCTCCCCCACGCACTTAAAGGTCTCGCCCCGAATGGCGGGCGGGATGGCGGCGGCAGCGGTCATTCTTCTTTTCTGACGGGGAGACAAAGAAAGGAAGAAGAAGAAGCGCTCTGCTCTTGTTGTTCCTGTGCGGGGGGCTGCGCAAAGAGAAACGGTGCGTCTGGTGTGCGCTGGAGGCGAGGGCCCGTGTGGAGGGAGACAGAGAAAGAGCAGCAGCTGTGCGTGTGCTCTGTCCCTTAGACAGAAGGGCGCGCGCGAGGAAAACGAAAATGTGGATGGCCGTGTTTTTCTTCCCCTGCACGCACTCCTTTTTTTATTTTTTATTTTCATGCGGTCCCTCCTCCTGGCCCGCCTGCTGCGAAATTCACGCGCGCCCACGCCCCTTGCCATGTCCTGCTGTCAGCCAAGCTGCGACGGTGGGAGGCGGCATGCGTCGTCGACGCACGCGGCGTGCGAGGCAGAGGCACACACGAGCACCGCGCCCGAGCAGAAGCAGCAACCTTCCTCCCCAGTCGCCTCGCCGGCGCAGGCCTCCGGCTTGGCGGCCGCCTCCGGCTTGGCGGCCCGCACCTTTTACAAGCGCCCGCTCCGGCCGCCCGCTGTCGCGTTCTCCTCGGCTGAAGGCCGCCGCCTCTTCGCCGAGGCCCTGGCCGCCGGCTCCGCCGAAGCCTTCTTCCCCCTGGTCGAACAGTTCCGGACCCAGGACGAGCCCGCCTTCTGCGGCCTGGCCTCCCTGGCCATGGTCCTGAACGCGCTGTCCATCGACCCCCGCCGCGCCTGGAAGGGGCCCTGGCGGTTTTACAGCGAGGCCCTGCTGGACTGCTGCCGCGACCTGGAACGGGTGAAGGAGGAGGGCATCGTCCTACAACAGGCGGCCTGCCTGGCCCGGTGCAACGGGGCGGCGGTGAGGCTGGTGCAGCCACCCCCGCCGCCGCCGCCGCGCGCCGAGGGGAGCGGAGACGGTGAGGGCGCGGCCGCACGCGCCGCACACGCCGCGTTTGCGGCCGCCGTCGAGGCGTCCTGCCGGGGCACCCCGGGCGCGGGCTTCCTCATCGCCTCCTACTCCCGGGCGGCCGTCAACCAGACGGGGGACGGCCACTTCTCCCCCATCGCCGCCTTCCACGGTGGGGGCGGCGGGGGTGAGGAGGGGGGCGGTCCCGGCCCGCCCCGCGTGCTCGTCCTCGACACCGCCCGCTTCAAGTACCCGCCGCACTGGCTCCCGCTGGCGTCCCTCTTCGGCGCCATGCGCCCCCTCGACGCGGTGACGGGCCAGCCGCGCGGGTGGTTGAGCCTGACGGCGTCGGCCGTGAGCGCGTCCGTCCTGTTCACGCTGGCCAGCCCGACCGGGGGTGGCGGGGATGGTGGCGGGGCGGCCGCGGCCGCCCCGGGTGGGGGTGGAGGGCAGCACCGGGCGGTGGTGGTGAAGGAGGGCGGCCCGACCGGCGCCGACCTGTCAGCCGCCCGCGCGTTCGCGGCGTCCCTGCCCACTCACACCACCCTTAAGGGCGCGCTGGCGGCGCTCCCGCTGGGCGCCGTGGCCCGCCTGGTCCAGCTGCGCACGACGACGACGAGCAGCAACGGGGCGGGCGACAGCGGCGGGAGGCATGAGGGGGGGGGGGACGAAACCCCGACCTGCCACATCCCCGCCGCGGGGGAGGCTCTCCTCGCCGAGCTGCGGTCCCCTGGTGGCGCGGCCCGCACGGTCGGGGCGGCCTTGGACGCAGCCCACCCGGTGTCCTCCTGCGCGGGGCGGGCAGCGGCCGAGGCGGGTGGGGGGCTGGTGGCGGAAAAGGTCACCCTCTTCCTCGCGTCGCTGCCCTGGAAAGAGGAGGGCCCGCTGCCTTCGCCTCTCCAGCCGCTCATCACGCCGTCGCCGGGGTCCCTGGCGGCGGCGGAGGCGCAGTATCTGGCCAAGCAATGGGCTGAACTGCCCGAGCTGGAGAGGTTAGGGGCGGCGTGCGCGGCGGCGTGCGCGTGCGGTGAAAGAGAGGCGGCTTGAAGTTTGAAGAGTTGTGTTGATAGATAGCGGGCCGCCCCGCCGGGCGTCGGAGGACTTTGACGCGGAGGAGGCGGAGGCGTTGGAGGTGGAGAACGAGGAGGAGGAAGATGAACGGGGGTCGAGGTCGAGCGCAAAAAAAAAAAACATTCGTCTCGCGCTCCCACACAAACACACGCCTGCTCTCAATCACACGCGGGGCGTGTCGTCTCGCGGGGACACAGACACTGTATACACGCACACGCACACGCGCATTCATACACATAGGCGATGCCGCCCTCCCAGAGCCAGCCCCGGGGAGAGAACCGGGCCAGCCCGACCCGGCGCCCACCCCCCGCTGCTGCCCCCTCCAGCCGGCCCGCGACGGCCCCCAGCCCGCCTGCCGCCGTTCCGCCCACCGCCGCCACCCCGCCCTCCATCGTCGGCATGGGCTCAGTCGGCTTGGACTACCTGGCCGCCGTGGCGGCTTTCCCCAAGCCGGACGACAAGCTGCGCACGGAGCGGCTGGAGGTGAGAGGAAGAAGAGAAAAAAGGGGGTTTTCCTCGTCTCTCTCCTCCATCCCCTCATCATCATCCTTTTCTTTTCCCACTTCTTTCGCTCCACACAGACCCAGGGCGGCGGCAACTGCGCCAACGCCCTGACCGCGGCCGCCCGTCTGGGCGCCCGCACCTCCCTGGTCTCCAAGCTCGCGGGCGACGGGCCGGGCGGCGCGATCGTGGCGGAGCTCGAGGCGGATGGCGTCAGCACGGCCCACGTGCTGGTTGACACACACACGCCCGGCGCGTCCTCGCCCTTCACCTACATCATCGTGGACGGCGCCGCTGGAACGCGCACGTGCATCCACACGCCCGGGCCGGAGTGGCTGGGTGCAGCAGACCTGGACGCGTGCGGGGTGGCGGGCGTCGGCGGCGCGCTGGGCGGGGCGGGAGTGCTCTTCCTCGACGGGCGGCTGGCAGGCGGGGCGCTCCCCCTCGCGGCCGCCGCCGCTGGGGCCGGGGTGCCGGTTCTCGTGGAGGGCGAGCGCTTGCGGCCCGGTCTGGATGCTCTGCTAGCCCTAGCCGACGCGGTCACGACCTCCGCGGCTTTTCCGGGGGCGTGGACGGGCCTGCCAGCGTCCAGCGGGGCGGCCGCGGTCGCCACCCTGGCCCGCCTGCCGCGCGCGAGGTGGGTATCCACCACGCTCGGCGCGCGCGGGGCGGTCCTGATTGAGAGGGTGGGGGCCGGGGGTGGTGGTGATGGGCCTCCCCCCCTTGAGGAGGAGGACCCGGACGCCGTCTTTGAGGAGGAGGACCCGGACGCCGTCTTTGAGGAGGAGGACCCGGACGCCGTCTTTGAGGAGGAGGACCCGGACGCCGTCTTTGAGGCGGTGCTGGACGGCGCGGCGGGGGCGAGGCTGGCCGGGGATGACCCCCGCTTCCGGCCCGCCCTCACCTCCCCCTCAGGCGCGGCGGTCGGCCCGCCCGGCCTGGCCACCCGGGTCGCGACCGTCGCCGTCCCGGCCGGGGACGCGGGCGCCGCCGCTGCAGCCGGGGCCGCGGCCGCCCTCGCCAACGCGGACGCGGGCGCGGGCGCCGCCTACAGTGGCGGCGGAGGGAGCGCCCCCGCCAACACCGCCAACACCCTCCGCCTGCGCTTCACCGCCGCGTCGGCGCCCCTCCTGCCGCCGGGCGCGCTCGTCGACACGACGGGCGCGGGGGACGCCTTCAACGGCGGGCTCTGCTTCGCCTTGGCCCAGGGCTGGGCCGTGCCGGCGGCCCTGACGCTGGCGGCGTCCCTGGCGGGCGCGGCGTGCACGGCCCTGGGCGCGCGCGCGGGGCTGCCGGCCGGGGGGCGCGTCGCGGCCAGCGTGCTGGCTGGGGAGGCGCCGCCCGTGGCGGAGGCTTGACTTGATACAGATAGTTTCTTCCTGTGTTGAGAAATTCACGTTTATTTTTGTTGTCATCACACACACACACGCACACGCACACGCCAACGACAAGAAGCAATGTAATGCAATGCAATGCAGGGGGCGGGGCAGCCGGGAAGGGGGGGGAGGGGGCAGGGGCAGCCCCCCCCCCCCCCCCCGCCCCCCCCCCCAACCCACCCCACCACCGCACCCCCACCCAGCCGGGGGGGGGGGGCCGCCGCGCCGGGGGGGGCGGGGCCCGGGGCCAGCCCCCCCCCCCCCTCTCTCCACTCTCGTCCCTCCCTCTCCATCCCATCATGTTTTCCATCCTCATTTCGCGTCCGCCACCTCCGCCTCCGCCGCCGCGGCCGCGCCAGCCTCAACGGACGCCTCGCCTTCGGGGCCCGAAATAGGGGACGAGGAAGGCGCCGGCGCGGGCGGCTCGACGACAGGGACGGGCGGCGGCGGCGGCGGGGGCGCGTTGGCGTAGAACCGCTTGGTGAGGCCCTCAAAGAGCGGCGCGTTGCCCGTGTAGGGCGCCTTGCCCGGGAAGCGGGCCAGCAGGGCCGCGTTCGTGCCCGCCCCGTCCTCCAGCACGCCGATCGCGCCCTCCGCCAGGTAGTACGCGTGCACCGCCTTCTGCAGGGCGGCCTGGTGGTCGTACACGTGCGCCCACACGAACAGGCGGTCCCGGTCGGGGCGGGGCAGGGTGGCCGCGACCTTGGCCGCCTGGTAGCCGGCCGCCCGGTGGCTCATCCGGCAGGCCTCCAGGAAGGGCGCCCCGCCGCCGCACTTCTTGGTCTCCTCCTCGTGCCACATCGTGAGCTCGTACAGGGGCTCCGCCCGCCAGGGGCAGTACTCGAAGGCGGCGCGCAGGCGGGGCGTCGGGTCCCGCCCCAGGCGGATCAGGGCCCGCCCCTGGTCCAGCATGGACTGGAACACCTCCTCGTACCAGCCCCCCATGTCGATGCGTTTCTGGAAGGCCGCGATCGCGTTCTCCCACTCGCCCACCTGCATGTACGTGCGGGCCAGGTAGAAGTGGACGCGCGTGTTGTTGGGCTTGGCCGCGCACTCCTCCTTCAGCACGCGCAAGTCGAACTCGCGCCAGCGCACCTGCGACTTGTTGTGGACGACGCCCTCGATCCACACCATGGCCGTGGACGAGTGCGGGAAGTCGACGCCCTCCCCGCCGTGGTCGACGCCCCGGCCGGACACCTCGTGCACGGGGTACTCGTAATGCCAGGCGTCGGCACTGCCCTGGCCCGCGGACGGCCAGGCGACCTGCATGCGGAAGACGAGGCCGCCGTCCTGGCGGGACACGAGCCACGCCTTGCCGCAGGCGGGGGCCGGGGAGACGTGCCGCGAGCACGCGCGCTCCAGGCGTTCCGCGCTCAGGCGCAGGCGCCACAGGTGGGCGAACCGGAAGTCGGCGTCGGGCATGAACGTCGCAAAGGTGCGGGCCCCGTGCGCGGCGAGGGCGGCGTTGCGGGTGACCGAAAAGTCGACAAAGGGGATGGACAGCAACTGCCCGGGCGGGCCGCCACCCTCGCCGCCCAGGACCTCCCTGATCGCGGCCTGCGTGCCGTCGGTCGAGCCCGTGTCCACGAGCGTCCAGCCGTCGATGGCGGACGCGGCGGAGGCCAGCGTGGCCCGGATGGATTGGGCCTCGTCCTTGACAATCATCACCAACCCCAGGGGCGCGTCGTCCGCGTCCGCCACAGGCGGCCAGGCCGCCCACACGCGGTCGGGCGGCGGCACGGAGCAGGCAAAGGCCGGGCGGGTGAACTCCGGGTTGGCCAGGGCGGCCCGCAGGGACGGCAGGTGGGACGCGACGGACGAGGCGGGGATGAGGGTGGCCAGGACGTGCGGGTCCATTTCGCGCGCGCCGTGGCCGGCGCGCGCCGCCGCCTCCGCGCCGCTGTCGAGGATGAGCGCGGCCGGCCGCTCAAAGTGGGGGTTGACCGCGTCGGAGGAGGGGGCGACCCGGAGGATGGGGGTGCCGGCCCGGCCGGCGTAGTCGGCGAGGTCGACGGCGGCGGTGTCCTGTTTATTTTATTTTTTTTTCGGGGAGGGAGAGAAAAGAATGAAAAAAAGATAAAACGCGCGCGAGGCGCCCCCGATGCGAGAGAGACCCTCTGTTTTTCACCTCCATCCCACCCAGCCCCCTCCCCGCACCCAAACCCCCTCACACTCGCGGCTAAAGTCATGGCACCAGTGTTGGTGGCCAATTCGGCGGGTGAGAGTTGGGCGGGAGCGCCCGGAAGGGTGCGGGGCGTGGGCGGAAGGGCTTGCACTGCTAGACGAAACAGAAAGCGGTCCACCGATTTTTGAAAGCCCCGCCTGTCTTACCTCGGCCAGCACGCCGTCGTACCGCCCGGTCGCCACATCATTGAATTCAGACGGCCCGGGTGACGAGACTGAGACGCAGGTGACGCCCGGGGAGGAGCAGAGGGCGGTGGAGGCGGCGGAGAAGGAGGCGGAGGGCGGGCCCGAGCTCGTCGCCGCGAGAATGCGCAGGGCGGGCGGGGCGGGCGAGGCCGCCGCGAAGGACCAGGCGGTGGCCAGGTGGGGCGCTGACACCACCGCCAGGGCAACCGCCAGGGCGACCGCCAGGGCGGCGGCCGGGCGCATGGCGAAGGGGGAGGGGAGGGGAGGGCGCGCGGAAAAGAGGGGGGTGTCGATTCCCCAGTTTGCCGGTGTGGGGTGGGGGACTTGTCTCAATCCTCCCATCCATTTTCAACATGCGCTTTTAGGGGAAGAAGAAGAGAGGAAAACAAGCCCCCCCCACAACCACCTCTCTCGCGCGCGCGCCATCATGCCTCCACCCTCACCCCCACCGCCCCCCACCCCGGCCGCCGCGGCCGCCCTGCTCGCTCAGGTCCGCGTGTGTGAAATAAACAGGTGCATAGGTG
>Ga0315284_10013244_pt1 | contig 11738 bp, 14 predicted proteins | sample YL17G09_16_MG_FD_203696 | JGI IMG/M metagenome (GOLD analysis project Ga0315284, IMG submission 203696) | Sediment microbial communities from Yellowstone Lake, YNP, Wyoming, USA - YL17G09_16 | ecosystem: Environmental > Aquatic > Freshwater > Lake > Sediment | place: USA: Wyoming | collected... | reverse complement strand
GAATTTCTATTTCTAAGTTGTTTGAGTAAATTTATTAACCTGATTTAATTATTTAATTTATGAAAAAAGAGGGAGAGGTAAATTTACCTTTAATTATAATTTTTGTATTCGGTGCTGTTGCTTTAGCTTTGGGGGTATATGTTTATTTTGCATTGAATGGCCCAGATTATACTGCAAGTTACATACAAAGGATTTCTGAAGGAAAAATCCAGAATCCTATTTCAGAATTTCAATTATCTGAAGAAAATGAATCTTTGTCAGATATAATTCATTTAGAAGAAATCCAAGGATTAGACTTAGAAGAATTAAAAGAGAAGTCTATAAATTATATGTCTGTTAAACTTTATCTTTATAATTTGCATAACATTCCCCTTACAAATAACAACCCAAGAGTCCAAATTTATTTGGATGATACGCCTTATTCTATAGAGGTAATCCAAGGAGAAATTTATGTTAGGCAAGAAGTAATAAATTCTCCAGATATTATCATCAGAGCAACCTTGGAAGAAGTAGCAAAGATTATAGACAATCCAGAATATACAAAGGGTGCATTGAATTCTGGGAAAATTCAGATAGAAATTGTATCAAGTTATCTAGAATTAGCATTAAAAGGTTATTATAAAATTTATTCTAAGTTATCTAACTTATAAATAATTTTAAAAATTAATAAGTTTAATTATACAGAAAAATATAATGCCTCAATAGCTCATAAAAAGCACCATACGGTTCTTCCTTATACCCTCTCCCTAAAAATTTAAAGAGATTAATTCGCTATTGAATAAAGGAAGATTAAGCCGAGCAATTTCGCGAGATAATCCATAAATAAGCGAAGTTGGGAGTTAAAGAAACCTTGGTGTCTTCGCGCCTCAATAGCTCAGTTGGCAGAGCATCGCTTTCGTAAAGCGAGGGTCGGGAGTTCAAATCTCTCTTGAGGCTTTTATCCAATTAGTGCAGATTTAGAAAGATTTAAAGGAAAGAATTACTTGTATATTTCATGGGTGAAAAGACTTACTATTGTATTGAGTGTGGTAGAGAAATACACCACATGGGGAAATGTCTTGCCTGTAATATGGAAGCAAAGAGAAAAAGAGAAGCACAGGAAGAAAGAAAAAAGGAAAAGGGTTGGTAAAAAGATATGATTATCACAACAAGAGAAGATAATTTTAGAATGAAACTTATGAAAATATGTTTTATTGTTCTTGGGTGTTCTTTTATTTTTACGATTATGCTTGTTTTTGGTTTAATGAAATATGGTATTTTGATAGTCGGGGTTGTTATAGTTCTAATCTTTCTTATTAAATCTAAGAAGAAAAGACATTCAAGAAATAACTTTCACAGACATAGATTTCATAGACATCACAAACATAATCATAGACATAGGAGATAGATATTAATTAAAATGACGTTTTAGTTTGAAGATGAAAGAAGATAGATTATATGAAAGAGATTTAGTTAAGAAGAAAATACAAGATTTAACAGAAAAAGAACTCTTACAAAGAATTCTAATATATTTAAGAGCGATTGAGTTTTCTGTGTTGGCTATTATTTGCTATTTGGCTTATAAATTTTTTAGTGAAATGTAATGAAAATAGATTATCGTATTCCTAACTGGCTTGTTTGGATTATATTTATTATTTTATTATGTATAAACGGAATTCTTGCGGTTCTTTGGTTATTTTTCACTATAACATTTAAGAGAGACAAAAAGGAAGATAAAACCAAATCTCCAACAAAGACACTAAAAGGGTTTTATCTCTCTTGAGGCTTTCAATAAGCTTTTTAAGTAGAATTATTTTGTTACAAATGTCTGCGGGTGTGCCAGAGTGGTCAAATGGGCAGGACTTAAGATCCTGTGGCTTAGTGCCTTCGAAGGTTCGAATCCTTTCACCCGCATTAAAGAGGATTCGATTAAACGGTTTAAACGAGAGGAAAATTAGCAAGAAAACAGCGGTTGTCTTGCTTCGAATCCTTTCACCCGCACTTGAACGAAGTGAAAGTGCGTGAGCGAATGTTTAGTGAGCTCTCGCATAGTTTTAATAATTTCCCACATTTCTGGAATCATAAGAAGTCTTATCTAAAAAACTGGCGCATAGAATTTTTCGACTTTTTGTACCGCCGAATGTTGCTTTTGCATATTCCCCTTGAACCCTGTGAGATAAAGTTCCTCTCGCTATGCTGTCACGAACAAAACCATTTCCATCGCATTTTTTTTCGTTGCATGCTGTTCCATACCAAGGGCATGTCGGAACAGGTTTTTCAGTATAATTCTCTTCAATTGGTTTATCTTGAGCCATTGTTTTGTAATTATTTAGATTTAATAAGCGTTTATAAATGTTTATTTTTCCCCTTTAACAAACAAAAGACACCTGCATTTTCCTTCCAGCTCTATTTCCCCTCGATGAAAAACACAAGGGCAAATAATTTCCTCGTCTTTTTCTTTGTTTCCTTTAACAAGCCGGCATGGACAGTAAACCTCTCCGTGTTTTTCTTTATTTTTTAGAAGTCCATCAATAATTATTTGAGCTTTTTTATTATCCGGATTGACTTGTATTTCCCCCACTTTTTTGGCATATTCATTTATATTTTTCTTGAGTTCTTCCTCGTTTCTTGATTTAAATCCTTCTCTGATTTTCATAATTAAATAAAAGAAAAAGAGTTTTTATATTTTTTCAAGAAACTAATTATCTTTAGTTTCATTAAAATATCAATTCAATAATTTCTTCTGTTGAGAAAACTTTTATTTTATCCTGCCCATTTAAAGCAGAATCATTGCTCCAAATAGGCGCATCTAACTTCAAAGCCAGAGCAAAATAAAAAACATCATTTTCATCAGGACAGAATTTCTCTGCAGTTTTAATAGAATCCTTAAAAAAGTTCAATTCAATAAAATTGATTTTTGAAAAGATTATTTTCTTTCTTTCATTGAATTCATTTTTAGATAATCCTGATTTTATGAGGCATTCTTTCTCATATTTGTTAAACTCTTCCTTAATAAAAAATGGTGCAAAAAAAACTGCATTTACCCTCTCAAAAAGAAATGCGTTGGTAGAATCAGGCTTCATTATTGAAAATAGGATATTATTATCTAAAATAAACTTCATTTTAATCGCTGAACTCTTCCTTCCTTGGCTTTTCTTCCCAGTTTAACGCTCCAGTCAATAAAATCTCTTTCTTTTTCCATCTGCTTTAACATCTCTTCTTTCATCGCAAGTTTTTTAGTTTTTTCGATGATACAATTCCTGACTAATCCGCTCCAGTTTATTTCTGGAAACTTTTTCATTAATTCATGAACTTCTTCAGGAACAGATAATGTTATTGATACCATATTTCTTACTTATGTATAAAAACATAATTATGTTGAAATATTTAAATCTTTCGATTTTGATAATATAAATCTTTTCTAATATTTTTCAAGTATTTTTCCTGTGTTATCTTTAAGCACTTGAGAAAGTTCAGAAGCATCTTTTGCTTCATAAATAACAGCACCTAATTCTGCTAATTCTTTAAAATATGCTTTACTAGTATTAAAAGCAACAATGTATAAATTAGTAGGAGAATCTCCAATTGTTTTATTTGTGTACAAAATTCTTTCCCATACATCATCAGGATTAACTCCTGAATTGCTCATGCCGTCTGTAAGAAGCACTATGTTTTTGCTTCCTGTTGCTTTTTTATCAAGTTCTCTTTCTGCATATGCAAGAGCTATTCCAATAGGAGTACCAGAATCAGCACTTAATCCTCTAGTCTTTTCTGTTATCTTATTATAGTCAAATTTTTCTATAGGTACAAGATTTTTCACACCATAACTCGAAAAATAAAATACTCCTGCTTCAACATTATTATTTTCTTCACTGTATTGATTATAGATTTTAAGAATTTCATCCAAGGATTTTTTCACACTATCTATTTTTCTTTCCCCATTAAGTTTATCATTCATGCTCCCAGAAGTATCTATTACAAATGCAATAGATTTTTTCTTAGTATCTATCTGTCTTACTACTGCAGGAGTAGTGTCATACATGTCTTTGATACTTTGTTCATCAGTAGCAGAATCGCATCCTGCAAGCCCCAAAACTAATGCTGCAAGCCCGATTAATCTAATTTTCTTCATAATCAAGAAGGCGTTCAACTTACTTATAAGCTTTATTATATTATAAGATAGAACTTGTTTTTGATTAGAAAACATATAAAAATAAAGATACATTATAAAGTTTATGAAAGAAGCAATAGCAAAAATTCTAAAAAAGGCCTTTGCAGAAAAGGAGATTAATCTAAACGAAAAACAGATTGAAGCATTGCTGGAAATTCCTCCTTCTTCTGAACTTGGAGATTATTCTTTTCCCTGTTTTTCATTAGCAGGAGTTTTAAAAGAAAACCCTGTAAAAATAGCCTTGGAAATAAAAAAGAAAATACCCTCCTCTGATTTCATTGATTCTGTCCAGTCTGTTGGCCCTTATGTTAACTTCTTTCTAAACAAGGAAAAAATTGCGAAAGAAATAATAAAAGAAATTCTGATAAAAAAAGCAAAATTTGGAAGTTCCAAATCGTTAAATAAGGCAAAGACAATGATTGAATTCTCTCAGACAAACACGCATAAGGCATTTCATGTTGGGCATGTAAGGGGAACAAGCATAGGAGAAAGTCTGGCGCGAATTCTCGAATTTTCAGGAGAAAAAGTTTTCAGGGTGAACTATCAGGGAGATTCTGGAATGCATGTTGCAAAATGGATTTGGTGTTATGAAAAATATCACAGCAAAGAGCAATTGAAAAAAGATGAATCTTGGATTGCATCGATTTATGTCGATGCTGTTAAAAAACTGGCAGAAAATGAAAAACTTCAGGAAGAAGTTGACATAATAAACAGAAAATTGTCTGAAGGAAAAGACAAAAGCTTGATTGCTCTCTGGAAAAAAACAAGAAAACTCAGTTTGGATTCCCTTGAAAAAATATACAAGGAACTAAACACTCATTTTGACGAATATTTCTTTGAAAGCCATTTTGAAAAGAAAGGAAAAGAAATTGCAAAAGAATTAATAAAAAAAGGAATAGCAAAAGTTTCAGACCAGGCAGTTATAGTGGATTTGAATAATTATGAAATGGGAGTGGCGGTTTTATTGAGAAAAGATGGAACAGTTCTCTATTCTGCAAAAGATTTGGCTCTTGCAGAGAAGAAATTTGAAGAATTCAAGATAACTAAATCAATTTATGTTGTTGGGACAGCGCAGACTCTTTATCTAACCCAGCTTTTCAAAATTCTTGAATTAATGAAATTCAAGCAAGCCAGAAACTGCATGCATATTCCAGTAACAGAAGTCCGTCTTCCAACAGGAAAAATGTCTTCAAGAACAGGAGAAAATATTCTTTATTCCAGTTTCCTTGATGAAATAATATCTTATTCTTCAGAAGAAATAAAAAAACGATTTCCTTATTTGCCAAAAGAAGAATTAAAAAAGCGTTCTCTTAAAATTTCAATCGCTGCAATAAAATATTCTATGTTAAAGCACAATCTAAACAAAACTCTGGTTTTTAACAAAGAAGAAGCGCTTAATTTTGAAGGCGATTCTGGAGCATATATTTTGTACAGTTATGCCCGCGCATCAAGCATATTAAAGAAAATAAAAAAACAAAAAACACAGCTTAAAATAAAAGAAAAATTAAAAAATCCAGAATTTGAATTAGTAAAAAAATTATTCCAGTTTAAAAGTGCAGTAGAAAATGCATATAAAAATATGAATCCCTCTGTAATTGCAAATTATTCTTATCAGCTCTCGCAATTATTCAACGAGTTTTATCATTCTTGTCCTGTAATAAGCTCAGACAATGAATCTTTCAGGCTTTCACTTGTAATGGCGTTCAGATATGTTTTGAAAAATTCTCTTGATTTATTGGGAATAGAAGTAATAGAAAAAATGTAAAACTTGGTTATTGGGAAAATAGCACATTGTAAATGCGGGGAACTCCTGTTTTAAGGCGTGTTAATGTATCTTGAGTATTAAGCCATTGTCTGGTTTTTTCTATATTTGCTACTATCCTTCCTTCTGATGCTCTGCCAGCGTCAAAAACCACCAAACGAGGGCAGTTATTCTCCACCCATGTTTTTAATCCCTCTGCAGTTTTTGTAACACGTGCACTCCTAAAATTATCATAATATCCCTTAAGATTTGTCACACTTACTCTATCAATTGCAACAAGTCTGGATTTTCCGCCTTCATTTACTCTCACGACATTTACAACTTTCTCTGTGTTGCTGGAGCCCATCCAACGAGATGTAGTCATAGATTGATAGTCTGCTACTTCTATATTTCCTATTAAGTTAACACTGGGTTTCTCGATAATCTCCGGATTAAGTTGTACATCAGAAAAATACGGGAGTCTTTCACCAATTTCTTTAACATCACCAGGAATACTGCTTGTAGTAGGCTTTGTTCTAGCAAGTTCTGTAAAAAATGATTCCTGAGAAGGCCTACCAGCAAAGCTAGACAAAGGCATATCTTTCATAACTCCTCCCTGCTGAGTTGTTCCGGGTATTATCAGATTATTTACATTAGCTTTCAAATCAGTTGCTAATTTCGTGACAGTTTCAGGTTTCGGAACCAGCGCGTTAGGATTATTATTTAGATATTTCGCCACTTCTTCAAGAGGAGTTATACTTGCAGTTTCACTTATTGTATACTTATCTACACCATACTTTTTCATAGGAGGCAAAATCTCTGTACTATCTCTTGCTCCCATGCAGGGATTTAAAGGATTAACATTTTCTATCAATATATTCTCAGCAAAGTAATTGTCATATTCATTGTCAACATCAAAATTATAAACGCTGATTTTTTCTTGTAATTTTTCTTTCTTGATGCTCTTGACAATTATAGTGTTTCCATCAGAATCAATCAAGACATCTCCAGAAGATAAATCTCCTGCATTGACATATTCCTCTTTATCAAGCACAAAAATAGGATGTTCTGCTGTAATCTTCAAATGTTCATTTATTATTATGAGTTCATCAGTTCTTCTCTCAAAAGCGCCAGAAAGAACTTCTCCTGCAATAAATCTTTTATTTTCAATATCATAGGAAAGCACAATATCTCCTGTTTTTATGTCTTCAACATTTTTTATGCTTCCATCAAACATTGTTATTTTTGTTCCTTCTACAGAACACATGCCTGGAATTAACATCTTCTGAACAGAGCGGGCATCTCCCATATTGTCAGCATATTTTATAATAGAATAAGCGTCATCAAAATTATCAACAATAAGGCCTCCTTTAGATAAATCACTAACAGTATCAACAGCCATTGTTGCTTTTCCAGCAAATTCTGTTAGTTTTGAAACAGCAGAATTTACAAGCAATGAATCAATAATCAAATTGTCAGCAACTTTTGCCAATTCCTCTGGTTTAGACGGAATGAAAAAAAGAGCAGCGCCAGGTCCTTGCGTGAAACTGTATAATTTGTAAGCTTCAGCTTGTATCTCTGGATTAGATGTTCTATCTCCAACATTTTTAGCTATTGCAATAGCGCCAGCAAGATTTCCTCTTAAGTTTTCACTTCTTGCTGCTTCCAGCCATGCTCTCTCTTCCTCTTCTGTTCCTGCATTTCCAGATTGGATAACTTTGAGAAAATTGCTGAAATAAGGGTCATCATGAACAAGATAATGCAAGTCATTTGAAGTAACTCCTAATACAGAATATTTACTCTCTGTTCCAAAAAGTTTTTTCATTTCACTAGGAGGCAGGTTAATATCTACTGAAAAATCAGGAATTGTGCTTTGTTGCCAGTTTCCAACTTTTTGAATGTTCCTGCTAATCGCATCATTTTCAAGTATTGCAAATGCTTCTTCAAAATCATTGGCGCCATTGTTCATTGTTTTTTCAACAATATTTAATGCACTAAGTGCTGTAGCAAGCTCGTATTCTGCTCCCTTAACACGTTCATCTCTTACTTTTCCTAAAGCCAATGCAGCTGGTCCTGCTCCTCCATAAATTTCTGATAACAAATCATTCACGATTTTTGTAGGATCTTGACCGCTTTGAAATTTATTTTTTGCATTGTTTAATACATCTCCGAAAAATCCTTTATCCAAGACATTTTTGTATCCTTCTATATCGCCTATTCTTCTCATGAAATTTTCTGTTGCCTGCATTTTTGCATATTGAATTGCCTTGACACTTGCAGATTTGTCCAGCAGGTTAAGTGCTTCTAAACCAGCATTGCTGTCTTTTTTTATATCAACAACATTTCTATAAAACTTTTGGGCATAATCTACTTTTTCATTTAAAAGAAGATTTTTTGCTATGCCCATTGCATTTTTTTGAAGTGTTCCCTGGTATTCCTCTTCAGGATATTCTTGGACAAGTTTTTCAAACCAGCTGTTTTCATAACTTTCAAGTTCATAATTCATGACAAGTTCAGCTCTCTTAATCTTGGCTTTAAGCACTCTTTCCTCATCTATTCCTTCATAATTTTTTATGTAAGAATCAAGAGATGTTACAATTTCTTGTGCTTCTCTTGTGCTTGTGTAGGTTATTCCATCTTCTTTACTGGAAGAATCAATCAATTTTTGCGCTTTTATAAGAACAGAATTTTCATTCCCAAGAGTTCCAAGAGCATCAATTCCAGATAATATTGTCACTTTTCTCCCCTCTCCAGGATTGTATGTTTTTTCACCATCAGAGTTAATCAAGAAATATGCACCATTTTCTTCATTTCCAAGTATCATTTCCAATTCTCTGTCAGGAGCATATGAATAATCATTTAATAACTCCATTGCATTAGCGTCAATACCGACATAATCGCCGTCTTTTATGATGTTCAACTGAGTTTCTCTTCCAAATACTGCAATCTTGCCATCTTGAACACCATCAATCCTCACTAAATCTTTATCTGTTTCATCTTCAGAGCTTTTTGAAAACTGGGTTGAACTAGTCAATCCGCTGTATGCTATCTCATTGTCTTCTAAAGAAACTTTTCCGAATGCATAATCGTATTTATTATTTACATCAATAATAGCAAGAGGGGTTGTGATTTTTTTGTCTTCAGACTGTCCTGCCAGCGCTTCTTCTCCTTTGTTGATGTAATTATAAACAAATTCTCTGTTGGTTTTGAAATCATTTGGATTTGCTATTGGCTCCAGAGAGTTAATCTTTATTTTTCCTTCTCTTCCATCAATATATCCATTTCCTTGCAGTGAGACAAAATTTTCTGAAACTTCAGCATAACCATATATGTGCACATCTTTTGCTGTTCCTTTTCTTTTCCAGAAAGAGATATCCTCAAGAGGCCATTTATTTGGGTCTATTCCTGTTGGAACAATTACCAATTCCGGTGAATATTGATTGTTTGATTTAAAATGCAAGTCAAGAATTAAATCATCATATGTGCTGTCTTTTTTTGTGAGCATTACAATATCGTCTTTCATCTTGAAACTTCCTGTAAAGTCCTTAATCTTCTCTCCCTCTTTGTTAAACATCTCAAGATGCATGTTTGCATCTTCTGCATTTATTTTTCCAGTTGAATCAAATGTAAAGCTTCCTGTAGAATCCTCAATAAAATATGTGCTTCCATCATTCAGGAAAATTTTCATGTTCGCCTTGTTATCAATTCTTATATCCTGCCCTTCTTTTAGATAAACTTCCATTAGTCCAGATTCGTCAATCTTGAATAAAGAACCCTTTCCTCCGCCAAGAAGAGTAATCTGGTTTTCAGTGTCCAGTGTCCCATCTTCTTTTTTAGGAATTATTACCAGGCTTTCCTCTTCTCCAATTTTTACAAGTTCTATTTTGCATCTGTCTTCAGGATAATCTGATGGATTGAAAGAGCCGAAATTCCCGCCAAGAGTTTTGTTTTTGCTTTCATATACTGCGCTTGTTATGTTTTTGGACATTTCAAAATCCACATTGAATTCATTTTTGAATATTGCTCTCGCTTGTTTTGGTTCAATATTCACAAAATCAAATTTTGGCATCTTATTTATGTCAAAAGAAGCCCATGGAAAATTATCAAGCGTGAAATCTATGTTCTTCCAGTCTTCAGCAGTAAGAGTCAAATAATCCAGAGAGCTCCAGAACTCTGGAGCATATGGATCCAATCCTCTTGCTTCCCAATAAAGAGAAGAGCTTGCTGCATTCAAAAAAACTGACAGGCATGCAATTAAAATAATTCCAGAGATTAAAATATTCTTATTCATTTCCCTCTGAACTTTCTGATTTAATTTGAAGAGCAAAATTAAAGAAGAATGGAACTCCTTCTGAACCAGATTTGCTGTCATAAATAGCATAAATGACATTCTCTTGGTTATAGGGAAGTATATTGATTTCTGCATCATAAGAAGACAGCAAATCAAGACTAATTCCCCCACTTTCTCTGATGTTGTCCAATATGTCATTTTTTATGTCTATCAAGTGTCCTAATCTTATCGGAACATCTGCATTGAAATCAGAGATAAGAGTCTTCGATTCTTCTATAGAAATTGTTATTGGATAATTCACTTGAAAATTTATCTTTACATCAAGAATGCTGGATTTAACATCAATTTTGCCGAATTCCGGCTGGTAACTGCCAAGATTACTATATGTCAGAATGCATCCTTTTAATGAATCTGCTACAAATTTGGATAATTCATTTTCCATAAAATTTTCATCAGGCATGATGCTGTTATCATCATATCTCATATGATAAGCCATCTGTACTTCTTCTGTGTCAAGCGTATTGTTAAAAGAATCTATATAACCTCCTTTAGCAGCGAGAAGATAAGCTCCTGATTCCCCAATATCTTTTATGCATTGTTCAGTGAAAGAATAAATATTATAAGACTCAGGAGGCAGTGTTATTCTCCTCATCAGCGTTTTATTATTAATAAGGAATAATGTTGCTGCAACTCCTATTATAACAATTGCGATTATAATAAAAATTGTAACCTGCCCCCTTTTCATATTAATATTAATGTTAATTCAACTTAAAAATTTATTTATTATTTTTTATAGAACATAAAATATATTCTGCAATAAATTATAGTAATGTCCGCATTATTAAGTGTTGTATAAACAGTTAACAATAAATTTTTCTGTTTATTTGATATTATTATCTTTGAGAAATAATTTTTCCGTAGAGTTCCTGAACCTTTTCGTCTAAATATCTTGCTTCGTTTTTTGGCAGATGGTCAGAACGATTAAGAGCCAAGCCGCCAAAACCAACAAAAACAGGGGACAGCATAGTAATTACTCTTGCTCCCAGTTCAGAATTGCTAATTCCAAACAACTTTGTTGATAAATATTTAACTCCAAAAACAATTCCTGCTGTTCCTATTGCTCCTGCTACAGCATTATCAGGATAAAAAATTCCTCTTGTTCTCAAATCATCTATCCCAGAAACAAGTTCTTCCATTTGTCCAACTCTTTCATTCTGTGCCTCATCTTTTTTGTGAGGAAGAAATCTTTTTGCTCCTTTGTTAATATGTGCTAATTTTTCAAGACTTTCTGCAACTGTTTGTCTTCCAACAAGAGCATCATGCAGAACAGGATTAGATTCATATTCTTTGAATATTTCTCTTTGTGTTTTTGGAACATCAATTTGATCAAGACTTTTGTATATAACAAGATGCTTAGCCAATCTTTCAACTTCGATTAATTTATCATGTAAATTATTCATTAAGAAATCTTATTTTGTCTATTTATAAAAATTTGTGTTCTTTTTATCTCCAATTATTTAACTTGCTTCAATTCATTCCACATTATCTCAAACATC
>Ga0315284_10013243_pt1 | contig 11738 bp, 2 predicted proteins | sample YL17G09_16_MG_FD_203696 | JGI IMG/M metagenome (GOLD analysis project Ga0315284, IMG submission 203696) | Sediment microbial communities from Yellowstone Lake, YNP, Wyoming, USA - YL17G09_16 | ecosystem: Environmental > Aquatic > Freshwater > Lake > Sediment | place: USA: Wyoming | collected... | reverse complement strand
TTCTTCGGCCCCGTAAACGGGGCCTCAGAATGACATCCCTTGCACGGGATGAACATTACTTACACCGGGCTCAATAATAGCTCGCCATCGGCAAGGCAACTCACGCCGCAGCCGCGGCCCTGCGACGGGCGAAACGTAGCCACAACTTCATCCCGATGCCCGCGAAGATGGCCGCCACGCCCGCCACCGGGAAGACGCCGAACATGACGCCCAGGACGCCCAGCACGAGGAGCACCGTCGAGCAGGTCCGCTGGGCCGCAAAGCCGAATGACCCGCGGCGGGCCAGCCGCCGTACGACCAGCACGAGCACCACCAGCCCCACCGCCGCCCCCAGCCGCACGAGGCCGTCGATGAGCGGCTGCGAAACGGCTGTCGCGCGGATCTCCACGTCGCCGCGCGGCGTGGTGAAACGGACCATCGTGCCGCGAAGCGGCAGGTCCACGTCGAGGCTGGCCAGGCCGGTCGGTGCGGGCGCGGCTGCGGCTGCTTCTCCGGCGGCGACGTAGGAGGCGCGGCGGCGGGAGCCAAGGCCCTCAACCCCACCGATTTCGCGGCCGCCGCCCCCGACCCCGATCACCTCCAACTGCTCAGTCGTGACCTTCCGATCCATCTCGGCCCGCTGCTGAAGTTTCTGCTGGTAACGCTGGACAACATCTTCTTGCTGCTGTCCGCCCCGCTGTGGCATCTGGGCGCCCTGGCCCTGCTGTGCCTGCGCGGCCTGCGGCTCAGCCGGCTGCTGCGTGTACAAGCGGACGATGCTGCCCGGCTCGGGGCGGAACTTGCCCCTGCCTCCCGCCTGCTGTTGGCCGACTTCAGGCGCGGCAGGCTGGTTCATCACGGGGGCCTTCGGCTGGGCCGCCTGCATCTGGCCGCCCATGTCCAGGCGATTGTTGAGTTCGCCCTTCTGGTCTTTCACCAGTTTCTTACCGGCCTCCGCTTGGAGGGCGGGGTTCTCGAGGCTGTTAGAGGCCAGCCAGTTGCTGTTGAACCGCCCATCGCCGGCCGCCACGTCGGAGCCCGCCTGCGGCTGCGCCGGGGGGGCCGCCCCGGTCCAGTTGGCGCCGAGGGTCACCACGAGATTGTTGGAGCGGACGTTGCGCTGGCCGCCGTACTCGTTGCGCAGAGAATCGTTGTTGTCAATCTGGACGACCGCACCCTGGTTTGACTGGGCCTGGATTTCCTTGTCGGCCTGCTGGAGGATGACGGTCGTGTTGCCGACCTCGATCTGGAGGCCCTTGTTGTAGGAATAAGCCGCCGCGGCCTCTTTATTCTTCTGCATCTCCAGCGACAGGCTCTTATAGTTCGAGGCCGCGCGGGCCTGCTCAAACGGGTTGCCGAAGCGGAGCGTCTGGACGAGCCCCTCGGCCAGCCGGTTCTGGTACGCCATGACGCCCGCCTCGAACTCGCCCTCCGCGGCCGCCTCGTGCATCGAGCCGCGCCACCAGGTCCACTGGAGCGTCTTCGGCACGTGCAGTTCCACCTGGCTGAGTTCCACGTTGATGTTCACGGTCCGTATGAGCGGGAACTCAACCGACGGCCGCAAGGCCTCCAGCGGAGGCAACTTGCCGCCGTACTTCAGGACGACCGGGTAATCGAGGTCCCCCGCGGCCGTGCGGACGAGCGGAATCCGCACCCGCCCCCGGCCAACCGCCTCCGGCAGGACCGTGGGCTTGACGGGCTCGCCCGCCACCTGGACGGCCCACAGCGCCGCCCCTTCGGGCAACTGGACCTCCAGGAACTGCTCTGTGCGGTTGTCGATGCGGTAGGTTTGCCGGGCGCGGTACGCGCCGTTTTCATCTATGACCAGAACGGTCTGGGCCAAGCCGATGCGGGCCTTCGCCGTCTCGACCGCCGCACGTTCCTTGGTTCGGAACTCGAGTTTCGGCGGCTGGGTCCCGGCCGCCACGATGAACGCCGTCGTCTGGCCGCCGCGAAGCATCCCGGCCACGGCCGCCCATTCCTTCTGCTGGCGGCTGAGGGGCTCCAGCCCCTCGCTCTTGACGACGATCACCTCGTCGCGCCCCGCGCTTTCGAGGGCCACGTAGCGGCGGTCGGCGCGGCCGGTCTCAACCACCGGCACCGGCGCCTCGTGCGAGGCATCGGTCAGCAGCCGGTCGTTCTCGACCAGCACCTTCAGTTCGCCCATGACCTCGTCCTGGAGGGCCAGGCGCACGCGCAGCGGCGCGCCGGGCTCGGCGCTGGTGGGCGTAACGGTCTTCTGCCGCAGCATCGGCACGCTGATCCGCGCATCTTTCATCCACGCGGGCACAAGGAACGAGACCTCGCGGATTCCGGCGCTCTTGATGGACCACGCCAGCAGGATCGCGTCTTCAATCGTGCGGTCCGTCACGCGCGAGTTGGTGACCGTCAGACACGACACGTCGGGCTTGCGGGCCGCCAGCGTCAGGCGTCCGGCGTAATCCGGCCGCCCGTAGTGCAGGGCCAGTTGCGCCAGGCCGCGCTGGGCCGCCGCGAGCCACCCGAAGACCCGCTCCATGAGGATTTGTTCGACGTTCGTCAGACCCTCGGCGCGAACCTCAAACGCCGGGTCCGTCTGGACGACGATGTCGCCTTCCTGGCGCTCGACGTCGAGGACCTCCAGCCGCGGTAGGTCCAACGCCAGGGCGGCCACGTCGCGGCCGAGCGTGCCCTGGATAAGGATCGGCGCCTCGCGCTGAAGACCCGCGCCCGGATAAATGGTGAGGACCTTGCGTCCGGCGTCGTCCGTCAGCGCCCACTCAAACGTCCCGGGGGCCTGGACGCGGTCGATCACAAGGTCCGCCGGCACAACAATCCGGACGCGGTAAATCGGGCGGCCCTCAATGGCCAGGAGCACGCGGGCCTCGAGTTTCCGCTCGCGCTCGGCCACGCGCAGGATCGTCTGCGCGACGGCCGTCGCTTTTCCGGACACCGGCGCCGCCGCCAGGCGCACCTTGAACGGCACGGCCACGAACTGGTACGCCTGGTAGGGCCGGATGCCGAGCGGACTTTCATCTGCCGCCGGCGCCGCCGCGCCGCCGCGCCTCGCCTCGGGCGCCAGATCGGTTCGCGTGACGCCCTCGGCGGCAACCGTCCTCAGGTCCAGCATCGGAGAGCGGCGGATCGTCAGCCGCCCCGTGTGCCGGATGGCACCGACCACGCCGACCGCCGGCACGTCGAACTCCACCGGCTTGCCTGCTGCGGCCGCCTCTGCCGGCGCACCGGCGGCCGGACGGAGGCTCGGACGCCAGAGCGTCAGCGTAAACGACTCCCTTTCGCGCGTCCGCTTCAGGAGCATGACCTCCACTTGCTGCCGCGCGCCCGACGGCTTCAGTTCCCAGCCCCGCACGTTCGAGCCTTCGACCTTCTCAACGAGATACCCCTCGGGCACTTCGACGGAGAAGAACTCCCGCTCGCCGCGCCGGAACTCCAGCGCAAGGGTCCACCGGAGGCGCAACTGGTCTTCCTGGACCTGGAGGTCGGCCGCGGAATCGGCCGTCAGGGTCAGGTCGACCTGCCCCTCTGCCACCTTCGGGCGCCACTGGATGCTGATCGCACCGGCGGCGCCGACGGCGGTGGCGATGGTCTCGTCGGCCGCCTTCGTCTCGTAGGCGCTGCGGTCGGCGACCCCGCCCAGGCGTACCTCTGTGCCGGCCTCCGGCACGCGTATCGCCAGGGCCGTGGCGGGGGCGGCCGGCAGCCGTCCCTCGGCCACGCGCCACCCGCCGCGCTTCTCCAGTTTCATGCGCACCACCAGGTCCAGCCGGTGCCGGCCCTTGCCGCTGACGTACGCCACGACGAACGATGACGGCGGTCGAGCCGCGGGCGTAAGCCCACGGGCATCTTGGGCCGGGGCCGAATTCGCCCCTTGGGGAGTGCCCCCGACCTTACGGTCGGGGCTCGATGGCGCCGGCATGGGCTCGGCCTGCACGACGGCCAGGCGCGCCGGCTTGCCGTCGAGGTCGGCCTTCGCCAGCACGCCGCCCGCCAGGGGCAGCGGCACGGTGACGTAGCCCTCGGCGTACACATCTATGTATATATATCCTTCAAACAACAGGTACTCTTCGCCCTTCAGGACGGCCGCGAGCGACGCCCCGGCCGGGGCGTACGGCGCCGGCGGCTCTTTGGCGCCGATGGGCTTGTCGGGATACGCCAGGTTCCAGAGTTCAACGTACCGGTCGTACGGAATCAGCAGCCGGTCGGCCGCCTGGACGCCGCCCTTGGAGGCCGGGTCGTACGGCAGGAGGATGGCGTCGTCGGGCACGTTGACCGGTTCGGGAGGCGGCGCAAGTTGGATGACATACGGCGGCATCGCCGGCTCGGCCGCCAGGGCCGCCACCGTCCCCATCAATAGGATCGTGCCCACCACCACGATAACCGCAACGGTCGCCACGGCCGCCGACATCGGCATGCCACGGAACTTCTGCGCCAGCCACCTCGCCGCGCCGGCAACGAGGTAATACGGTATGAGCAGGCACGCCGCGTAGAACATCCCGTTCGTGACCAGCGCCAGTTCAATCCGCCCCGTGATGACCGGCACGAGCGTGGCCACAAGGGCCGCGCCGATGATGAAGGCGATCTTGCGGCCGACGGGCTGCGTGGTCATCGCCATGCCGACGAGCAGGACCGCCAGCGCCAGGCCCCACGCCAGCGAATCGAGGCGGCGATCGTTGGTCACGACGAGGCCCAGGCGCGGCTCGGCGCCAAGGCTGCGGAACGTCACGGCCCGGCCGGTGCGCTCCAGGTCGATCCGCAGGCTGGCGACGCCTTCGAGTGCCCAGGACTTGGACTTCTTCTGCTCGGCCGGTTTCTTCGCGGGCGTGGCTGGGCCCTGCGGCCCTTCCGCTTTAGTCGCTCCGTGCGGCAATGCCTTGGGCGTGCCCGCGAACATAGCCTTCGGTAACGGGATGTTCAGGGGAACCATCTTCTCGCCCGGTGCGGAGTCTGGCGCAGGCGGAGTCTCGCCGGGCGCTGGCGCATCGGCCGGTGGCGGGAGGGCGGCCAGGACGACGGGCTGCTCGCCGCCGACTCTGGCATCCCGGAGGTTACGGCTTTCAAGGCTTCTTTCCGAAACGTCCTCGGCACTCTTGGCCACGGACCAGAGATTAGTTTGGGTTTGGGTCGACTTCATCGCTCGCATGCCGCTCATGCTCAGCAAAGCCAGCGTGCCGCCGATTGCGCCATGGTCGAAGTCAACGCCGCCGCCGGCGTACCACAGGCCGCCCGCCAAGGAGGCCGCCGCCAGTTCCGGCTGCACGATTTCGTCGGTGGCAACGCTTCCTTCGGAGCGGATGACGCGATAGCCGGTCGGCAGATAGACCTGCCACACCAGGTCCGCCAGCGGGACCTCGACGGCCTCTTCCTTGCGGCCGCCGTGCAGCAAGAGGCGCGGGGCGGTCGCCTCCGGACTGCTCCAGAGGCCGAGTTCCGCGACGGAGCCTTCGTAGACCACCGTCAGGTCGCGGGCAGCGGCTTCGCCGGCCGCCTTGCCGGGCGCATCATCAGCCCCGGCCGGCAGGCTCACGAGGAGGCTTTCGCCCTCGCGTTGCGGCTTGATGGGTCGCCCGTCCAGCGTGGCCGCCCACAGGCGCGAGCCGGCGGGCAGGCGAATTTCCAGAAAGAGCGCCTTGGTCCTGAGGAGGAACCGTGCGGCCGTCTGTATGCGCCCCCCGGCCGACAGGGCCGAGGCCAACTCCGCCCGCTGCACGATGGCCGGCGGCAGGAAGTACGCCGGAGGCCGCGCAACCGAAATCTTCACCGCCGGCGGCTCGCCCAGGAACCCGTAGGCCCCGAGCAGCCGCCGCCCGGGCTGGTACTCGGCCGCCGCCAGTTCGCCAACGTCAACCTTGCGCACCGAGGTCGCGGACGCGACCTGTACGTCGCGCTCGGCGCTACCCTCGACCGCGACGAGGCCCGACTGGTATGCGACGCCGTCGGCCACAACCACCGGCAGCGCGAGGTCCTTGATCTCGGCGGCGGCGAGGCGCGTCTCGAAGTCGACGGCCAGGCGGATGCTGCCCATGCGTCCGTCGGCCAGCACGGCGGTCCAGCGACGCTTCTCGGCGCCGGCCGCGCCCACGAGGTCGCTCGTGAACTCCTTGAGTTTCACGTCGTCCAGGCCGCGGATCGCGACGGCGGGCGGCGTGTCTTTCGGCAGCAAGAGCGCCAGGCGGCGCGTGCGGGCCTCCGTCACGTCGAACGCCAGTTCGTAGTGGGCCACGAGCGCATCGCGGTCCACGCGGAAAAACGAGTACGTCTGGGCGGTGGCGCGCGGCGATTTCCGCTCGACCACGAGGCGGGCCTGATACGGCCGGGCCTCGTAGCGGTACGCCAGGGCGGCCTCGACGCCGCCGAGGCCGTAATTCTTCTTCTCGTTCTCGGCGAGGGGGGTGAGACGCTCAAGCGACTCCGGCCGCACGGTCATGTCGTCGCGGGCATCGACGGCGATGGCGCCGATGTCGCGGGCGGCGCCCTGCACTGCAAACTGCGGGAACTCCAGGTCCGTGCGGGTCCACTCGCCGAACCAGTCTTTGGGCGTGCACGTCGCGGTAAAGTACACGCGCCGCTCCTGGCCGGGCACAAGGCCGCTGGGGAGGCGCACGTGGACGCGTCCGCCCAGGCGGACCTCGCCGTAGCGCTCGAACGGCAGGGCCTTGTCATCCTGATCGGTCACGCCTGTCACGTCCCAGCCGGCGGGTACGGAGAAGTCGAAGCCGAACAGTTTCTCGGCCTCGGGCATCATCGCAAATCCGCCGCGGACCGTCTGGCCGCCGTCCTCGAGCACCACCAGGACGCTCGTCGTGACGAGCACCTTCGCGGGCGGCTTGGTGAACCGCGCGGCCAGGCTGAAAGTGCCCTGCGGCGCGTAGTAGGCGACCACGGGGCGGATACGCACGGCGCCCGGCTCGGCCGCCAGGACCGTGGCCGGCAGGGCCTGGGCCAGCACGGGCGTATCGATCGGAATCAGGCCATCGGTGGCGACGCCCTCGGCCTTCAGGCGGTCCTCCAGCAGCAGGCCGACGACCGCCGCCTGGCCGGCGACGTCGAGCGGCTCGAGCCGCGGGAAACTCCATGCCTCCAGGTTCGCGGCCGACCTGACGGCCGAAATGGCAAGGACCACCTTCTCGGCGGTCTCTTCGCGCAGTTGCACGTCGATGATGCGGCGGCCGCCCTCGGCCGTCACGCCCCAGCGGGCCAGAAGGGGCGACTCTACGCTGGTCGCCTCGAAACCGTTGGGCAGCGCGAAGCGGAATCTGTCGGTCGGCTGGTGCAAGATCGCCAGCGACACCGTTGCGTGCAGCCGCTCGTAGCCGGAGGTGATCTCGTCAACCAGGACGCTACGGGCCACAACGACGCGGTCCTGCCGCTTGAGGCGGCTGTTGAGCGAGAGGACAATCGACGCGTCGCCCTTGGGCGGCGCCAGGTCGATGCGCGTGACGCCGGCCGCCTCGTCGAACACCCGCCGCATGACGGCCGCGCCGCTCTTGACCTCGACGTCTCCGGGCGCCGTCAGCGCCAGCCGCGCCGTCGGGGGCGCCGGGAGCCTGAAGTTCAGGACCTGCGTGGCGGCGGTGGTCTTAAGGGGGGCGACCATCTCAAGGAGCAACTTGTGCTCGCCCTTGCCCTCGACGAAGAGCGTGAATCGCCCGTCGTCCGCCAGGCCGATGGGCGCACCCTTGCCGTCGAGCGCCGCGGCACGGAGACCGACGCCGGCGATGTCGAGGCCGACGGCGTGCAGGCCGTCTTCCAGGACGCTCACGGCGAGCGTGGCCGTGATGACCGCGCGTTCGTTTTCGATGCGGGCGGCGTAGTCGGCGGAGGCGAGAAGGACGTCGCGCGGCGGGCGGCCCTCGGCGGTCTTCTTGGCGCGGGCCTGGAGGTCGCGGTACTGCTCGCGCGTAAGAAGGACGCGCTGGGTCTTGCCTTCCAGAAGGACGCTGAGGTCCTCGAAGGGGACGAAGAGTTCGCGGACCTTCTCCTCAGATTGCGGATTGCGAATTGCGGATTGCGGATTTGAAACGCCCGCCGGTGGGTCCACGGCCCATGCCGAGGCCGTAACGAAGGCCACGGCCGCCACGACTAACAGGCAGAGCACGGGTGGCATGCCCACAGCCTGCCCGCCCTGTGGCGGGCCGCTGTCTGCGTGGGCATGCGCCGTTGCGGGGCGTTTGCATGCCCACGGAACAGATGCCGTGGGCATGCCACCCGCCGTCAGAGGCGCAACAATGGCAATGTGTTTACGCATGGTCGGACCCTCCCTCGCCGCCGCCGCCGGCGGCCGGAGGCGATCCGGTTGCACCGCCTGAGGGCGGCGATGCGCGTGGAGGCGACGGCGGCGCGGACGGCGCCGCGGCGCGGGCCTGGGCGGCCTGGCGAGCGGCCTCGCGGCGGGCGATCAGGCGCGGATCGCGCGGCCGCGTCCACAGGATGTACCACAGCGTCCAGAGGACAAGCACGACGATCACCGCCGCCGCCATCACCATGTTGATCGCCTGCCGCGCGAACGTCGGGGCGAAGACGCCCGTCAGCACCAGCATGACCACGAACCCGCCGGCCGCCACCAGCCGCACGGCCGCGCGCGTGAACATCAGCAGGACGCCGATGATACCGATGGCCGCCACGACGCCCGCCGCCAGCCAGTCGTGATCGACCGCCACGAGGCGCAGCGCCCCTGCGGGCGGATCGGCCGGGCCGACCGTCGAGAAAAGGTACTGCCGGCCGTCGGTCGGGAAGTTCTCCTCCGGGTTGCCCTGGACCGAGAGGCCCTGGCGCACCCAGTTTGTGATGAGCCACGGGTCCGTCTGGTTCGCCCTGGGCTTCAGGCCCGACGGGGTGACGACCCAGACGAGTTCATCGGTCCACGGGCCGGTCGAGCCGAGGTAGTCCCAGTCCTTCGGCAGGTAGACCGAGAGGTAGACCTTCTGCACCGCCGGCTCCTCGGGAAATGCGGGGCACTCGACCTTCAGCGCCCCCGCCGGCACGGTGTACCGCAGTTCCAGGAGGAACGGCTCGTCGGCCTTCTGGCCCACGAGCGGGACGAAGAAGGACGTGCCCTCGGCCTCGCCGCGCTCCAGGGCCACGGGGCGGCCGCCGATGCGCAGCGGCTCGGTGTCGAACGCGACGCCGGCCGGCAGTTTCACGATGAGGCGCTGGCGGGCGCTCCGCATCCGGTACAGCGCCTGGACGGGCCAGCGGTCGCCCAGGGGCACGACGACGCGCACCAGCGCCCGCTCGATGCTCGTGCGTTTGACGTCCTCGAGTTTGTACATCGTGGCCACCAGCGCCAGGGCCCACTCGTCGTGGAACTCAAACGCGCGGGCCGCCCCTGGGACGCTCGCCCCCGGCATGAGGTCGTTCTGCGGGTCGATCGGCCTCAGGCCCGCGACCTTGCCGGCCTCGGCCGATTCCTGGACGTCGATCGTCTCGGCCTTCGCCAGGACGATCTGGCCCCAGGCGCGGTACACGTCGCGCGGGATGAGGCGCGGGACGGTCAGGGCGACGCTCTTGCCGACGTCGAGTTTCTCGATCGCCCGCTCCCAGGCCAGTCGCACCTGGACATTGCCCATGAACTCCGTTTCGCCCGCCAGGGACCACGCCTCGCAGCCTTCGGGCGTGTCCTTGGGGCGCTGCGCGTCTTCGAGGGTCTGGCGGCGGATGCGGTCGGTGACCACGCGGATGTCGGCCGCAAGGTCCTTCGGCACGTCCAGGCGCAGGGTCTTGACGCCGCTGTACAGGATGTCATAGAAGAACGTAGATTCATACTTGACGACGCCCGAGTCGATCCGCGCCACCACCAGTTGCCGGACGGTCACCTGGGGCTTGCGGCGTTCGGCCGCCAGGGCCAGCGTGACGGGTTCCTGAGTGTAGGCGAAGGCGAGGACGGAGCGGTCCGGGCCGCTCTCGGGGGCGGCGCCGCCGCCGGCCTGCAAGGCCTCGGCGATCGGGATGCTCCGCAGGCCCGCCACCGCTGTCGGATTGACGGTGATGCTCTCCGGCGCATAGACGATGAGGCTGCCGGCTTCGCGCTCGACCGTCGCCGGCGCGACGCGCGGGATGACAATCGCAATGGCCGCGGCCTTGCCGGTCGGCGCCAAGAGGTCGGGTTCGCTGAGCGCCTTGTGCAACTGCACCTCGACGGCCGTCTTGCCGAGGGCCTTGCGCGAGAGGTTGACGACCAAGCGGGTCTTCTTCTCGCCCTCCAGGTGATGGCTGTCGATCTGCGCCGCCTCGGCGCCGGGGGCCTGCTTGCCGCGCACGTAGCGCACGTCGTAACCTTCCGGCACGTCGAACTCGAGGCGGAAGACCCCGGCCCGCTCGATCGTGAAGACCGCCAGCAGCCGCTCGGTCAGACTCTCCGTGCCCAGGCGGGCCTCGACGAACGAGTCGGCCAGGATGCGGGGCTGGACCTTCTCGACGCGCAGCGCCAGGTCAAACGGCAGCGCGGCATAGCGGTATGAGAAATCCCACTTGCCCCTGGCCAGCGCCTGGGGCAGGTCGCCGGCGTCGAGTTGCGACAGGCCCGACTGCCTGGCGGCCTCGGCCCGCAGGCCCGGGGCGACCTGAACCACCACGACGCCCTGCTGGCGCCCGACGCCCAGGGCCCGGACAACCGGGACCGCGACGTCGGCCACCTGGTCGCCGCCGAACTTTTCGAGTTCGACGATGAGGTTCTGCGACTGCTTGGCGGGCTCGAAGAGTTGGGCCGAGATCTTCTGCGTGGCGCCGGCCGGCGCAACGGACCACTCGCGGACGTTCGCATCGAAGACGTTGACGACTTTCTGGTCGGCGGGGACCTCGACCTCCAGGCGCGTGAGTTCCGCGCGGCTGATCTCGTAGGCCAGGCGCGTGCGGGTGCGCGTGACGCCCTCGTCGATGCGGACCTCCTGCTCGACCTGGGCCGAGGCGAGGGCCTCCAGGCCCTTGGCGCCCTCGGCCTTGGGCGTCCAGTCGATGCGGACGGTCGGCGCGGCGCCGACGAACGCCAGGACCACGGTCTCCTCGGCCTTCGCCCCGGCGGCGGGCGGAACTTCCGTGGCCGCAAGGAGCGGCTGGATGTTCACCTTCACGCCCGGCTCGGGAATGCGGACTTCCCACTTGCTGACCGGGGCCTGCGGCGTGTCGATCGACACGCTGTTCTGGCCGGGCGCCTTCGTGTACGCCTTGGCAAACTCCATTTTCAGCGTGAACTGCTGCGGCTCGCGGCCCTTCTTCTCGATGAGGAGTTTGTAGCCGCCCGCGGCGTCGGCGACGATGCGGGCCGGCCGGTCGTCGAGCGTGGCCTGCGTCAGGGCCACGTCGCCGAGGCGCAGGGGCACCTCGACCCAGCCTTCCTTGAGGACCTCGATGCGGGCGACGGCCACGACCTTCAGGACGTCCTTCGAGACGGTCGCCTTGTTCTCGACATCGGTGATGAGGGCGTCGACGGGGGGCCTCGCCTCGGCGGGCGGGGCGGTCTTGTCGCGCGCGGCCTGCCAGAGGGCCTGGAACTTCTCGTATGGCAGGAACACGCCGCGCCCTTCCTTCTCGAAGACCTCGCGGAGTTTGGTGTACGGGATGTAGATGCTCTCCTCCCGGATGGGGGGCGGAGTCGCCGGCGCAGGCGAGGCCGCCGGCGCGGCCTTCTCGGCCGCCGCGGGTTTAGCGGCCGGCGGGTTCTCCGCCGCCGAGACCAGCGGCGGCAGCGCCGCCATCGCCAGCATACACAGGACCAGCACGATTCGGTTGGCTCGCAACATGGTTGTGCCCTCGGTACTCGGTCC
>Ga0315284_10013242_pt1 | contig 11738 bp, 13 predicted proteins | sample YL17G09_16_MG_FD_203696 | JGI IMG/M metagenome (GOLD analysis project Ga0315284, IMG submission 203696) | Sediment microbial communities from Yellowstone Lake, YNP, Wyoming, USA - YL17G09_16 | ecosystem: Environmental > Aquatic > Freshwater > Lake > Sediment | place: USA: Wyoming | collected... | reverse complement strand
TTGCATGGTTGGAAACGGCCCGTCCATGAGTTCCGGTTCTTCACCAAGTTCTTTACGAATAAGGTAGTACCCCTCGCTGGTAAAGCCGTCCTCCTCAGTAAAGGCCAAGTTCGACTGGGCCTTCTTGCTCTTCCCACTGGCAACGTCCATCAGATATTCGCCCTCGGGGGTCTGCTTATACCAACCCTCTTTGGAGTCGAGAATCGTTTGGGCGGCATTGGCGCGCATCTTAGCAAAGGACTCGTCGTCCTCGCTCATGAATTCTCCCTCAGTCATGTTCTTTTCGATCATGGCGTCGATGAGCTTCTCTATCGCTTCGGCTACGTTGGACTGGGCCTGCTTGCCCTGTTTAGTCAAAGTCCCGGGTTCGACCAGTGACCAGATCGCCTGAGATGCGGAGTTTTCCGGCCATTTCACTTGGACCAGACCGCGTGCCTCGTCAAACGAGGTCACCTTGCAAATCCCGAATTGCGGGTGGTTACAGATATCACCAACCGCAAGTTGACCATCTTGTTCCACGGACTGGGACTTCTTCTCGACCGGTCTTGCGCCACAGCCGCAGGGCTTGCCATCGGTGATGTGCTGGCCGCAGATCGGGCAATCGAACGCCTGCTGGCCTTTAGGATGGAGATACGGTTCGTCAACATGGAACACCCAAACGGCGATCCTGTGACCGTTGTATTCCTCAGTGAAAGAGATTTTCCCCTCGACTGCTCCCGCCGCTCTCAAGTCGTTTGGCTGACCGGCATCTTGCTTGTCGAGCGCTTCCTTCATCACTTTAAGTGCTTCTTCTCCGTTGTGGTAGTACCAAGGAAGGCCCAGCTTTCCGTCAGCTACAACTTCGTAAGTCTTATGACCTGCAGACTGGGCGACCTTTCCCGATTTCCGAAAGGCCAACGGGCGGACCAGCATGGCGCCATAGGCACCGAAATAGGACTGGAAGTAGCCGAGGGTCTTCTGGTCGACGGCGATGCGCTGCATACCTTGCTTGCCTTCGTGTGGCGGTTCGTCATGATAGACGAAGTGATTGCCACCTTCGGCGATGAGCCCCTGGTCTTTCAACTGCTTGATCACATCTGGTTGAACCTGGGCGAAATGGAGCGGGATAGCCCAGCGGTCAGTCCCTTCCATCTTGAACTTGAGATGGGTCGAGTCCATGATTTCCACCTCGAAGGTGGCCCCATGAGACACGAACGTGGGCTTGGACTGCGCCATTTTCGCAATACGACGAGCGGCTTGCTTCTGGACAGGGGTAAGAAGTTCGCCCACCTTACGGTAAGCCTTATGGACTTCCTCGAACGTTCCGATCTTGGACTGTCCGTAGCCGCCCAGATAGCAGCCCTGCTTGATGCCAGAGACCATGACAGGCGAGCCGCCCATTCCAAAGGAGGAGACGGGTTCGATAGCCTCGCCCACCTTGAACTCGGGTTCGATAGAGGCTTCAGCGTCGATGACGGACGGCATTTCAGGCCCGCCCTCAACAACGTCACCTTCCTGGACGTGTTCGGAGGCGAGTTCGCCCGTGAACACGATCCACTGATGGACCGCCATGTCGTCGGTGGAAAGGGACTTGGTCATCGCGTCGATGGTTCCGTCCGGGTCCTGGGCCATCATGCCGCGCATCAGTTCTTTCACCTGGTCGGACTGGGTCGAATAGGCGAGCGTGATCAGACCCTCGGGGCCTTCCGCGTCGTAGGTGCTTTTAAGGAGTTGGCCCACTTCGCCCATAACTTGCTGCTTGACGCCTTCTTCGATAGGGGGCAAACCGCCTTCCGAAGGACCAGAAGGAAGCGGGCCTTCTGCACCCTCGGGCGGGGGCGGCAAAGAATCTTCAAGTGGGGTGACACCGAGCGGACCCTTATTTGGTTCTTCGGGTGCGCCATCCTGGGCCATACGTTTAGTTTGGTTGGGCGAAAGGCCGAACGCTTTGCCGAGTTCTGCGGTGGAATAAGTCTTCTTCATAGCGGTTTTCTCCAGATCGGACTCAGAAAGTCCTTCATGTTCGGCAAATCTCTTTTTGAACTCAGCAATATTGGCGGCGCGACCTGCCACAGTAACCTTGTAGACAGCCCCGGAATTGCGAAGTTCGGTCGCATCAAATCGATCAAAAATGACGTCTTTGATCTTGGGACGCGGACGCAAATCGCCTGCCACTTCTTCGATCAGGACCTTGGCCTCAAGTTGGGCTTCAGTCGTATCTTCCATGGCGAGCTTGGCTACTTCCTCACCAGTCACCCCGTGGGAGAGAAAGGTGTCGGCGACCGAAAGAACCATAGTGAAGGTGAAAAAGGAACTCATTGTGCATTTTCCAGGATATAGGTGGCAATCGCACTCCGCCATTTATCGAAAGCAGCTTCCTCTTTAGGATTCAGGTCACCGGCAAGCCACCCCTCAGAAACCTGACTAAGAATAGCTTGTCCTTTACCTTTAAAACTCCAACCAATACCGCTTTCTTCGTTATATTCAAAATAGCCGGGATACTGGTTGCCGCCAATAAGGAGTTTACCGCCCAAGCGGCCTTCATCCAAATAAGTATCGTCGTCGGCTTCAAACTGAAAATCAAGAGTAGGGACCCCAACAATCTTGAAAGTCTTCAAAGCTGCCCCGGTCTTTGCCGCCATCCCAACGAAGGCTGCCGTGTACTCGGCGCGCTCCGGCGTAGTCATAACACGCGTTGGGACTTTCAGGGAGTCATCCATAAAACGGTTCACGATTTCAGACCGTTCACCGCTCAGGACAGTCGTACCAGACGAGGAATCAGTCTTGTTACCAAAGGTGTCAATAAGAACTTCGGCGTTACCTGCCGCCGTGTAGAGTTTCGAGCCGTCCGAAAAGAGGAGAGTATAGTTCTCCTGGCTTGTGTCTTCCGGATCGGAAAGAGCCTGGGTGAGGACCATGGTCTGGGCGTGTTTTATCATATCTCCCGAGTGTACCATGGGAGTATTGCTGTTGTCAAGTGTGTCAGCAGCAAAGGCGCAGTCTTCTTGAGCTTCGCCGAGAGTGTCCGCCGTACCTTTGTCGACGAGCTTGCCTTCCTCGTAGAGTTCCCAGTAGCAATCCTGGGTGAGAACCTCGCCAGCGTTATGGTGAGCAGCTTCCTCTTTCATGACGGCCATGCCGTGGGTCCGGTCGGAGAAGTCGCACACTTTGGCGGAGTTGAAGTCCTGCCACTGGCGTTGCATCTGGGCCGTCTTGCCCTCAAGGAGCTTGCGGGCCGGATCGATGAACTCCGTCCGGACTTCCTTCTTCAACCCGCGACAAGCATCACGCGGACTGGCGGGGTCCCTGCCGTGTGCCTTGCAAAAAGTCTCCCACATCTCGTAGATTTGGCTCGCATGCGGGCTACCATCGCAGAGGTCGAAGATGTCCCGGACGGCAACATGAGGTTCTGACTGAGCTTCGCGGGGTCCTGACCCCGTTTCTGAACCTTGCTCGCAACGCGTTAGGCGGGCAGTTAGCGCCTCTTTCTTAGCGTCTTCGGCGGACTGGGCAAATTCTTCAATTTCGGCACGCGTGATAACAGGATCGGCGGACAGTTCCTTCTCAAGTTCCTGTTGAGCTTCGAGTGAAAAATCTCCCGAGGCAATGCGAGCCTCAACACTCTCCTGAAGGGCAGCCAACCGGGAGTTCGCGTCCCTATCGTAAATTTTGGCGATAGGTTGGCGGTCAAAAATTCCGGTTCCTAGGAATTCCACCATGAAGTGCTCCCCATCCCTAGCGAGCACTCTTGCTGGAAGTCCCCGAATTAGAATCGGGTTTGCAGGCAAACAATACGCAGTACGAGACTGCGATATCGCCATCTTTTCCCCTAAGCCAAACTGGGCCATCACGCCGGACGGATAACCAAGTCCACCTAGAGTCTCATCCATGAGCGAGAAAGAAGAATTTTTTCTTTTTGGGAAGGCCGCTGCCTCTTTCGTCTCTTCCTGGAGACGCCTTACGGTAACATCCCCATCCTGGCCCACTACCTCCCATGTACCATGGCCCAATTTAACGAAAGACCCCCCAAGCGAGCGGAACCCCATGAGGGGTAGTAGAGCCCTGTTAGCAGAGAATTCCAGGGTATTCCCATCGTCAAGACCATTACTGGTTGACGCGGTCCGTATAACGGAAGTCCGCGTATGACGCATTGCTTCCTTAATCTTGAGCGCCATTTTGGAAAGAAAGCTATGCCCTTCTTTTTCCATTCTCGCCTGCAGTTCCTTATCGGAACGGTCGAGCAATTGCTTTTTGTACCAACGGGATTGTTTATGTTCGGCATTGATATCACGGGGCATAGCTCTACTATACCAAAAAAGAGGGCAGGCCCATAAAGTGCGTATATTCAACTGACGATGGAACAAAAAGTCCCGTACTGGTGAACACCCCCTGAAGGGCCTTATAACGTTGCCAGCGCGTATCCTCTGAGCCGGGACAAACCTATTGTACCGGGAGGCTGGTATAATAATGGCATGACGAAACGCTTATTATTTTTGATATTGCTAAGTGGTTGTGCGCCAAAAGCGCCTATTTCCTATATAGACTCCAGCCCTGCCTATTTCTGCCGGGATAATGCTGGCACTGCCCTGCTGGTGTGTCAGACATTGGCAGAATGCAAGCGACAGTGTGAATCCGCCGCGATATTTGCCAAACATGGCCCCACCCACCTGACCTATGCCTATGGCGTCAAGTGGCCCGCCCGATGATTTTTGGACAAGTTCTATTAACAAGGCTTGGGCGAATGGGATGGACCCTAAGGGAACTTGGGCGGCAGACTGGGATAGAACCGTCTCTCTTGTCTAGATATACGCGGGGTCTAGGCGAACCCAAATTGACCAATTTGCTCAAGATACTAAGAGCAACGGGACTTAAACTGGAAGACCTGACTGAATCTGGCCTTAATTCCACTTGCCCGCCGAACGATATACTATAAGTCCTCTCCTGGTTGCACCGGGGGTCCAAGATGGGCTCCCGGTGTTTTTAATGAATTACTCCACTAAAAAGAAGCTCATTCTCCACCACATTTAGATAGGTTCGCACCAGCCCTATACGTTGGTCCGGGGAAAGCGCCGCCAGGTAGGCTTTTTGTTCGAAAAGTGTCGGGTAAGAAATTAGGCGATCCAGATAAGGCTCCATCCGGTACGATTCTTCCTCTGTATGCCTCAAGCTTGCTGCCTTCCGCATACTTTCCATGTCAAAAAGCGGGTGATAACCAAAAAGAGATTGGCTTATTAAATAGTCCACTATACGGCGCTGTTTATGGGAGACAAAGATCATTGAGGCGGCTTCCTCCGGAACTGGAGAACTGAACAGCGAGAGGGAGCTTGTTGTGGGGCGAGAACGGGTGTGGGTGTCTTGTATTTAGGGTCGTTGAGACGGCGCATCACCTCACCCGAATAGCCAGTTATGTTGCACCTCTCCGGACATTGGCTTAAAGATGGGGTGAAACGGGCACCCGTTCCTATAAAGGTCTCCACCCAACCAAGTCCCTCGCATTTGGTACATTTCATAGGTCTACCTCGTCACAAACCGGGCAGGCGTGGGTATAGAAATGCTTTGGACAATAGGGAACGGGTTCTTCCGGGAGATGCGGGAGAAACATTCTCACCGGTTTAACCCGTACAGTCTCATACGTTCCCCAGGGGGTAGCAACGCGTTTCACCTCGCCCGACACCACTTCGAAAAGACCGGCCCCGTAGGTAGTAGTGTCTCCTGAGTCGTTAATGAGCAAGTAGGAAGTTCTCTTCCGGCCTAAAATGGTAATAACTTCGTACAATTTGCCGGGGGTAACGCGAGATATGGTTCCTGGGCGGGTGACGCGGGCGGGGGTAAGGCACTTGACTATCATAGGCTCATGGGGCAGGGACACGTTTCACCTTTGTTGCCTTCGCTCGCCGTCTTGACTCGCGCCACTCATCAAGCCAATCCTTTCTCTTCTTCGGCTTGGCCCGCTCGCGCTCTCTCATATGGCCAAGTGGGGCGCAATCGCGGGAACAATAAGTCATTCCGACGTGGGTAACCGGTTTAGTACAACCTTCTTTTTTGCATACCATAAGCATACCTCGTGTAGTGGGAGGGCACGAATCGAACGTGATCTTACGGACCCGTAGGCATGGGACCCGGCTATGTTACCGTTACACCACCCACCCACAGGATTATAACAGAGGTGGGGGAAAGGTAATTATACGAATTCGAGGTTTGTTTTACTCGGCCTTTTAAGGCAATCCCCACAAAGAGAAGAATCCGATTTGGTTGACGCGACACGCCGGATTGCCCTCTTGCAAGCAGGGCAAGTACGCAGGATGTGAACTTTGCACAGTCCCCAACGGTTACGAGCTTTCTTACAATCCGGGCAATCGTTCATGTCGGAGGAAGAAAGCTGTTTTTAAGCGTATGAAGAGCCCCCAGGACGCCGCCAATGGACTGTTCCACTTTTTCAAGGAGAGTAAAGTCCACTTCCGCTAGGAAATGCTGGGTTGCTCTCTTCAAATCTTTAAGTACTTTCTTATCGCCGCCCTTAAGCTTGCGGTGATCGCCGAGAAGGTCGAGCTGAACAGTAAGGGCTCGAAGTCGTTCATCAAATGTGGGGTCGTCACCATGAACAGGTTTTGACATGTTACTTAATTTCCTTAAATCGTGTTTTCAAATACCCAACAACTTCACCCTGGTCGTTTTTAACAAAGATTACCTCAGTAAGAGGGTCTCCATGAGGGGCATCGTGGACCTCATATGCGAAATTCATGGTAAGTGAACCTATCATCTCAAAGTTATCAATACAGATCACCACTTCGGGCTTCATACCCCGCTTGTACCTTCCACGCCTCGGACCATTCTATTGCGTGTTCTTCTATCGAGCCACATCTCAGCGACTTCTATTGACGTAATAGCAAGCGCATTTTCCCGGCAAGGGATAGCCCGGTTATAGGATTCCAGCACCATTCTGGCATAAGCGAGCATCGCGTCAATCTGGCACCCATTAACGCCAAATTCTTTGATAGGGCCATCCTGCAGCGTAAACGTAACCTTATTATTTTCAACCTTTACGTACTGATTCATATTCTCCTCTTTCTTAAATCGACGCTTATCCAAGCTTATCAAGATGGAATTATCATCGGTGCAAACCCACTTCTCACCCATTGTCATAGAATTTTCTGAGCGCCGCCAGTTGTTTCTCGCTGAAGTTGGAACCGCGCTCGTACTGGGCACGAAGAGAAAGCACAAACCGCTGGGTATCGTCCTTAGTTTGGTCGAGCAATCGCTCAAAGAATTCAGATTTCTCCAGGAGTGTCATACCGCCCCACCAACGCTGTACTTCGGCTGCTGAACGGATCATGTTAGTTTACCGGTTTCTTGAAATTTCTGAATAGCATGGTCAAGATAAAACCTTGCTTTTTTCATTTCTTCGAGAGTTTTCGTTGGATCTTTTTTACCGAGTCTATTGATGTACTTAACACAATTACCTAAGTTAAAACCTAACTGCCATGCGTCAATAACTTTAATGCATTCATAGGGGTTATCTCCACCACCGTAGTGATCGGGATGGACCACAGCCTCTTTACCTATCGCCGGTTTTTCGAGACAGTCTTCCGCTGAATTATCCACACATTCGCGGTCTGTGGCAATAGTCCCTTTGTTACAACAAGCATTTTCCATGTTGTTTATTTTACTTGGACTCCTTCAATATAGGCGGAAGGGCATTGCCACGGTCGGGTTGTCCATATCCCGGGCCTAACGAACGAAAATCAAATGATTTAGGTTTTATATACTGTATAGCATATTCAGAAAAATCACAGGGCTGTACCCAGGCTTTCCAATCGTGACGAATATATAACGCAGCGAAGTTTGTAAACGACATTTTGAAATAGTGCCTAAGCCAACGATAAAGTGTTGGTGGGCTAATTTCAAGCGCATCGGCAAGAACATAAGGCGTTCGAAAATCCTGGGCGGTTTTAATCATCCGGTCAATCACTGACTCTTTGTAAATAACCTGTTGTATAAGTACCTTGTAAGAATGAAATTTCTTGCATACCTTACAAAACTTATAACGCGGATCTCGGAATGATGACTTGTTCGCCTCAAAGACACGCCCGCATACCGGATTGTCACATCTGAGGCGAACTCGTACTGTGGTCAAGTCAGTTCCGCCTTGCGTACCGAGAGGGGTGTAACCTCAGTAGCAACAATCTTAGTCATCAGAAAAGCGCGAGCTGCCACAAAATTCTTATCCGCGTCCAGTGAATAGTTAACTTGGCCATGGTGCTTAGCAAAGGCTAAAATAGTTACTTCATCACGGAGCATGTCAGCCACCTGCATCATGAAGTTTTGTTTCAGACTTGAAGACGTGGTGTTATGTCGTTTCAAGACATCCTGTTCATTACCGGGGCCACGTTGTATGAGAGCCTCGTATTCGTTCTGACCACGAGTTCTAAGCCACTGCATCGCAATGGGGCCGCAAGTGGAATTCGAACGCAAATAATGAAGCGCCAAATCAGATTTATTTTGGTCTCTACCATCAAGCATCTCTTTCTTAACTTCTTTGGTGAGAATAGCAACAGCCGCTTCTTCCGACTCATAACCGGCGCGAGCCCAAACAGTTGCATCTTCTGGCCCTTCAACTCCTACTTCGACCAACTTAACATGGGCAGTGAAAGCCCGACCTGCATCAGGGCCGTAGACGGCGGGAAGCGCGGGACAAGCCACATCAAACTCATCTCCGGCCACCTTACCGAGAAGTGCGCTATATAACTCTTCGGGGTAAAGACTCTTGGGGGCAACAACCATAGCCTGTCCTTGGGTCGTACCAGAAACCCAAGGAGCCCCGTCGAGTTGAGCGACGATGTCAAGCTTAACCTGAACTCCATCCACAACAGGGTCAAGAGTGGGTAAATAGACCTTATGCTGCTTTACCACAACTTCCATGCGCTGTTTAACAACACCCGCCACAAAATCAGGATGGAGTGAATAAATTTCGACCGGGATAGAATCAAGGAAAGTGGCCGAATTATCGAGATTTTCCGCTTTAAAAGCGACCTCCGGTAGAAAAGTCACAACCGAAGCTACAGTATAACCAGTGGGGTTCCGCTCTACTGAAAGTTCTTGTACATCAAGAATAAAACGCTCGGTATTACGGGCTGCTTGGTGAATAATATCAAGCCATGCAGCACGATAAGCGCGAGTTAATCCGCCAGCGCGAGCCTCCCAAGCTGAACGCATTGCGTCGGAACCAGGTCTGAATCCCTCCCATTGCTGAGGTGGGATAGTGGCCTTGGCCTTCTCCCAACAAAAAGTCATGTGCTGAGCCGCTTCGGATTCCGGTACATTTAGATGTACGATAAAAGGCGTTGCTTGCGCCTGAACAGTGCAGCTTGTTTTAGCAGGGACAGTGGTAGTTTCAACGGATTCAGTCATATTTCCTCTTTTCTTCCCTTTTATTGTACCGAGTTACAATTAGAGAAATAGAATACTTGACAAAGACATGTCCCCCCGTGTTATACTAAAAAAGATGATTAAAAAATCAATCGAAAATTAAAGTTAGATAACCATCGGCATTGGGTACAAACTGCGAAAGCGGCTTTAGGAGACGCTGTTCATGAAAACAAAGGCAAACTTCCACGGGGTTACTGGTTCGACAGAAAGCAGCTTGAAGGTATCTTGACTACTGTGTTAGAAGATTCTTATATGACGGCGGTCATCCATCTAAATCCAGATACTCGCCAGGGAAGGGTGCCCTTCCAGCCTGTCACGCTCACCGAACTTGCCGCTTTCGCTGGCTTTTCCTTGCCTCCAGAGTGGCTCTAGACTATATCAGGCTTACCAATACAACCTAACGCGCCGCTCAAGTCAAGAGGTGAGCTTCTTCAGGCATTCTCGAAGCTTAATAATCCGGCTTTTGAAGTCTTCAGTGTACGGATACTTAGTCAAGCGCTTATCGTCATAACGCTTCAGGTACTTCTTAAGGAGCACCTTATCCTGACAGGTTTCCATCTGCTCAAGCTCCGGACCTTCGTGTTTCATCGAACGGATGAAGTTCTCTTTTACGCTTTTATCGTGATGACATGGGTAGCCACAAATCTTTTGCAGATTCTCGCGGGCGCACCATAAACGTTCATGACAGGTCTCATAACCAACAAATCCAACTTCCGGGTCAATGAAGGGCTCGATGTGATCAATCGCTACCTTGGACTTTTTAGTCGAGCGTTTCCATTCTCCACAGACGTTGCAGAGATGCTCGACCCCGTCCTGTGCAGCACGCTCCCCATCTTTTTTGAACTTGGGGTAGTATCTCTTAGTAGCGGGGTCGTTCATCATCTCGATAACAATGGGCGAACGCGAGAATTCTCGACGCCAGGCGTTGATAGCTGCTTTCATAGGATCATAGTTATCTAGACGTTTTTTGTTTCTAGCGGCGGCCTCAGATCGATGAACAATTTTTTCATCCTCTGTCATCTGGCGATATTTCTTTTTCGGTTTCACGAGGTCAGAATACTACTGAGTATGGTGCTTCTGATTAAAGTCGTGGGCACCTTTCCAAAGAAGATAAATTTGAGTTGGGGGCGGGTGGGCTGGCTTAAAATAAACAATGACGCGGATAATAAGAAGACCGGCGCACATGAACCAAAAAAGATAACTGGCGTACAGAAGAGTGTAAAGAAAAACTTCTACGGCCTGGTCGAAAACCTTTTTCATCGGCGTCGAATTTTAAGTTGACCTGTTATGACAGCCATCATTAAAGCGAAGACCGCAAAAAAGCCAAAGAAGACAAAACCTATCCAAAGTGGGGCAAGTACCCAAACCCAAGACCAGTTAATCTTGTCAAGAAGCTTGAGCGTAATGAGCACAATCGTAAGTAAACCTGGAAACCCGATTTTCATGCCTTCTCCTAAGCGACTTTTATGGTTGAAATATGGCCGTTCTTTGTTATTTGCCAAGTGGCTGCACGTCGGCCAATCGTATCTATCGCCTGCGTGTTGTCGGATACAATAATACACTTCCTCAAACCGCCCCAATATTCAAAAAGGGCCAATGCTTTTTCCTGATTTTCTTCTCGGAGCAAACCGAATGGTTCATCGATCATGAGCAAATTAGACCCGCTCGACCCAAAAGTATTAGCACTTTCCCATAAAACGCCCAAAATAGCGAGCGAGATAAGGGTACGTTCTCCACCAGAATAAAGGCCAACCGGTACTCCAGTTTTAAGACCGTCAGTAACAAAAATCTCGAATCTATCGGTCCAGTCTTCGTCGGTGAGAAGCTCTATGTTCTTTTTCAAAGAGGTCTTTTTGATGATTCTATCTTGAAACCAAACCTGAAAAGGTAAGCCCATAATGGCCATATATTCAGCAAGCTTGTTATTCATGAATCCAAGACAGTCTCGAAGTTTAAAACGTTTGATACCTTTATCGCCGAGATGGGCATCGAGAAAAGCCAAATCGTCCACTTGAGTTTCAAGCCCCCGGATAGAAGTGGCAACGGTATCTTGTTCAGTCTCAAGTTGGGTCACTTGGTCCGCGTAAAGATTGGAGTCCGCTATCTTCCGCTCGGACTCCTTGAGAGAAATTTCTACCGCGTTGATCTCTTTCTGGAGAGCGGATACCCTATCTCGGTTCTTCAGAGTAGTAGGGTCAAGTTTAAGCGTGCCCCTCTCTGCGTTGATGCTTGCAAGTGCGGTGTTTACCTTTGTAAGTAACGCCTCCAGTTCACCTATTTTGGCCGCATAGCCCACTTCAGCTTGTTTTACCTGTTTAGTCCGCCATTCATCA
>Ga0315284_10013241_pt1 | contig 11738 bp, 10 predicted proteins | sample YL17G09_16_MG_FD_203696 | JGI IMG/M metagenome (GOLD analysis project Ga0315284, IMG submission 203696) | Sediment microbial communities from Yellowstone Lake, YNP, Wyoming, USA - YL17G09_16 | ecosystem: Environmental > Aquatic > Freshwater > Lake > Sediment | place: USA: Wyoming | collected... | reverse complement strand
GACGCAACACTTTGGATGTTGTCACCCAGGTTCGAGTCCTGGATCCCGAACCAACTCTATACCCTTAGGGTGATATGCGTACTCTTGAGCGTACGTGTCCTGATTCGTCAGGATTGGTAACAACGTAACAACAGAGAGACAACGGGGGTGTCAAGCGGGCTTGGGTGCTGCTTTGCATGCAGTTTCATTGGAGTTCAACTCTCCTCACCTCCACCAACTTCAGTCGCAGGCTCGCATGACGAGCACGATGATGCCCCACCACATGAGGGCACCTACGAGCATTGTCCAACCGAGAGTCCGCATAGGAAGCACGACCTTCTCGAAAGAGTCGTCACAAGTAGATGCTTTTGTGGGGCTGTTCGGTGTATGTGTGGTCTATGCGAGCGTAGCTCAGTGGTAGAGCGTCGCCTTCCCAAGACGAATGTCGTGGGTTCAATCCCCATCGCTCGCTCCAACTGTGTTTCTTCTTGTGCCGTTGCTTGAGGGTGACCGTCTACGGTGATCTCGAAGCAATGCTCAATGACATGCGCGAGCATGTCTTTCACACGGGGCATCGTCTTGTAGATGCTTCTGATCCGATGCTTCGGATGATCGGCTTCTCTACTGAAGGCGTTGAGCCTCCGGTGACGTGGCAGATGCCGCTCACGAAGATGAAGATGTCTCTTCCTCTCGCGCAACGGATGCAGACACCAGAGGATCGCCAAGCCTTCGCGGATTCTCTTGCGGGGGCAACCGATGGTCAATGACGTTCAAAGCGCGGCCAAGATGTTCGTGGCTGCGTTCATCGCTCGTCTCGGCTGGGCTGCTGGAGAGTGGATTCTGCACTTCATGAGGTGACGTGTGGCTCGTGTTCGATGGCCGATCGTAGGTTGCCGAGCAAAAGAGCCCGAAACGTCTCTCTGTGACGAGTGCGGGACTGTGTACTTCTCGTTCACGGATTTTTGCCCTTTCTGCGGCACTCACCGCTGAGAGAGCTATTCGGGGATCGTCCAATGGTAGGACTGCGGCCTCTGACGCCGTTAATATAGGTTCGAATCCTTTTCCCCGAACCATTTACTTGTACGCTTGGTGTAGTAGGTGCGTAGGTGTTCCCTCGTGCACCTCTCCACCAAGAGTTTTGTTGCCCGACCCCATTCTCGCGTAAACCCCCCACCCCCAAAGCCAACGTCGGATGCCCCCCATCGGACTTGGCGCGCGAGAAAGCAGGTGGCAAGCTCTTGGGGGAGTTTTATTCTTCGAGGGACGTTTTTGCCGGTGTAGCTCAACGGTTGAGCAGCGCTTTTGTAAAGCGAAGGCTAGGGGTTCGAGTCCCCTCTCCGGCTCCATTTCATTCTCGGGGCCATAGCTCATCCGGGAGAGCGCTTGCATGGCATGCAAGAGGTGGAGGGTTCGACACCCTCTGGCTCCACCAACTCACTCTCGGTGTAAATACGAGAGATGCACACCTATCGTTTGAAAGCAGAGGGCTTCGATGAGGCGCTCGTGTCTACGAACTCTGACTGGAGCGGTGAAGCGATCATCCGCTGGAAGACGGCGGGCGCGACCGAGTACCAAGAGGCACGGCTTCCGGGTGAGATCATCGAGGGTCTTGCGAAAAGATTCGCATTCGATCGCGTTGAAGACCGTGTTCGCAATGCCGTGGAGAAGGCGCTTCTTGAGTTGGAATCGGAGCGCTTGTGGGGGCAACAAGAGGCGGACGAGAAGAGCTGCCCTCACAACCATGAGATCGAAAAGCTCGGTGATGACGGTTGCGTCCATTGCGGCTTCTACACAAAATAGGTTTGGGGTTATGTCGAGAAGCAAGAACGAGAAGCGCTCGCGCATGCCCCATGTCCGTGAGGACTCTGTGCTTATGATGGACGCCATCTACAAGCGGCACACATGGGGCTCGACTGAAAAGATCCTGCGTCGAGGGCGGAAGCTCTGGTCGCGTCTCTTCGCGAAGCGTCGTCGTCAACTCGATAAGGACGCGATCAAGATCTCGGGGCTGTAGCTCATCTGGGAGAGCGCTGCGTTCGCAATGCAGAGGCAAGGGGTTCGATTCCCCTCAGCTCCACCGCTCGTCCTGGGTTCGAGGACAAAGAGGATGCGCCCATCCTCAGCAAGCTTTTTTGCAAGCGTGACCTAGTGGCTGGGTGTCAGTTTTCCAAACTGAATCACGCGGGTTCGATCCCCGCCGCTTGCTCCAATTTCGCCCTCGTAGCACAGAGGTAGTGCACGTCTTTGGTAAAGACGAGGCCATGGGTTCGATTCCCATCGAGGGCTCCAAATCAAAACAGAGGGACCATGTTCAACATCGTAGGCAGAACGGTAGGGGAGGACGGGGGCAAGACTGTACTCGCTGGGGTCTACCGTTTCTACGAGACGGAGGGACTTCCTTTGGACACGCTGTTCGAGATCCTTCAAGGGAAGAATGCGATCCCTTGTTGGGTATCGCTCTACAAGGAAGCGGGTGCAGCGGGGATGAAACACGAGCGTATCTTGTCTCGTTTGGAGACAGCGATTTCTGACATCTACGGTGCATCCTTTAAGGACAGGGTGATCGCTCGACTGCGTAAGCTACATGAGGTGGGTCTGATCTAAACAACTCATGCGATCCCTTGGTGCATGATCTACGAGTACAAGGCAAAGCTCTCTCGTATCGTCGATGGTGATACCCTCTGGTTGTTCGTTGACTTGGGTTTCAAGGTGATCGTTGAACTTGAGTTCAGGCTCTACGGTCTCAATACCCCGGAAATAATCGGGGGGCAGAAAGTCGCAGGGCTTTTCGCGAAGGCGGAGTTAAGACGCCTTTTAGGTCTCGGCGAGCTTCGGATCGCAACAACCAAAGCAGACAAGTACGGGCGATGGCTCGCTACCATCTTCGTTGACTGCCCTGACGGGACAACGGTGAACGCGAATCAAGCGTTGCTCGACGGGGGTTTCGCTAAGCCTTACTTCGGTGAGGGTCCGAAGCCGGTCTAGGGCATCAAGCGCAGCATGCCGTAGACAAGCCCGGCAGCAATCAACAGGCAGAACCCCAACACTGCTTTGTTCTCTTCTTTGCCCATGCTTAGGCTCGGGCACAACAAGTTTCGCGGGTATCGTCCAGCTTGGTAGGATGCGGCGTTGCCAACGCCGAGGCACGAGTTCGAATCTCGTTACCCGCACCATTTCAGAGCCTGTTAAAGGGCTCTTCAACCCTCATTGATGACGACATCCTTGCCGTCATCCTTGGCGCGTTGGACAGCTTCCAGGACGCGTTGAACGAGGGTTTCGGCAGTTGTCTCCGCTCCACGTTCCGTGACGATCCCAATGCTGGCTGTCAGCGTGTGTGTGGTCGTTTCAAGTACGATGGGCACACCGGAGATAGCTTTTCTCAGCCTTTCTCCCACGTATTTCGCGGATACGGTATCGCAACCAGGGAGCACGACAAGGAAGCAATCCCCATCGTAGCGCCCCAGGGTGTCGCTAGGGCGGATGACAGCTTGTAGCCGGGTCGCAGCATCCTTGAGGACTCGATCGCCCACCCCGGCCCCGTAGAGCTTGTTGAGAAGCTCGAAGTCGTCGAGGTCCACAAGCGCCAAGGTCAATGGGGCGTGTAGTTCAGACAGACTCGTGATCTCTTGCCGGATCTTTTGGAGGGTCGAGTCTTTCGACCAAGCGAGCGTCAGGCCATCCACGGTGGCTTGTTGTTCCATGTGAGCACCCCTACACACCTGTAGGGTCATAAGTGAATTTCGGCCTGGTTCTCTGGGAGGTGCGCGGATTGCAAACCCGCGAATGAGAGTTCGATTCTCTCCCAGGCCTCCAAATTGAAGAAGCCCCGCAGGTTTCCCCGCGAGGCTTCTCGTTACTTCAAGGTGCGCTCAGGGCTCTTTGTTGACGGTGCTGATAGCGATATCGTACTGGCCTGTTCCTTTGTTGTAACTCAACGTGTTCACGTACACGCATTTGGAGTTGAACTGAGGTGTCGAGTCAAATGTTACGCTGCCGAACACAGCGAGGGCCACAGAGGGACCTCCGTTGACTGGAACTCGGTTGAGTCTGAAGATGTCGGATTTATCCTTCGATTGGTAGAAGATATAAACCCCGTCTGTAGAAGGGTAGAGAACCCTGGTGTCAGACACGATCTCCGTGCCAGATCCACCTGCAAGCGGAAAGCTCCATATTCCGTTGTTAGATGTGTTGCTAGACGTGGTGTTGTTGTACGTCGCGTAAAGATTCACGCCGTCCGTCGTCATTGTCAGGTAGGCGCCACCGTCAGCGTGCGTGTCAGCAAAGAGTTCCCACTCGTTCGTTGTGTAGGTCGTCGCTGATGCGTCGCTGATGCCATCCTGGATCTCAATCTTGTAGATAGGCCCGCCGCCGCCCGATGCTGAGTAGATGTGGGTGCCGTCCGAGGTGAATTCTAAGTTACCTCCACTCGCATTCCAGTTCGAGTTTGGGTAGCAGACCGCTGAAGTTGATCCTTGCAGATCCTTTGAGCACACTCCGAAGACGTGTCCAGGGAGGACAGCTATCCACAAGAGGTGGTTGGCGTAGACTCTCGGGTCGCTCGCTAATTCGGAGCTGTACGTGATGGTGCTGTCTTCATTCAGCCAACCGTAGGCTCCGCTGTAGGTCGTCCAAAATATGTTGTCTTGGTCTACCAAGACACCAGTCGGACCTTTGTCTTGGTTTGAGAACACTGTCTCGAAGGTACCGGGGTTGTTTAGAGAAACCTTTCGCAGGTCTCCGTTGGTGTAACCAGGATTTGCGCTGGACCAGTAGATGAAGTTCTCGTCCACATCGAAAACTCTAGAAGCGTCTTGCACAGGAACCACCGCAGCCTGACAAGTTCCCGAGCTGCAAGCACCGTCTCCGCAGCACTCGTGGCCGCAAGCACCGCAATTGTTGGAGTCGTTTGCTGAGTTGATCTCGCAGCCGTTGCTCACCTTGCTGTCGCAGTCGGAGAACCCGTTGTTGCAGGCCATCTGACACTTTCCTGCGGAGCACGCGTTGACCGCGTTGTTTAGGCTTGGGCAGGAACTCGCGACCCACTGGCCGGTATTGTCGCAGGTCTTTAGAAGTGCTCCCGAGCAATCCGTGGCACCAGGCTTACAGACACCCGTGCAGGATCCCGAGACACACGCGAAGTTGCAGGTCGAGGTCGTCTGCCAACGTCCGTGTGCGTCGCAGGTTTGGGCGTTACCCTCAGCGGAACACTGCTTGGCCCCTGGGTCGCAGATCTTGCCGCAACGTACGTACCCATCATCGAGACAGGTGTAAGGGCAAGCGCCAGAGACGACCCAACCGGCTCCGTTCTCAGCGCACATAGCAACGCTGTTTTCTCTGTAACACTTCGTCGTGTTAGGCGCGCAAACACCGGAGCAAACACCGGCTCCGCCACACATGAAGTCGCAGGTTTCAACGGTCTCCCAAGAACCCGCGTTGCAGACCTGGGAATCGAGACCCGAGCAGCGTTTCGCACCGGACGTGCACGCGGGGACAGGGCTCCCAGCATCGCTCTCAACAGCTTGACCTGCATCACTCTCAGCGGTCTGACCGGCATCGTTTTCAACAACTTGACCGGCATCGCTCTCAGGGGTTTGGCTGCCTGAGTCCGCACCGGGGACAAAGCTCCCGTCCGGTTCAACGACAGAACCCCCGTCGGAAGAACCGAGGACAGCGGCATCTTCTTCGGGCATCAGGATCCCAGAATCAGGGGCACCATCGACGCCTTGTGCGGACGGTGCATCCGAAGACCCACCATCGGCAAGGATGTCAGGCGTTCGCGCATTGTTTTTCAGTGTTGCCGCATCACTGCCGCAAGCGGTCAGTAGAAGGGCGCAAATCAGGTGGTGTCTCATACCCTGACTACAAGCGTGCGCGCCATCGATCAAGCGTAGCTACAGAAAAGTTTGCTCCCAGCCTCACTTTTGGGGGTCAATGTAAGTCCTCGTAGCCTAGTGGATCAGGCGCACTCCTCCTAAGAGTGTCAACGAAGGTTCGAATCCTTCCGAGGACGCCAATCTCTCTGTTGCAGCGGATTTCTGCACACAACCCTCCGAAGGTTGCTTGGTTCGGGTTCGAATCCCGACAGAGAGGCCATTTTGTCCCCGTGGTCCAATGGATAAGGGCGGCGGCCTTCTAAGCTGTTCGGTGCAGGTTCGAATCCTGCCGGGGACGCCAATTTACTTCGCTGTGTTCCAAGGCGGGAGAACAGCTTCATAAGCTGTATCGCTTGGGTTCGAGTCCCATCACAGCGACCAATTTCATGCGCGGCGAGTAAGCTGGTGAATACCCCTGGCCTACACCCAGGAGCTGCTGGGTTCGATCCCCAGGTCGCGTACCATTTTCCGGAGATAGTCCTCGGGGAGGGCACCACTTTGACAGGGTGGATCAGGCGGGTTCGAGTCCCGCTCTCCGGACCAATTTTTCTCTTGGTGTCTCTTCGTTCGGTGTAGAGAGATCAAGAGAGCATGCGTGGGTGGCGAAATGGCAGACGCGCTGGTCTCAAAAGCCGGTGTTCCTTGCGGACGTGAGGGTTCGACTCCCTCCCCATGTACCAAATTGAAGGTGATTCGTGCTCGATGTTGCTGGCCCTGGTGAGATCTACGTGTGTTCGAGGTGCGGTCGCCGGTCTCGTGATCGCTGGGGACATTTCAAAGTTCACTCGGGATGGGATGAGAGCTGTATTTTGAATGCGGTCAAGTGCCGCGTCTCGGACATCATCATCGCCCCTAAGAGTGGCATCGTGACGGGATACAAACCAGGGGTCGTCCCTTTGGAACAACCTCGCAACTGATTACGCTCGCGTGGTGAAACAGGAAGACACACCCTTGAGGCACTCGTTGCTTCATGTGGCGCTGAGAAGCATGTGGGTTCGATTCCCTCCGCGAGTACCAAGTTTCGTATTGCCAGGGTGGCTGGAACGGCAGACGCGGGGCACTTAAAATGCTCTGTCCCTTGTGGGCGTGCGGGTTCGAGTCCCGCCCTTGGCACAACTTCTGTTACCGTTGAAATGGTAGCGGGTATGCGTGAGACCCTAACATCACGTGAAACAGGAGATTCCCATGAGACGGGAACGAATACGGAGCTAGGGTCATGGAACACCGCACTTTGGTACTGACACCGTGGATGTCGCCGCACAGGATCATTTCTTGGGAAGACGCGATCTGCGATTTGATCGTAGGTAAGCTCGACGTCCTGACTTCCTACGAAGAGGTTGTGCGCTCTCCCTCGGTCGAGTTTCAGATCCCTTGTGTGGCCCGTCTTGTGCGGCATCTGGCTGGCTACAAAAAGGGCGTAAAGTTCTCGCGCTTCAACGTCATGACGCGTGATCACTTCAAGTGCTGCTACTGCGGTCGTCAGTTGCCCATGCGTCAATTGAACTACGACCACGTGATCCCGAGGATGCAGGGAGGTAAGACGGTGTGGGAGAACATCGTCACATCTTGCTACCCCTGCAACGACAAGAAGGCAGGGCGCACACCAGCGCAGGCAGGGATGCACCTTCTGCGGAAGCCTCACAAGCCCAAGACGCTCCCTTTGACCACACCGGCCCTTTCACTTCAACATGTGCCTGATGCTTGGAAGTCCTACCTCCAGCCCGAGGCACTTGCGGTAGGGTGATAGGCCACACCGTGACCCCGGGTGACTACGGGGTGATATCTTTCACCCCGTTTCGGCTTGCATAATCTTGTCTTGCGCTATTCGTTTGAGGCAGGTGCGATGACCCCAAACGGCAACGGCGAAAAGCCTCCGAAAAAGACACCTCTGGAAGAGGTCGAAGAGCTGATCGCTTTTCACGCTCAAGAGGAAGCTTCTTCGGGCTCGGGTGAGACAGAAGCACTCCACGCATGGAAAGACCTTCCTCTGAACCCTAGCGAGATGCACAAGCATCTGCACCGTGGGCTCATCGAGATTTCGCAGATCGCGGAAGCGGCTATCGAGAGCAACATACGGAACCACGGGGACATCATCAGAGTCGAAGCAACCATGTCAGCGATTCGTAAGGACGTTCAAACCCTCAAAGATGACGTTCGAGACATGAAGCTTTTGGTCGGGCAGATACCTGCGATCAAGAACCTCTTAACAGAGATTCTCGCGCGCTTGCCCTGAGTTATAGTTTTGGAAGGCGTACCTGTTAGGTATGGGCGCTGCTTGGAAAGCAGATGAGATCTCGCAAGAGGTCTGGGGTTCGATTCCTCCGTCTTCCGCCAATGTCTGAAGCTGGTTGTGCTGCGAGCTGCCCTTTGGGTTCAATTCCCATATCGTCTGGATGACACAGCGTTTGAGCGGAGTGCGGGTTCAATTCCCCTTTCAGACATCTTTTTGGAAGTGATCCGGCTGGATTAGGGGCCTGATTTGAAATCAGGTAGTACGGGTGGTCCTCGTATTGCGGGTTCGAGTCCTGCCACTTCCGCTAAATGAGAAAGGGCCGCGCCCGAAGACGCAGCCCTTGAAGTGATTCACAAACAAACAGGCCCTGTCAGATACGGATCTCGATCTCGCGCATTTCGACTTTGCCTTCGATCGTCTGGCCGTCCACGGTGATGCTCAGGGTGTTCTCGTCAAGAGAGCTGAACTCTGAGAACCACACCTGACCAACGACCAACGTGAAGGTGGTCTGCGCGATCTCGTAGATGAGCCCGCGCGCCTTTGTACGAGAGGCTTTGGCTTCTCCGTCGAGCCACAGCTCAAGGATCTTGTCCTTGTTCGCAGCCTTCGCGTACATATCACTGACGATGAAGGTCTCGACCGCATCAACAGTGGGCTTCATCAGCGACCCTGGTCCATTGACCTTACCCTTGGTGATCATGGCTTTGACTTCCTTGAGGCTCGGGAGCTTCGAGAAGCCCTTCAAGCTCGAAGTCAATTCCTTCCCAAGGTAGAAGTCTTTGGCTTCGGCTTGGATGGTCTTGGGGGAGAAGCCACCGTCGGTGATGCCAAGGTCTTTCAAGAAAACAGCAGCACCCTCTCCGTGCTTCACAGCGAGCCCCTCAGCCTTCTTGGTAGGGAGCAGCTCTTTGACATAGGAGTTGTAGACCTTCTGATCCGCTTGGGCCTTGAGCAGCGAGTATTGCGTTTCGAAGTAGCTCTTTGCGCTGACAGCTTTCACCATCTTGCGGTTGATCACTGGGAGCTTGTCGAGATAGAGCAATGCCTCGTCACCAGGGCCCACCTTGGAGACAGCCTCTTCAGGGAGCCGTCCCTCCGCAGTGATGACTGACAGCTTCTTGAAGGTCTCGGCGGAGAGCCGCACCGGAAGTGTCCTGACATTGATCAGGCCGTCTTTGATGATCGCGTAGTTCCGAAAGATGTGCGTCTCGATCTCATCGGGAAGCCGCCCTTTCCATTCCTCCGTGATGCGGCTGGAGATGTTCACCTTGCCAGGCTTACGTACGAGCACGGAGACGTTGGGGCGGTCCTCGTTGAAGGTGAGGTTTGAAATAGGGTAGCCCTCAGGCGCGGGAGCGGCCTCGAACTTAAGCGCTTCTTGCTTGCTGTTCGTGATCGAAGCGATCCTCTCGTTGAGGGTCTTGATCTTGGAGGGATCCTTTTCTCCGGTCATCTGTGCGGTGAGCTTCTGGATCTCATCCAACTCTTCGTCTGTGAGCACGGAAGACGCGTCCACACGTCCGCGTCCGATGGCGGAATACTTGAAATCCGGGCTTTCCATCAAGATGCGATTGCTGTCGTCTTGTGCGAGCAACTGAAGCAGCTCAAGGACGGTGAAGGCATCATCACGTGGGACTTTGTTGGGATCCCAGCCCGACTCGAAACGCCCCGTTCCGAATGCGGCTGTCTTGGCGGCATCCATGAACTCGCTGTACTTTTGCTTTCCGAAACACCCGGAGAATTTCTCGATGAACTTGACGTCACCGAGCGCGCGGAGAAGCGGGAACACCACTTCTGGCTTCATGCGGACGGCAAAGAGGCTCGTTGCGGCATAGGCGGCATCGATGGCCGCCTCTTTGCTATTTGAGGCTGCTGCGGCCTTGGAGAGGTCAATCAAGGCCTCTTTGGGGGTGCCGACGGTAGAGGGAGAGAGATACCAAACGGCTTGGGTGTCTTCTGGGACATGGATGCCGGACTCTTCGAGCGCGTAGGTCGTGAGATCCCCTCCAGCCACGGTGAAGGCGAAACCACCGATGGGGTCTCCCTGGATTCCAACCTTGATGCGAGGGGCTCCCGTGGGTCGCTTCTGCATGGCGGCTTCGAACTGGGGGACGTACTTGTCGAAGTCCTGCGCGAAGATCAGGTTGCCACCAGCCTTCTCAGCCATCGCTGAGAGCAAGTTGCGATCTGCGTAGTAGCCGTACTCGACGATCGTGGTTGAAGCGACCTTGCCAGAGGCCTTCTCAACCGCCTTGAGGACTTCAGCGCGGCCCCACTGGTTGTCACACCCATCCGACATGAAGAGCAGGCTGCAAACGCTACCGGGCCGCTTCTTCAGAAGACGATCGACAAGATTGGGCACCTCTTCGAGGGGTTCCTTGAAGCCGGTGAGCCCGACAGGTTTCAGCCAGCGGTCGATGGCCTTTTCCACGTCCTTCAGGTCGGCTAGCGTCGAAACAGGCTCACCTTCGAGCAGTACCCCGAACTCTTTGCGTCCAGAGAACCAGATGATAGACAGCGTGTCCTTCTCGGACAGCAGGGTGCGGAGCTTCTTCTTGAGCTGCTCCCTGATCTTCGGCAGATCCCAGGTCATCGACCCAGAGCAGTCTTCGACGAAGATGTGGTTGGTCGGTACTTCGACTTTGACGGGGATCTCTTTCGAGACGGATACTTCTTGACGGACAAGGTACAACGAGTCCGCAACCTGGAATGCGTTCACAGAGGGCATAGGGACGGGATCTCCTTCCCTCTCTACTTACACCGATGGTCGTGTCTTTTTTCGGCTGAGTCGCGGACAGACTGGTGTATGTTGTAGCTCAGCGTGGGACCGCGCTTTCGGGTTTGGGTCTCTCGTAACTGCTGACCGCACCCTCTTGGGGGTTTGGGGAGGCAGCGGACGCTCGCTAAGGCAGTTGGGAATTTGGGGTCTCTCGTCCAGCCCGCATTCCCATCGTGACCGATCCGACCGTTTTACGGAGATCCCAATGACCATGAAAATTGAAGCTCGTCTCACCTACGACAAAGTTCGTTTTGATCAAGAGTTCGACGCCCATCTCGTCGTGTCCGTGACCGCACCTACTGTGGCGGTATCGGACAAAAGGGCTCCGCTTTGCATCATCCCCGTGATCGACGTTTCACCGTCGATGGCAGGCCCCAAGTTTGAGTACGCCAAGAAGTCGGTACTCAAGCTTATCGACAACCTGCAAGGGGGCGATTACTGCGGCCTTCTGAAGTTCAGCGCTCATGCTGAGGTCGTGATCCGCCCCGAGAAGATCACGCCCGAGTCAAAAGAGTTGCTCAAGAGCAAGGTTGGGGATTTGCGTCTTGGCTCAGCGACCAACATTGCGGACGCCCTTCTCAAGGGTCTTGAGATCGCTAACGCAATGGACCTGCCCGCTGAGGTGACAACACGCGTCATCCTCTTTACGGACGGGCAGGCGAACACAGGCATCGTCACGAAGTCTCCCGACATCTTGCGTCTCGTGGAACCCAACATGGGCTTGGCGACCGTGAGCGCTTTCGGGTACGGCTCGGATGCAGACCAGGATCTCCTCTCGAACATCGCCAAGTTGGGCAAGGCTAACTATGCCTTCGTGTCGAATCCTGATGACGCTTTGACGGCCTTCGGGAAGGAACTCGGGGGTCTGCTCAGC
>Ga0315284_10013240_pt1 | contig 11740 bp, 12 predicted proteins | sample YL17G09_16_MG_FD_203696 | JGI IMG/M metagenome (GOLD analysis project Ga0315284, IMG submission 203696) | Sediment microbial communities from Yellowstone Lake, YNP, Wyoming, USA - YL17G09_16 | ecosystem: Environmental > Aquatic > Freshwater > Lake > Sediment | place: USA: Wyoming | collected... | reverse complement strand
GGCAATTTCCATGGTGAAGACGTTCGGGTTAAGGAACCAGTACTCCTCGGTGGTATCTGTCGGCTCTATAAAACCAACCAGGCGTATTGTCAGTTGCGCGGGACCTTTGTCCCCCCAGAGGTCACTGAAGAAGATGAGCTTATCGCCGATATTGGCGTGGATAATCTTTGCGGTTCCCGAACTCACCAGCGCTTCGATTTCAAAATCAGGGCTGAGCACATTGTCCGGGTTGATGCCGACCGGCGGTGATTGCTGTGCGGTTTCGCTCTGGTACTCCTCGGGCCGTATGACGTGCCCCTGCGAGTCTGGCAGGCGGCCCTCCACCAGGCGCACGTGCTGTTCCAGATTGGTGTACATTTGGAAATACCCGGTGGGCCGGGTGGGGCTGGTATCGATTACCTGGCCCGGCTTTGCCATATAAAACGTGGGCCCCTGGAATGACCTCTCCTCTTTATAGACCAGATAACCTACATTCTGCTGTATCTGCTGGTCAAGGAAGGTGGACATCTCCTCGTATTGCTTCGGGTCGGGGGGACTGCTCGGCGTGTACATGTGCAGGTCGAGCAGTTCGACTGACTTCTTGCTGAAAGCGTGACGTAGACCCAGGTCGCTCAGGGCATTAGAGAACAGCGGCGTGCTGGAGACCAGCATGACTGCCACCAGCACCCCCACCACGATGCTGGAGAGGAGTTTCCAGTTTGCCAGGCTACGCCTGAGGACCAGCAAAAAGGCTGAGAGGAAGGCTGACATATTGGCAAACTATACCACAAAGCCAGACGTCAAGACAATAGGTACAGGAGGCGGCGCCACAGGGGCGGACGACAGTGTGAGCAAAGAACCGCCTGCATCACGAAATTCCCGCACTTTCCGCTCTCGCCCTTTTGTCCACAAGCGGGTACAATAAAGGTGCAATGGACGTGATTACGGAAAATACCCGCCGTTTGCTCCATGAACTCCCTGAGGGCATCCACCTGGTGGTCGCCGGAAAGGGGCGCACCGTCGCGGAGTTGATGGCCGCCATCGAGGGTGGCGCGCAGATAATCGGGGAAAACTATGTGCAGGAAGCGCAGCCGGTTTTCGCGACAATCGGGGGGCTGGCGCAATGGCACTTCATCGGGCACCTACAGAAAAACAAGGTCAGGCGCGCCGCGGAGCTTTTCGACATGATAGAGACGGTCGATTCCGCGGAGCTTGCCGGAGAAATAGACAGGCGCTGCCGGCAAATCGGCAAAACTATGCCGGTGCTCATCGAAATCAATAGCGCGCGGGAGACGAACAAATCCGGCGTCACGCCGGGGAATGCCATCGACCTCGCCCGCAGCATTTCCGCCCTGCCCGATGTCCGTCTGATGGGTCTGATGACCATGGGGCCAGCGGACGCCGACCCGGAGAAATCCGCTGTTTCTTTCGCCGTAACGAAGAAAATCTTTGATGACATCGCTGGTCTGAAACTACCCGGCGTGGAGATGAAATACCTCTCCATGGGAATGACCGATTCTTACCGGCTGGCACTGCAGGCAGGCGCGAACATCGTGCGGATTGGGCGGGGTATTTTCGGCGCCCGGCGCATTTAGACCCCTCTGCCAGTGTGCGGGGTAGCACAAACATTACCCGCGCCATATAATAAGAACTGGAGAACGGGCAAAACATGATTTCAGAAGAACAGGTCCGCAAAAGCCTCAAAGAGGTCATTATCCCGGAAGTGGAACGGAGTCTCACGGACCTCAACCTGGTGCGGAATGTCGCCATAGCGGACGGCAAGGTAAACATCACGCTGGCCGCCACTGCCCTCTCTCCTGATGTGCAGGAATACATCAGCGCCGGCATCAAAGCCGTGATGAAGCGGTCGAAGGTCAATAATGTCACCATCGAATTCGCTGAGGCAAAACCCGCCGACCTTAACGAAATCAAGCATGTTATCGTGGTGATGAGCGGCAAGGGCGGGGTGGGGAAATCGGTGGTCACATCACTGCTCGCCATCGCGCTCAAACGGCAGGGCAATGAAGTGGGCATCCTGGACGCCGATATCACCGGGAGCAGTATCCCGCGCATGTTCGGTCTAAAGAACCGGCCGCTGGGTTCCGATACCGGCATCATGCCGCTTGCCACGCAGTCCGGGATCTCCGTGATGTCAATGAACCTGCTCATCCCGCAGGAAGAAAGCGCCGTCATCTGGCGGGCGCCGCTTCTATCCCGCGCCATCAACCAATTCTGGTCGGATGTGCTTTGGGGCAGGCTGGACTACCTGCTCATCGACCTGCCGCCGGGCACCGCCGATGCGCCGCTCACCGTCCTGCAATCCATCCCTGTCACCGGCATCGTCATCGTTTCCACGCCACAGGGACTCGTCGAAATGATTGTAAAGAAAGCCGTCAACATGGCGCAGAAAATGGAGAAGCCCATCCTGGGCGTGGTGGAAAACATGAGCTACTTTTACGTGCCGGAGCTTGACCGCCGGTACGAGCTTTTCGGTCCGAGTAAAGCCGGGGCTATGGCGGAAGCCGCGCGGGCGCCGGTTCTCGCCCAGTTGCCCATCGACCCGGAGCTTAGCCGTCTCTGTGACGACGGCGAAATCGAGAAATACGAAAGCCCCACAATAGACACTCTGGGACAGGCGGTGGCGCGGGAAATTGAAAAACGCGGGAGCACGAAATGAGCGACCCGCTGGAAAGCATACAAAAGCGCGTTTTCGGGGAACTGCGCGATGTGTATTCGGAGACCACCGTTGAACACGTCCTGCGGCCGCGCAATGCCGGCAGTTTGCCCAATCCTGACGGTTTCGCCAGCCTCCACAGCGCCTGTGGAGAGGGCATGGAAATCTGGCTGAAGGTGCGCGATAACCGCATCGAGGACGTCAGTTTCTGGACGGACGGCTGTGCCGCCACCATCGCCTGCGGGAGCATGGCCAGTGAACTGGCGAAGGGGAAAACTGTCCCACAGGCTCTGACGGTTTCCGCCCGGCAAATCGCGGACGCGCTGGACAACCTGCCCGAAGGCAATTTCCACTGCGCGCAACTTGCGTCTGATACGCTGAAAGCCGCCGTGCGGGATTGCCTCGCCCTCCAGAGAGAACCCTGGAAGAAGGCGTATCGCAACCGGCAATAAGGAGGTGCACCCATGGCGCCAATCGTTTCCATCGTCGGCAGGTCAAAGTCCGGCAAGACCACATTGCTGGAAAAGCTCCTCGTGGAACTGACGTCCCGCGGCTACCGGGTGGCGACCATGAAGCACACGCCGCTGGGCATAAGCTGGAGCGATGACGATAAGGACAGCTGGCGCCACCTCAAGGCCGGCAGCGAGGCGACCATCCTATGCGCGCCGGACAAGCTCGTCATGGTCAAACCCATCACCGCGCCGATGACGCTGCAGGAAATCGCCCGGCTATTCGGCGAAGACTGTGATATTGTGCTCACGGAGGGCTTCAAAGCCGGCGATGCCCCTAAAATTGAGGTGCACCGGAAGGGTGTCGGCACGCCGCTCAAGGATGTGCAGAAGCTATTCGCCATCGCCACGGATGAGCCGCTGGATACCACCGCCCGGCAGTTTGCCCTCGATGACGTGAAGGGCATGGCTGACCTGCTGGAAGAAGGGTTCATCAAACCGCAGAAAGAGCGCATCGTTTTCCTGGTCAACGATACGCCCATCCCGCTCAGCGCCTTCCCCCGTGACATCATCACCAGTGTCTTGCTGGCGATTGCCAATAGCCTCAAAGGCGTGGCCAAAATCAGGTCGCTGAAAATCTTCCTGAAGCGCGAAAGTTAATGCCGGACCGACCGCACGCAATGAAACGTGATATCGTTTACGGCCCGCACGTTTCCTGGCGCATCGGTCGTTCTCTGGGGATAGACCTGCTCGGGGCAAAAGAAAAATGCTGCTCCTTCGACTGCATTTATTGCGAACTGGGTGAAGGCAGGCTTCATGTCGTCAGGCGGCGCGAATTCGTGACTACTGCGGAGATAAAGAAAGCCATGGAGGCAGTCCAAATCACGGATTTCGATTACGTTACCTTCTCCGGGTCCGGGGAGCCGGCACTTGCCAGCAATCTCGGCGAAGCCATCGGTATTGCCAGGGAAGTTTTTAATAAACCCGTGGCGGTGCTGACCAACGCGTCCCTGATGCCGCGGGATGATGTGCGCGGTGAAATGACAAAAGCCGACTTCGTCATCGCCAAGATTGATGCGCCGGATGATGAGCTGTACCGCCGGATTAACCGTCCCTGGGTCAGGACTCCCCTGCGCGACATTATCGGGGCGCTTGAGATTTTTCGCAATCATTTTCGCGGCAAGTTCGCCCTCCAGATGATGTTCATCGAAGCCAATAAGCCGGCGGCCGCGGCAATGGCGCGGATTGCCCTTGAAATTGAGGCGGATGAAGTCCAGCTTTGTACCCCGCTCAGGGACTGCCCGGAGCCAACGCTCTCACCGGCGGAAATGGCCAGGATAAAGAAAGCCTTCACGGGGGTAAAAGGCGTGAGAATGGTGTATGATGAACGCTGAAGCTCCTCTTTTTCAATGTCATTCTGAGCGTAGCGAAGAATCTCCAAGCCTACTTAGTGGGCACGGAGACCCTTCGCCAAAGCTCAGGGTGACAGACGAGCAACCATGACCATAGAACACGAAGACTACGCCAGCAAAATACTTGCGGAGACCGCCCGCATCACCCGCATCACCAAGTCCCGGGAGAAGACGGGCCGCATAATCATGGTGACGGGGCGCGGCGGCACGGGCAAGTCCACCTTCGCGGCGCTGGCCAGCCGCTACCTGCAACCGCCGCTCCTCCTCTGTGACATCGACCCCGACCAGAGTCTCGCCGCCATGCTGGGCATTGACCTCGAAGCCACTCACATCAAGACGGAAATCGGGCGCGATGTACCCATCAAGACTGTCTCTGACCTGACTTCCGATATCGAGGATGAGGACGCGTTGCTGGAACTCGGCGGCGGCGACCTCACGGTCAAACTACCGCTCCTGCTTCAATGGTATGCGCAGTACCGCTCGGAAAGGTTCGACCTTATTTCACTGGGTCCGAAATGGACGGAGGGCGATTACCGCTCGGCGAACTACCTGTTCGAATTCATCGTGCCGAATGTTGGCAAGAACTATGCTCATATTGTCATCGATTCACCGGCAGGACTGGAACACCTGAACCGCCGCGTTGTGGCAGGCGTCAACGACCTTTTTGTGGTCGTCGACCCGTCTGCGAAGTCGCTTAAGCACGTCGAGCGCGTGAAGACCATCACCGCCCACGTGGGCATCAAGTACGAGCACCTCTATGTCGTGGGTAACCATGAGTTCGATGCGGAAGCTGAGCGGCTTTTTACTGGCGCGGGTGACACCTTCCTGGGCAAAATGGCCTTCGATCCTGCCGTGCGCGAATACAACCTCAAGGGCAAGTCCCTCTGGGAGCTTCCGCAGGATTCGCCCGCCTGCGTCTCCGCCCGGGCGATACTGGAACGAGCAGGATACAAGGTAAGCCTCTAAGCCAGAACAAACGGCGGTGCTCGCTCGGCATCGTCATTCACACAATCTACATACGAGTGGGCCCAGATAAATTAAGTCAATGCACTCAGGCGGGAAATTTCGCAATATGGGAAGATTGTCTCCCCAATAAAGCAGATTTGTATCTATGCCCATACCGTCTCGCTCCCAATTAAATCCTGTCCATTTTACCACAATTACTGAGCGAGTTTTACGATTTCTTCTACAGTCCAGACATGGTCTGTTATTACGCTTGCCATTGCTGGGGTTCGAGGGTATGGGTTAGCCAGTGTCTTGTGTGGTCTAGCAAAGTTGTAGTGCATGAAGTAAAGAGCCAGAGCGTAGATGTGATTTTCCACTTTCTTAGAGAAGGCATCGGTTAACCTAGTGAACCGTCTCATGCTCATTCGCATTGTAAGATTCTGGCGCTCAACGAAACTAGTCGAAATTGCCGCAGTATCGTTATCCGCCCCGTTTATTTTGTCGTCGCCGTCAGCTGGGAAGTGCAGTTAGGACAGCGCGTGGCTTGGATACCGATCTTGGAGAAGCAGTAAGGGCAGTCCTTAGTGGTGGGCGCGGCAGGCACGGCTCCCTTTTTCGGCGTCTGTAGACGCGCAATCGGCCGGACAATCAGGAAAAAGACCACCGCGGCGATAATGAGGAAGTTGATGATTGTATTGATGAAGACACCGTAGTTAATAGAAACTGCGCCGGCGGCCTGTGCGGCAGAAAGGGAAGCGTACGGCCCGGCGATTGTGCCTTCATGAAGGACTACAAACAGGTTGGCAAAATCGACTTTTCCCAGAGCCAGTCCTATTGGCGGCATGATTACGTCTCTGACGATAGAGCCGATGACGGCGCCAAAAGCGGCGCCGATAATAATACCTACCGCCATGTCCACCACGCTCCCCCGCATGATGAATGCCTTGAAATCTTTGAGCATATGCACCTCCACCATTTTTTCTGTACGGGCAGCACAACTATATAGCGTTTTGCCCGTAGGGTCAAGGTGTTCTATAATGCCAGAGATTTTGAAAAACTAAAGAAATAGCATAACTCTAAACCTTCGACTGCTGATAAGTAATGATTTGACAGAATACGTTACTTGACTAACCTAACACTGCCCACCTCCCCTTGTTTTTCTCGAACTACGAATGTAAAATGCAGATGAACAGCTAGAGTCTGCGCCACACGGTGGAGCACGTTTTATGACTATCCCAAAGGAAAACTGGATACTTTTAGCATTAAGAGTAAAACCGTTGAACGCCAGACAGCTATACCTAACGCTGTTTTACATCTGGGATGAGCTAGACAGGCAGATTCCAGAGTACTTTTTGTTTAAGGCATCCTGTTACGGACCATACCCTATGGAATACATAGACCACGATCACCTTGTCGGGATTATCTATTCATCACTTTACGGGTTATTTAAGCAAAACCTTATTCTTATGCCTATTTCATTCCCGAAGGCTGGGGTATGCTCACTTACTGATCAGGGGAAGGCTACAGCTGAGAGCATCTCACCGTCTATTGAAGCAGATACTCTTGCTCTTGTTGAGCGAGTGTCCTGTGAGATATCGGAGTTGAAGCCTTCACAGTTGGTACGTAAGTGGCAGTCTGAAGTACCAGAGTTTGCAAATCCGCCGTTGGCTTCGCCTGAAATGTGCAAGAAAGCAATGGAGATTCTTCATTCAGGCAACAGAATGCATTTGGAGAGGTCGAGAAGCTGTTAGGATGGGGGCGCGACGTCAGTGTGCCCATGGATGCTCTGGCATGCCAGCTCGGGATTACCTCTAGTCAATTAATGTATCTTCACCAACGCAAGTATCTTGGGAAAAGAGAGCAAGAGGAAAGGACCGCCAGAAAAGAAGTAGCGTTAATGCCAGGGTCGGTTGTCACCAGCCAGAAGCTTGGCTTCTCAATCTGGTTACCTGACCGCTGGCAGGTAACCAGTGAGAACAATGACATTCAGGATATGAGCGAGGGAATAGAGGAGGAGTATGCCCAGTGGGGTAAATACTCGAAAAAAGAAAAACTCAAGATTGCATATCAATCTTTCGTAAGAAACGCTACTCCCCCTCTTGTGCCAGGTATACCACAAGTTCTACCTACCGGCCTGAAAGAAGAGTTTGCCGAAGAAGATGCTGACGAGCGGATTGCAGAGTACGACCGGAGGTTACAAGCAGTGTTACGATCGAAGAAAAAGAAGGGCTCACAGGTCGGATATTGGTCAGCTTCACCAAGGGAAAAGGGGGAAGAAGACCCACTTTTGATTGAGGTAATTAAGTTTCATTTTCGTGAACCCCTGTCTTCCCTCGAATTGTACAATTCTGAAAATCCAGGGCATGTGAGCAACGTTAATCGCCCCGCAACTCGCAAGGATTTGATTATTGACGGTATGCAGGCCGTGAAAGCCTACTACACCTGGCGGGACTCTTGGGTCGGAGACAAAAGGGAGCCCGGTGATGAGCAGTTTGCTACTTATCTGACCGAGGGCTTGGTGGGCTGGACGATCGACTGCTGGTACACACAAAGCGATAGATTGATGCCAAGGTCCTTATTTCATCGCATTGTTTCCAGTTTCCACCGAATCTAGCCAATACCTCACACGGTAGTGTTGTCTACGTGCCTATGCTCTTTAGGCCTACTCTCCCACATCTTACTGTCAGTGCCTATCAGCGCCCCGTCTGACCCCTGTAGTCAGAGTATCCATCTTCCCTCTGGCCGTATCTGTCTAAAAAACATGTATGCGGCATCAATTGTGCCTTTGACCGGAATGTTGCCCTGCCTGCCGAATGCAGCGCTCACGGACTCGGGGACAGTCAAATACGGGTTGACACCCAGGTTGCCGATGGTCGCCGTGAATTCTTGCACTTAATCTCCCCGGTTGCTTCAGTCCAGCACTGACCTGTGAAGAATATGGGATTTGTGCAGCCCGGCATTAGTCCGGACTCCGGGCGGGTGTAATCTCTTTCTCCAGCCGTGTCGTCCAGTCCCTGAGAACTGTGATTTCCAGCGTCCGGCTGATGGCTTCCCGGGTCAACCGGCGGTGAATATCGTCCACGGTCTTAACCGGCTCTTGCCCCAGGGAGACAATAACATCGCCCTCTTTCATGCCCGCAGTGTAGGCGGGGCTATCGGCAATCACATCGAGCACCTGGACTCCGGTCTCCTGCTCCAGCCTGAAATGGCGGACAACCTGGACGGGCAGTGGCACAACCTGCCCGGTGATTCCCAGAAAGCCGCGGGTGACCTTGCCTTCTTTCATTAGTTGCGTCACCACCCAGCGCACCGAATTGACGGGGATGGCAAAACAGATACCCTGCGCAAACTGGATCATGGCTGTATTGATGCCGATAATGAAGCCGCGGGAATCCACGAGCGGTCCGCCGCTATTGCCGGGATTAAGCGCGGCGTCGGTCTGAATAACGTTTTCGATGAGCCGCCCGCTTCGGGTGCGCAGGGAACGTCCCAGAGCGCTGATAACACCGGCGGTAACCGTGCTCTGTAATCCCAGCGGGTTGCCGATGGCGATGGCAAGCTGGCCAACTGCGAGTTTGTCCGAATCGCCGAGGCGGGCGATGGGCAAGCCGGCGTCCGGGATGCGGATTACGGCGATGTCTGTGGCAGGGTCGCGGCCGACCAATTCGGCAGTGCATCCTGAGCCGCCTGCCAGCCTGACTTCAAGTGCCTGGGCGCCTTCGACCACGTGGTTATTGGTAACGATGTAGCCATCCGGGGTTATCAATACTCCCGAACCGCTCCCTTCGGTTTCTTCCTGGCCGCGGCGCCGTGCGTGCTGAGTCGCGCCCTTGGAGTGGATGTGGACCACAGCGGGACCCACACGTTTGACAACGCCTGTCACCGCCCGGGAATAAGCATCCAGTAATTCTCCGTCCGTGCCCGCATCCGATTGTGCTTGCCCGGGAAGAACATCTGATGGCGAATAGTCAAGAAATGAGAGTGAATACTCCACCGTTGTCACCTCCACACCTCTGCCTCTGATTCTATTGTAGCGGAGATGCGGCGCGGGACTCAATTCGAGCCGAGGATAGTCAGGTATCCAGCAGGTTTGCCAGCGATTCCGGCACCAGCCGGTGGGTTGCATCGAAAGAGTCGAGATAGCGCCACATTGCCTTTGCCGTGGTATTGTTGTCTTCGGTCATGGTCAGTTCAGCGAGCGAGTAAATGGGCTCGTCCACAAAGCGTCCGTCATAAACAAAGACAATTTGATGGCCCGCCTTCCCGTCACAGACAAAGAGGTTTTCCAGCACGCCCAGCAAGCGTACACCGTCAATCTCCTGCCCGAGTTCCTCGCGGATTTCGCGGACCAGGGCTTCCCGCGTCGTCTCTCCGGGTTCCACGGCGCCGCCGAGCGGGCGGTAGTAGTAATCTCTTTTAACGGTATCATAGCCTTCGAATACCAGGATTTTGCCGTCGTGACGGAATATGCAGATGGCAATGACGCGGATGGGAGCAGGTTTCATGGATTATTCACCGACTTCATGTGAGCGTATCAGAAACTACAGTATAGCATTTCTTCAACGTTGCCAGCGGCGGCTGGCCTTCTGCAACCCCCTCCGGCAAAACTGCGGCGTGGAGCTTGAACGTTGCGTGGATAACGACCGTTTTCCGGCGATTTGACATGCTTTCCCCATTTCCGTTAACATAGAAACCGAGTTTTTGCCTGACAGAATGACCTGAATCTTACTAGAGGGAGCGAAAGGAGCAAAAGGATGGCTGAGGAATCAGCGAAGCTGGTCGCCTTCCGTAAGGAAGTCCGCAACTGGCTAAGGGAAAATCTTCCAAAAGGCTGGGGCACTCCGGAATTTAAGATGCCGGAGGCGATGTCCCCGGAGCGCCAGCAACTCGGCATCTCGTGGACCAAGAAATGCTACGATGCCGGCTACACGGGGTTTGGCTACCCCAAGGAATACGGCGGAATTGAGCGCCCGGTGGAAGAGAGGGTTATTATCCGTGAGGAAATGGCCCGCACTGGGACGCCGCCGGGGCCCGCGTCCCTGGGCCTGCTACTGGCCGCGCCAACTATCCTCCGCGCGGGGCAGGAGTGGCAGAAAAAACGTTTTCTCCCCAAGATACTCAGCGGCGAAGAGAGCTGGTGCGAAGGCTTTTCCGAGCCTAACGCCGGCTCTGACCTGGCAAATGTCCAGACCACGGCCGTCCGCGATGGCGACGAATGGGTGGTCAACGGGCAGAAAGTCTGGAGCAGCAACTCTAAATTCGCCGATTTTGGCGTCTTGCTGACGAAGACTGACATGCAGGCGCCCCGCCACCGGAACCTTACCTATTTCCTGTTTGACTGCAAGGTAAAGGGATTTGACCGCAGACCGCTCCGCCAGATGACCGGCGAGGCGGAATTTGGCGAAATGTTCTTTGATGGCATGCGCGTGCCACACACGAACATGGTAGGCGAACTGAACCGGGGCTGGTACGTTGCCATGGCTACCCTGGGAGCGGAGCGTGGAGGCGGTGGGGGCATTGCGGCAATGGCCGCCGCCGAAGGTGGACGCCGCATTGTCGGCGCGGGCACGCTTGACCTCATCGAGCTTGCCAAGAATATCAAGCGCTATGGCAAGACGGTGTGGGAAGACCCCTATTTCCGGCAGAAAATAATGGAAATCGCCATCGAATCCGAGGCGCTGAGATACAGTGGCGTCCGCAATGTGGCGCGCTTGCGCGCCAAGGGCGAGCCGCCCGGCAACGAAGTATCCATGTCCAAGAACTTCAGCGCGGAATTGAGACAGCGCCGCGGCGAACTCTCCATGGACATCATCGGGGCGTATTCCCAGATGATGCGTGGTTCTTTGCGGACAATTGATGATGGCGATTGGGTTTATGCCAGCCTCCGGGCGAAGGGCGCCACCATTGAGATGGGCACTTCCGAGGTCAACCGCAATATTATCGCGGAACGAATGCTGGGACTGCCGCGGTAGGCGCGAGAGGAGAGACGAAAATGCAATGGCTTTTGAATGAAGAACAGGAAATGCTGAAGACCATGGCCAAGGACTTCATGGCCAAGGAGTGCCAGCGCGCTCATGTCCGTGCAATGTCGGAAGACGAAGTCGGCTATTCACCGGCGCTGTGGAAAAAAATGGCCGAGCTTGGCTGGCTGGGACTTACCCTTCCCGAGCAGTACGGCGGCGCGGCCATGAATTTCCGCGACTTCGCGGTCCTGGTTGAAGAAATGGGCCATGCGCTTTTGCCGGCGCCATTCCTGACCACGGCAATCTGGGGCGCGATGC
>Ga0315284_10013239_pt1 | contig 11740 bp, 8 predicted proteins | sample YL17G09_16_MG_FD_203696 | JGI IMG/M metagenome (GOLD analysis project Ga0315284, IMG submission 203696) | Sediment microbial communities from Yellowstone Lake, YNP, Wyoming, USA - YL17G09_16 | ecosystem: Environmental > Aquatic > Freshwater > Lake > Sediment | place: USA: Wyoming | collected... | reverse complement strand
TCGTCCACCGCGGTCTACTTGTCGCACGTGGTGATGCGCATCCTGCGCGAGGCCGGGCTGCCGGACGGTGTGATCAACTTCGTTCCCGGCGACGCGTCGGTGATCGGGGAGTACACGCTCAAGGACCACAACCTGGCCGGGCTGCATTTCACCGGCTCCAACGCGGCGTTCGATCGGATGTGGAAGACGATCGGGGAGGACGTGAGCCGCTACCGCAGCTATCCCCGGGTCGTGGGCGAGACCGGCGGCAAGGATTTCGTCGTGGCCCATCATTCGGCCGAAGTCACGGGCCTCGCCACCTGCCTGATCCGCGGCTCGTTCGAATACCAGGGCCAGAAATGCTCGGCCACCTCGCGGGCGTACATCGCCAAGTCGCTGTGGCGGCCGCTGCTGGAGGAGATGAAGACCCAGCTGGCCAGGGTCAAGGCCGGACCGGTGGAGGACTTCACCAACTTCATGGGCGCCGTGATCGACAAGGCGTCCTTCGAGAACGTCAAGTCGTACATCGAATACGCCCGCACCAGCCCGGAGGCCGAGATCGTACACGGCGGGGCATGCGATGAGAGCGAGGGCTATTTCATCGAACCGACCATTGTGCTGACCACCAACCCGCGGTTCAAGCTGATGGAGGAGGAGATCTTCGGCCCGGTGCTGACGGTGTACTGCTACGATGACGACGACTATGCTCGAGCGCTCGACCTGTGCAACACCACCTCGCCCTACGCCCTCACCGGCAGCATCTTCGCGCGAGACCGCCAGGCGGTGAGTCAGGCGGCGGATGCGTTGCGCCACGCGGCGGGCAATTTCTACATCAACGACAAGACCACCGGCGCGACGGTCGGCCACCAGCCGTTCGGCGGCGCCCGGGCATCGGGCACCAACGACAAGGCCGGTTCGATCTACAACCTGCTGCGCTGGACATCGGTGCGGACCATCAAGGAGTGCTTCAACACGCCCACGGATATCGGCTACCCGTTCCTGTCCGAGGAGTAGACGCATAAGCCCGGAAGCAGTACTCTCTTCAAGGCAGTAGGCGGGGCAACGGCCCCAACTGAGGTTTGATGACCGCAACCGTTCTCCATACGGATCTTGCCTGAGGATTCGAGTGCGCCGTAGGCGCTGAGCGCCACGGCGCGCCTCGTTCCCTCATCCGCTGATCCCTGTCCGCGCGCTCGCCGACCGCGTCGGTGGGCTGTGCGCGCGGCTGACTGCGCGTGCCTCGGGCCGCGCACTTGGAGGACGTCATCGTGTACGAGCTTTCCGCCTTGGGCTTCGGCCCGTCCTTCGAACAACAGCTCCAGCCTTGGGATGATCGCGAGGTGATCCCGGCCCGGATCGCCGCCGAGCACCGCGGCGCCTACGAGGTCTGGTCGCAGGCGGGCGCGGGCCCTGCACAGCTTGCCGGGCGACTTCGCCTCGAGTTGGAGGAGGCCGGTCTGCCCGGCGTCGGCGACTGGGTCGTCCTCAGGGAAGCGCCAGGGCCCGATCGAACCACCATCATCGACCGCGTGCTTGCGAGGCGCACGGTCTTCACCCGGGGAGCCGCCGGCCGCCAGGTGCGCGCCCAGGTGGTCGCCGCCAACGTCGACCTGGTATTCGCCGTCTGCGGCCTCGACGCGGACTTCAACGTCCGCAGGATCGAGCGCTACCTCGCCCGCATCTGGGCGAGCGGTGCGCAGCCTGCGGTGATCCTCAACAAGGCCGACCTCTGCGAGGACGCGGTCGCCCGGGTTGCCGAGGTCGAGAGCGATTGCTCAGGCGTGCCGATCTGCGTGACGAGCGCGCTGCGCTCCGAAGGCATCGCGGCGGTGCGTGCGTGCATCCACCACGGCATGACGGTGGCGTTCGTCGGCTCATCCGGGGCCGGCAAGTCCACCCTGGTCAACGCGCTGCTCGGCGAGGAGCGGATGCCCACCGGAGAGGTGCGAGCGCGTGATGGCCGAGGTCGCCACGTCACAAGCCACCGCCAGCTCCTCCTGCTGCCCGGAGGCGGCCTGCTGCTCGACACGCCGGGCATGCGGGAGCTGCAGCTTGTCGACGAAGATGGCCTGGACGAGGTGTTCGCGGACATCGCGGCGCTCGCCGCGCGATGCCGCTTCCGAGACTGCCGCCACGACACCGAACCGGGTTGTGCGGTGAATGAGGCGGTGGAGTCGGGCGACCTCGCCGCTGAGCGTCTAGAGCACTATCGGAAGCTCGAGGGCGAGGCCCAGGCCTACGAGCGGCGTCACGACGAGAGGCTGCGGCGGCAATCCGAGCGGGTATGGGGCCAGCTCTACGACGAGGTCGCGCACCTGCGGCGCTGGAAGGGAGGCAAGGAGTAACAGGCCCCAACATGGCCGAGCGGCGCTGCACTTCGTCGAGAATCACGGCGCCTTCCAGCAACGATTCCGGATTGGCCTGCGCTGCCGCCAGCGTGGCGAAGTCGTCGAGCATGCGGTAGGTGTGGCCGCGGGCGAGGGCCGGCTCGTTCTGGAGCAGTGTGCTCCTACCGGTTTGCCGCAGCCCGGAGAGCCCCACCACCGGCAACCGCCGCAGCGCCCTCTCCAGCCGCGGCGTGATTTCGCGGGAAAGGTAGGCTTGTCATAGTGCCATATGCGGTAGCGTCATTGTGACAGCACGTCGAGTCGCTTCCGGAGGTCAAGGGGCCATCGGGCCGGAAGCCGCCGGCGGCGCCGATGCGGGCCGCCAGCCGCGCGAGACCGCCCAGCTGGTCCTTGCCGTACCCGCGCCGTGACCTCGACGCGATCGCAACGGGCTCGCGCCCAGCGCCGGGAGGCCGGCTGACGGTACCCCCCCACATAGCCCGAGTCGGCCGCAGCTTCCGAACGCCTGACGCCCCGCCCGGGGGAATCCCGAGCGGGGCGTCGGTCACGAGGTATCCCCGCGCCTCTCTCCTGCCAAGTCTCGCCGTGAGAGCCTCAGCGAGGATCGCTCGCGCCGCTGTCATCCTACTGACAGGTGTGGCATCTACTATTCACGATGACGGGATGGCGCTCCGGAGGGCGAGCTACGTTGTCGCAGCCGCACCGCCCGATCGCCCGGCCAAGCCCCGGTTCAGCCAGGCAGTCCACGGCCGCTCATGCCCCTATCAGGAGCTCTCTTGACGACAACGGCCCGCTCCGTCGCGCTCGCGACGCTGATAGTCCTCGCGGCCCGCTCTCCGGCCGCGGCGCAGACCAGGGGCGAGATCCGCGGCCGCGTGGTGGAAGCTGCCAGCCAGACGCCCATCGGCACGGCCACGGTGAGCGTCACGGGCCCCGGCGCGGCGGCTCCGGCCGCGAGCGCGTCCTCGGACACCGACGGCACCTTCCGCGTCGGGAACCTCCGGCCGGGGCGCTATCGCGTCCGCATCCGCGCGATGGGCTACACCCCGCGGCTCCTTCCGCCGGTCGAGATCCTCGCGTCCGCCCCGAGGGTGGACGTGGGATCGGTGGTGCTCACGCCCTCGCCGGTCGAGCTGGTGCCTATCGAGGTTAGGGCGCAGCAGGCGGACGTGCAGCTCGCCCCGGACCGCAACACCTTCGTCGTGCGCGACCTGCCGAGCGCGCGCGGCGGCACGGCGCTCGACGTGCTGCGCAACGTGCCGGCCGTGGACGTAGACATCGACAACGTCGTGAGCCTGCGCGGCAACTCCGGCGTGGTCGTGCAGATCAACGGCCGCGCCAGCCTGCTGAAGCCGGCGCAGCTCGGCAACTTCCTCGCGCAGCTGCCTGCGGACATGGTGGACAAGGTGGAGGTCGTGCCCAACCCCTCGGCGCGCGAGAACCCGGAAGGCGTCGCGGGGATCATCAACATCGTGCTGAAGCGCAGGGCCGATGCCGGGACGAGCGGCGGCCTCACGCTCGGCGGGGGGACCACCGGTCGCGCGGACATCGGCGGCAATCTCGGCTACCAGCGCGGGCCGCTGTCGTTGTACGGCAGCTATGGCTTCCTGCGGGACAATCGCCCCCGCAGCGAGACGATCTACCGCGAGAACACCTATCTCACGCCGCTGACGTATCTGGAGGAGACGGGGACCCGCTCGCAGGTGCCGCTGGCGCACACGCTGACGGGCAGCGCGGGCTACAAGCTCGGGGCGCATGACGAGCTCACCGCCGACCTGGTCTACAGCGCGCGCTCAGAGGCCGAGTCCAACGGCATCCTCTACCGCGATCTGGACGCGGCGCACGCCGTCACGGGACTGCGCGATCGGTGGACCCGCGGCACGAACGACGAGTTCACCCTCATCGCGACGCTCGGGCACGAGCACGTCTTCAGCGGCGACGGGCACCGGCTGACAACCGAGCTGCGCTTCAACCGGCAGCGGGAAGGCGGCCGGAACAGCATTGCCGCGCGCACGCTGGCGCCCGACGGGACGCCGGCCGACACCTCGGCCCTCGAGTCCCAGACGTCGTGGGAGCACCCCGACGAGTACTCGCTGAAGGTGGACTACACCCGGCCGCTCTCCAGCCGCGTGCGGCTGCAGGCCGGATACGAGGGATCGTTGCAGCACTTCCACACGACGCTGGGGACGCTGGTCTTCGACCCGGCGCAGGCCGCGTACCTGCCCGACTCGAGCCGCATCAGCGACTTCACGTACGACCAGCTCGTCCACGCCGCCTACGGCATGCTCGACGCGCAGGTCGGCAAGTTCCAGCTCGAAGGCGGCGTCCGCGTGGAGCGAGCCACGACGCGGTTCCATCTGACGACGCTCAACGCGACGTACGACAACCCGTACAACAGCGTCTTCCCGAGCGGCCTCATCGCCTACAACATCGACGACGCGCACCAGCTGAAGCTGAGCTACTCCACGCGCATCCGGCGCCCCGACGAATCCGATCTGCTCGACCCGACGCCGCGGATTCAGGATCCGCTCAACATCTCGCTCGGCAACCCCTACCTGAAGCCGGAGTACATCCGCGCCGTGGAGTTGGGGCTGCAACGCACCGCGGGACGGATGACGATCCAAGTCACCCCGTTCTGGCGGCACACCATCGACGCCGTCCGGACGATCCGGACCATCGACAGCGCGGGGGTCGCGACGCGGACCTTCGCGAACGTCGCCACGAGCGACGCGTACGGCGCCGACGCCACGGTCGCGCTGAGCGGCGGACGGCTGAGCGGCTTCGCGAGCGCGAGCGCCTACCGGCAGGTCAGCAATGCCTCCAACCTGGCGCAGGATATCAGCGTCAGGACGTTCGGCTGGTCGGCCCGGACGAACGCGTCCTTCCGCGTCTCGCGGACGATCGACCTCCAGGCGCTGCTGTCCTATCAGGCGCCGATGACGGTCGAGCAGGGCCGGAACTCCAGCAGGACGCGGTTCAGCTTCGCCGCGCGAGAGAAGGTCATGGGCGACCGGATGAGCGTGACGCTGCGCGTGATCGACCCGTTCAACACCTCGCGCGAACGCTCCACGACGATCGATCCGCGGTTCTACCAGACGTCGGACCGGAGGCGCGCGATCCGTGGGCTGATCCTCAGCGTCAACTGGATGTTCGGCAGGCCGCAGAGACGCGGTCGCGACGACCTGATCGGGCCGGACACGGGCGCGCCGTAATCGGTCCCCGGCGCACCGCGCGGCGATAGCGCGCTGGATCGCCGAAGCAAAGTGCAGAACGCCCCGCCCGAGGTCGCAACCTCAAGCGGGGCGTCGGTGCGTCCGTGCGTCTGTGCCCCTGTGGGTCTGGTCAGCGCGTCTTGAGCACCGCGAAGAGCGTTCCGAGCAGGGCCAGCATCATGGTGGACCACGACGCCAGCATCCAGCGCAGCATCTCGTGCTTGACCTCGCCGATGCGGGCGTCGACCTGCGCGAACCGACGCTCCATCTCCATCCGCAGATCGGCACCGAACTCCGCCAGCCGCTGCTCGAGCTTGGCTTCGAGCGCACCGATGCGCTGCTCGAGCCTGGCTTCGAGCATGCCGATGCGTTGGTCCAGCGCACCGATGCGCTGATCGACCTTCGCCTCGAACGTTCCGATGCGCTGCTCCAGCTTCGCGTCGAACCGCGCGAAGTTGAGCTCGTTCAGCTCCCGCAGATCGGCCCGGTACGTGGCGTCCACGCTATTGAACCACTCCACCAATTCGTTGGCGACATCTTCGCCGAGCTTCTCGTAGAACCTCAGCGACAGCCTCGCGGTCACCGGCATCGGCCCTCCCGGCCTTGAGTCGGTGCCATGGTAAGCCTACGCTCGGCGGGGGGCATAGGCAATCCTCCGCGAGCCGGCGCATTTCCGTGCGGCGCGCCGGCAAGTTGACGGAATGCCTCGACGTCTTCCTCGTCACGCAAGGTTCGCTCTATCCCGCGCTGGTGCGGATGAAGCGGCGCGGGTGGGTCAGGACCTTCTGGCGCACGACGGAGAACAGCCGCCTGGCGCGCTACTACGAGATCACGCCAGCGGGCCGGCGCCAACTCGAGGTGGAGCGCGCCTCGTGGGAACAGAGCATCCGTCGACGACCACGACGGAAGTGCTCGATGAGTCGATCCAGTTCTGCATCGAGGGGGGCGAGCGGCGGCGTGGAGAAGCTGGAAGCAGGAAGCCGGAAGCGAGGAGCAGGAAGCCGGGAGCAGGAAGCCGGAAGCCGGGAGATGCGCACGAACCACTCCCGGTGCCCGCCGACGATTTCGCTCTTTGCCTGGGCTGAAATGGGATCCGCCGCCCGGCTCCATTCCGGCGCGTGAACACAGGGCTTCTTCTTTGTGGTTTGTCCTTGCAGAATGATGATGTCATCACTAGTTTGCAAGCATGTATCGAGACCGGGCACTTGGCGACAAGCTGGGCCATATGGTCGCGTCGTTCCCCGTCGTGGTGGTCAGCGGGGCACGGCAGGTCGGCAAGACGACGCTGGTGCGTCACCTGCTTCCGCACTTTGACTATGTGGTGTTTGATCCGACCGTCGATCTCGAAAACGCGCGTCAGGAGCCTGACCTGTTTCTGCGCAATCATCCACCGCCGCTCGTTTTGGACGAGATTCAGTATGCCCCCGAGGTCGTCGCCACGCTGAAGCGGCGCGTGGACGCCGCCGAAAGCCGCCCCGGTCAGTATGTCGTGACGGGCTCCCAACAGTGGCAGGTGATGAAATCCCTCTCCGAGAGCCTGGCGGGGCGGACGGCGTTTCTCGACCTGGATGGGTTCTCGCTGCCGGAGATGGCCGGACGGACGGGTGTGCCCGGCTGGCTGGAGCGTTGGATCGAGTCGCCCGCGGACCTCGTAACCACGCAACCCACACCAGAGAACACCGCGGCGCAACCGCTTTGGGACTGGCTCTGGCGGGGGTTCCTGCCGGGCATTCAAGAACTACCTGCCGATCTCGTGGCGGAGTTCTGGACCGGCTACCAGCGAACCTATGTGGAACGTGACGCCCGCCTGGCGGGTGAGGTCAACGACTGGCAGCAGTTCGGCCTGTTTCTCCGCCTGGCCGGTGCCCTCACCGCGCAGGAGATCAACTACAGCCATTTGGGGCGCGAGATCGGCCTGACCCCGCAGAGCGCTCGGCGCTGGCTCCAGGTGCTGCGCGGCACCTTTCAGTGGTGGGAGATCCCCGCCTTCAAGGGCAATCTGATCAAGCGTGTCTCGAGCAAGCCGAAAGGTTATCTCTCAGACACCGGACTGGCCTGCCATCTCGCGCACCTCACGTCCCCTCGCGCGCTGGGCGGACATCCGCTTCTCGGTTCGCTCTTCGAGACCGCGATGGTGCACGAGATTCGCAACCAGACGGCTCACCTGTCCGGGGGCGGGGCGTTTCACCATTGGCGGTCGGCGGGAGGTGCCGAGGTGGACCTGCTGCTGGAGCGGGATGGGACGTTCTATCCGTTCGAGATGAAACTCACCGCGAATCCGACGAGGAGGCATGCGGCTGGACTTACGGCGTTCCGGCAAGCCTATCCGCAGCTCCGAGTGAGCCCGGGCGCCATCCTGTGCGCTACGGAGCGATCATTCTGGATCACGGAGGATGTCGCGGCGTTGCGGTGGAATCAAGTCTGATAGCCGGGAGCAGGGAGCCGGGAGCCGGGAGCAGGGAGCCGGGAGCAGGGAGCCGGGAGCGTTCGAGGCCGCGGGGCCGGTGAACGAGGATGCGGGTGATGCCCGCCGGGCTGCCCGCAGGGACCAGTTCACCGGATCAGCGATCGCGACGGGCTCTTCGACTGCGGTGCCTCCAGCCGCCTGGCGTCGCCGCACCCCGCGGGTCCGGCTCGCGTGCCAGCCGTAGTAGCGCGTCATCACCACCTGACCCGGGAGAGCAACTCGAGCGGGTCCACGGCCTGGGTACCGGCCGTGGGCCCGTCAGGCGCGAGTTGCGGAGACGCCGGCGCGAAGCCGGGCGCCGTGCGTGCCGTCCGACCGGCGAGCGCCGCCGTCTCTGCGACGCAGCGCCCGTGGCGAAGCGCGAAGGGACGGTCGTCCGCGGCGGTGCTGCACCTCGACCCGGCAACCGGCGCGTTGCTGTCGGTCGGCCGGTTCTCGTCGGTGGTGCTCGACATGATCAACGTGGACGGCGCGCCGGTCGCGATCACCCGGGCCGGGGCCGCGATCGAGTAGGCCACCGTGCTGTTCGGGGCGCCTCCGGCGCTCCGGCTCTTCGCCGTGCCCTGATCAGGGCGTCCGCGGCGCCGGCACGTTCCGGCCGTTCTGGTGCAGGACGAGCGACGCGACCCGCCCCGTGCCGTCCCTCACGAACGATATCTGCGCATCCACATCGCGAAGAAAGAACTCGTCCGGCGCGCTCGGCCACATCCGGAAGCGCGGCTGCGCCGTCAACTGCAGGAAGAGAGTATCGCCGTCCCGGATGACGGCGAGCGTGAGCGCCGGCGCGAGCGGGTAGCGTCCGACGTAGGCGTCGAACGAGTCGGCCGCCATGCTGATCGCCACCTGCGCGACGGTCAGCGGAATAGATGGATCGAGCGTGTGGAATCCGATGTCGTCCACGCTCTGCGTCGAGTTCGACAGCACCACCACGCCGATCTTGCGCGCCGGGTCGAAGCCGATGAAGGAGTGGTAGCCCCCCGTGCCGCCGTTGTGCCAGATGATGCGCATCGTCGGCCGCTTCAGGATGTGCCAGCCGAGGCCGATGTCCATCGCGGGCGATCCCGCCTCGAACTGCACCTGCTCCGTCAGCGCGAACGCCGAGTCGAGCGGCGTGGACCGCGCGAGCATCGCGGCCGCGACGAACGCCGTCATGTCTTCCGGGTCCGAACGTAGCGCGCCGGCGCCGGCGAGGGCGTCCATGTCCCAGTTGGCGGCCGGGCGCTCGCCGTCGTGGCCGTGGGCGAGACGCGCCCGGGCTTCGGGCGTCAGTGTCACCATGGTGCTGTTCATGCGCAGCGGCGTGAGCACTCGCCGGGCGATCATCGCCTCGTAGCTCTCATGGCCGCGCTGCGCCAGCGCGAAGCCCAGCAGGCCGACGCCGAGGTTGGAGTATTCGTAGCGCTCCCCCGGGTCGCGCGGCAGGGTGTACCCGCGCACGAAATCCAGCAGGTGTGCCCCGTCATAGCCGGCATACGGATTCTGCGTGTCGCGCGGTGAAAGGTTGCCGGGCATGCGCGGCAGGCCGGAGCGCTGCGCCGACAGCAGCCGCAGCGTGATCTCCCTGCCGTTGCGCGAGGGCACGGTCGAGCCTTCGGGCAGCAGGTGCCGCACCGGATCGTCGAGCGCGACCTCGCCACGGCGCACCATGTCGGCCAGTGCCAGCGCAGTGAAGACCTTGGTGACGGAGCCGATCTCGTACATCGAGTGCTCGTTCACCGGCTGGCCGCCGTTGATCGCGGTCGTCCCTTCCGCGGCATAGCGAGCACCGGCCGAGTCCACGACCCCCACCACCACGCCGACGAGGTACCGGGCCGCGATGCGGGCCCGGAGGCTGGCGCGCACATCGTCGGGAATGGCGGTCTGGGCGCTGGCGCCGCGCGCCAGCGCGAGGGCGAGGAGTGCCGTGCCGAGGTGGCGTGTCACGACAGTCACGTTCATCATGCCTTCCGTGTGGTGAGAAAGACCGCTGCCACGGCCATTCGGAGTGGGTGCTACTTCAGTAGTGTCCGGTTTGAAATCGTAGAGCTGCAACTCACGCCGCCCGGTCGGTCCGTGGGCGCCGAGTACACGCGCCGCGCATCCATGCCCTTGTTGGCCCGGGTGACGAAGAAGGCGCCCGCCTGATGGATCGCATACAGGCGCTCGTAGTCCAGGTAGCCGCGATCCATCACGTAGTTGGCGGTCAGGCAGACCTCGATGTCGCGCAGCGACTCGCGCCAGGTGAGCTGGGCGAACGCCATGACGCGAAACACGTCGGCGCAGCCCAGCGTGCGCACTCCCGCATCGCCTTGGTGCCGTGCGATGATGCGCCCGAAGGTCTTCCAGCAGCGTCTTGCCCACGTTCATGCGTCACTCCGGGGGGTGCACAGCCCGGAGCATCACCAACTGGCGCGGCAATATTCAAATCGTGGACACCCATGAATCCTCGGAAGCCACCATCAGCATTGACTTTGCGGCCGACCACGCTGAAATCCACCGGACACTACTGATACGGGGTCACTTCTCAGACACCGCCGCCGCCCCCCGAACGGCACCGCGCTCGGGCACAGAGCTGGATACGGCAGCACGCCTGCAGTCGCGGCATACGCTGGCGCCGATGGGATGAGACTACGCGGCGAAGCTGGGCCTGCGGTGAAAGGTGAAGAGCGATATCGCGGCGCACGCGAGTGCGGGCAGAGGCATCAGCCACGCCATGGCTGGACTCTTCCAGGCCCCGGTGAGCTGCAGCGAGGCGAGACCGATCATGCCGATCGCGATGGCCGCCGCTGCACCGGCCGCCTGAGGCCTGCGGCCACCGCGCCAGAGCAGCGTGAGGTCCGGGATCAGGGTTGGGAAGTAGATGTAGAAACCGGTGATCGAGGCGGCGTAGATGAGGGTATGGAACGACCTGGGCACCGGACCGGCCAGGCCAGTCAGGCCCTCGATCGTGATCAGGAGCAGACCTATCGCGATGCCAAAACCGTGCACCAGCAAGGGCGTGAGAAAGCGCGCCCAGTACACCGCGGTGCGTCGCGTGGGCAGCAGCAGCAACAGGCGTAACCGACGCTCCGAGCTCTCGTTGGCGTTGATCAGGATGGCGATCGTCATCGAGCCGACGACAAAGAGGCCGGTCGCGAGCAGAAACACCACCCGAATCGGCCGCCCCTCGATCAGCACGACGATCGCCAGGACTATTGCGGCAACCACCGATGCGAGGCCATATCCCAGGAAAATCAACGTCCTGTAGTAGCGCAGTGTGACGCCGATCAGTTGCCAGGCAGTGACAGCACGCCCGGCCTCTGAAGTGTGGTGAACCGCAGCCGACCTGTGCTCAAGATTCGTGCTCATGGCGCCTCCTACTCCACAAACCCGAGCCGGCGTCGGTAGAGGACGCCAGCCGCGACGGTGAGAGCAACTCCGACACCGAGTGCGAGCGCGCAGGCGACCCACCGCTCGGCCAGCGCACCCAGGTTGATCGCGAGCGGAAACGCGAACCCGAGGAAGAGAACGAGCGCAGCGACACGCTCGCTCCCACGTCGCGCCTCGTCGTGCGCCGCCTTGACCTCGACGGCAATCAGCGCGAGCTGCATGTACGGCAGGAGCTGGGCTGCGACGGCGATCGGCGCCAGCACCAAATCGGGGTCCACAACCTGGCCACGGAAGAGGGCGTCGAGGGTGCAAAGGCAGGTGCCGAGCGCCGCGCCAAGGGCCAGCAACGCAGCCGGTGCCACGGCCCGTGCCGCAGCCACCTGCCT
>Ga0315284_10013236_pt1 | contig 11742 bp, 11 predicted proteins | sample YL17G09_16_MG_FD_203696 | JGI IMG/M metagenome (GOLD analysis project Ga0315284, IMG submission 203696) | Sediment microbial communities from Yellowstone Lake, YNP, Wyoming, USA - YL17G09_16 | ecosystem: Environmental > Aquatic > Freshwater > Lake > Sediment | place: USA: Wyoming | collected... | reverse complement strand
CCTTGTTGGGCGTGAAATGGTCCGGCACGAGGACGACGCGCTTCCGGTCCCAGACGCGCTCGATGCCCGCCTTCCTGAACGCCTCGATGGCAAAGGGCGCGGTGATGTCGTTGCCCAGGGCGATGTCCACGTCGGCATAGACGAACTCGCCCGGCCCGACCGCCTTGCGGCCGCTGTGGGCCGCGATAATCTTTTCCGTCAGCGTCATCGGCATTGTTTGCGCCTCAATCTTGCTTCACTCAGTTCTTGCCGAACGGGACCCGCTTGCGCGGCGACCGGAAGAGCGGGTCGCTCAGGTATTTTCCCTGGCACGCCGGGCACAGGTCGAAGCGGAACGTCTTATAGACCTGGTCCTCGATCTTCTCCGGGTCCATCTCGGCCATCTTCTCGAGGAGTTCCCGGACCTCCTTCGAATGGTCCTTCGCCAGGTCGGCCGCCGTAATCTCCATCGGGTCGTAGGCCGCGTAGACCTCGATCCGCACGACGTACCGGGCGTCTTCGTCGGCCAGGAGGGCCTTGCCGCACATGTCGCACGTGAAATGGATCATGACGCCGCCCGCCAAGCCCGCGACGCCTGATGATACCAGCCGCGCGGAGGGGGTGCAAAACGATTCCCGGTTAGCGGCCCAGCGGCAAAACACAAGCCTTGGCGCCGCTTGCGGGCCAGCGCCAAGGCGCAGGCCTTGGCGCTGCTTGCGGCTTAGCCATCGCCGCTTGCGGCTTAGCCGCCATGGGATAGCCGGGCGAGTGCATCGAGGGCGCGGGCGGCGGCGCCGGAATCGATTGACGCGGCCGCCCGGGCGACGCCTTCCCTGAGGCCGGCCGCGAGGCCCGCGACGTAAAGCGCCGCAGCGGCGTTCGCAAGGACGATGTCGCGGTGCGGCCCGGCCTGGCCGTCGAGGACGGCCCGGACCATCTGCGCGCCCTGCCCGGCCGACTCGACGCGGTCTTCCGTGGGAGGCGATTGCGGCAGGCCCAGGTCGGCGGCCGAGACCTCGAACGTGGCCACTTCCCGGCCGCGCACCTCCGCCACAAGCGTCGGCCCCGAGAGCGTGATCTCGTCGAGGCCGTCCGACCCGTGGACCACGAGGCCGTGCTCGACGCCCAGGCGGACCATGACCTGGGCGATCATCTCAACGAGGTCCGGCGCGAAGACGCCCATGACCTGGCGGCGGGCCCCCGCCGGGTTCGTCAGCGGACCCAGGACGTTGAAGATCGTCCGGATCCCGATCTCTTTGCGGACGGGCACGGCGTGCTTCATCGCCTGGTGCAGCCGCGGGGCGAAGAGGAACCCGATGTGGCACTCGCGGATGCATCGGGCGACGGTCGCGGGGCCGGCGTCCACATCGACGCCCAGGGCCTCAAGGACATCGCTGGAGCCGCACTTGCTCGTCGCGCCGCGGTTGCCGTGCTTGGCGACGTAGGCCCCCGCACCGGCGGCCACCACGGCGGCGCAGGTTGAAATGTTGAACGCCTTGCGGCCGGTGCCGCCGGTCCCGCAGGTGTCGATGACCGGAAGGTCGCCGACGTCGATATGGGTGGCCTTTTCGCGCATGACGATGGCCGCGCCGGCGATCTCGTCGGGCGTGGGCCCCTTGATCGAGAGGGCGGTCAGGTAGGCGGCAATCTGGGCGGGGGTGGCAAGGCCCTCCATGATAAGGGCCATGGCGCGGCGGGACTCCTGGAGCGAGAGGTGCTCGCCCCGCGCGAGTTTGTCAATCAAAGCAATCATGGTATTCTTCCAAAACGCGCGCCGGTTACGCCTCGACGGCCGCCCCGTCGGCGGCCTCTGAGACCCAGATGCGAGGCTCCAGGCCCGTTTCCTTCGGGTACCGCGCGAGGACCGCCCGGCGAAGCGGTTCGACCGACTCCGGCCGCGCCAGCGTCACCGTGCACCCGCCGAACCCGGCGCCCGTCAGGCGCGACCCGAGGACGCCGTCGACACCCCGCGCGATCTCGACCAGCAGGTCGAGTTCCGGCCCGCTCACTTCGTAATCGTCGCGCAGCGAATCGTGGCTCGCATTGACGAGCGCGCCGAACCGCGCGAGGTCGCCGTCCTTCAGGGCCGCGGCCGATTCCAGCGTCCGGGCGATCTCGCCGACGACGTGGCGGCATCTGCGGCGGACGACCTCCGGCAGGCTCGACGCGTGGGCCTCGAACAGGTCCGCCCGGACGTCCCTCAAATCGCGAATCCCGTCGTCAAACTTCCGCAGCCGCGCGACGCCTTCCTCGCACTGGCTCCGGCGCTCGTTGTACGCCCCGGCCGAGAGTTTCCTCTGCACGGCCGAGTCGATGATCACGACCTTCGCCCGGCCGGTCGGCAGCGGCACCGCCTCCGAAGAAAGGTCGCGGCAATCGAGGAGCACGGCGTGGCCGGCCCGACCGTGCAGGCTGATGAACTGGTCCATGATGCCGCATCGGACACCCACCCGGTGCTCGGCCTGCTGGCAGAGGAGCGCGAGTTGAGCGGTGGTCATGCCGTGGGCGCGGGCCACGGCGTCGGCCGGCCCCGGCCCGAGGTCCGGCGCCGCCGCTACCAGCAGCGCCAGCGCCGACGCCACCTCGTAGGCCGCGCTCGACGACAGGCCCGACCCGACGGGCACGTCGCCCGAGACCACCGCCTTGAGGCCCCGCAGTTGCACCCCCGCCTCGGCCAGCACCTCGGCCACTTTCATGGGGTACCGGAGCCAGTGCGGCGCCTGCTCGGGTTCCGGCTCGTCCAGGGAGAACGTTGCGCCCTGGCCGAACTGTTCAGACCAGAGGGTGACGGCGGGCTCGTCCTCGGGCACGAAGGCCAGGCGGACGGCCATGTCGAGGGCTATCGGCATGACGTAGCCGCCGTTGTAGTCGGTGTGCTCGCCGATGAGGTTGACGCGGCCCGGACCGCGGACGACCCGGAGGCGGCCCCCGCCCCCGAACCGCTCCCTGTAGGTTGCCGCCAGGTCCGACATGAAACCCCCGCCCAAACGGGCGCCGAGCACAAACGCCCGTTTAGCCCCCGGTGAATACACCGGGGGCCAACGCCCACCAGCGTTACGCGCCCCACGCGCCACGGCATCGCCCCCCGTGTATTCACGGGGGGCTAAACGGTCGGCGCCGGGTGAGTCTAGGCCCCCGCACTTGCCCCTGTCAACGCGAAAGTGCGGCCGGGGGACGATGGATTCCCGTAAAGCAAACGGCCTCGCGTGCCGATATGTTCCGGTGGCGAGGCGCCTCTGGACGCCTTGCTGCGCACCGCGCAAGAGGAGCCTATGTCCATCAACACCCAGGCGGCCGTGTGCCAGTTCTCGCTCGTCAAGGGGCGGGAGCGGTTTCTCGTCCGATGCGAGGCGGGCAGCGAGGAGGCGGCCATCACCCAGTTGATGCACTGGGCCGGGGACCCCGACATGGATTTCGACTGGTTCGACGCGGCGGTCCTCGCGCGGCAGATCAACCTGAGGAGCCTGGCCCGCGCGGCCGGCATCGAAGGCGAGCCCGAAGAGCAACCCCGGCCATGACCAATCCTCTCATCCAGGAGTTCCTCTTCTACCTCCAACACGAGCGCAACTTCTCCGACCACACCGTCCGCGGCTACACGGCCGACCTCTCGCAGTTCGCCGCGTTCCTGGTCCCGCCCGGCGCCAGCGGCGGGACCGACGAGGCCGACCTGACGCGCCGGATACTCGGCGCGGCGCCGCTCGACCTCCGCGGCTACCTGGCGGACCTTCGCCGCGAGGCCTACCAGCGGGCGACCGTCGCCAGGAAACTCGCGACCCTGCGGTCCTTCTACAAGTTCCTCGCCCGCCAGGGCCACGTCAAGAGCAACCCCGTCAAGGTCATCCGCACGCCCAGGCAGGAAAAGCGCCTCCCGAAGTTCCTCGAACCCGCCCAGATCGAGCAACTCCTGGCCGCACCGAAAGGCGACGACCTCCTCACGCGCCGCGACCGCGCGATCCTCGAAGTCCTCTATTCGACCGGCATGCGCGTCAGCGAACTCGTGGGACTGGACCTGGAGGACATTGACCCGATCGGCGAGGTGGTGCGGGTGTGCGGCAAAGGGCGGCGGGAACGCCTCGCGCCGCTCGGCTCCTACTCCATCGTGGCGCTCGACCTGTACCTTGCGGCACGGGCCGAGGCGCGCATCAACGCCACCAAGGCCGTCTTCGTCAACCGGCACGGCCTGCGCCTGAGCACGCGCAGCGTCCGGCGGAAACTCGGCAAGTACCTGAAGATCGCCGGGCTCGACCCGAAGGTCTCGCCGCACACCCTTCGCCACTCGTTTGCCACGCACATGCTCGAACGCGGGGCCGACCTGCGGGCCGTCCAGGAACTTCTCGGACACCGAAGCCTCTCGACCACCCAGATTTACACCCACGTGACCGCCGGCCGCATGAAACAGGTGTACGAGGCGGCCCATCCGCGGGCGATGTAACCCCCTCTCCCCCTGCGGGAGAGGGACGGGGTGAGGGGCTTTCGGCGGCCCTCGCGCCGCCGTACAAACAAGCCATGGCGCTCGACGAATTCCTGAAACACGTGACGCTCTTTGCGCACCTCGAGGACGCCCAGCGCAAGGCGATTGCGCGGCTGGCGACGGAGCGCAAGGTTCCGGCGGGCCGGACGCTTTTTCGCCAGGACCAGCCCGCCGACGGCTTTTACCTGGTGCTCGACGGGAAGGTGAAGGTCTACAAACTGTCGCCGGACGGGCGGCAGCAGATTCTGCACGTCTTCGGCCCCGGCCAGGCGTTCGCCGAGGCCGCGATGTTCGCCGGCGGGTCGTTTCCGGCGTTCGCTGAGGCGCTGGCCGAGAGCCGCATCGCCTTCTTCCCCAGGGACCGGTTCCTGAAGGAACTCGCCGCCAACCCGGCGCTGGCCACCGGCCTGATCGTGAGCCTGGCCCGCCTGTGCCATGACCTGGCCGGCCTGGTCGAGCAACTCGCCCTGAGCGACGTGGCCGGCCGCCTGGCCCGGTACCTGACGGACCTGGCGAGGCGGCGGGGCGTGGCGCTCGAGAAAGGCGGAGAGGTCCGCCTGGACCTGCCGAAGGGCGAACTGGCGCGCCACCTCGGGACCGCCCCGGAAACCCTGAGCCGCGCCCTCGGCCGGCTCGCCCAGATGGACTGCGTGGCCGTCGAGGGGCGGGTCATCACGTTCCGCGACGCCCGCCGCCTGGAGGCGATGGCGGGCGGCCTGGCCGCCGACGAGTGAAGCGGCGGCCCCGGCGGCAAAAGAAAATCCCCCCTTTTTTTGACCTCCGTCAAAGCAGCCGCCACGACCGGCGCGTATCATACACGCGGATGGAATAGTCCTCGACAAAGGAGACCCGGTCATGGCCGAAGGGCGGACGCTTAAACGGAAGATCGTCAAGATTGACGAGGCACTCTGCAACGGGTGCGGCGCGTGCGTCACGCCGTGTGCCGAGGGCGCGATCCAACTCGTCGGCGGCAAGGCCAAGGTCGTCCGCGACGAACTCTGCGACGGCGCCGGTTTCTGCCTGGGCGTCTGCCCGACGGGAGCGCTCTCGATCGAAGAGCGCCAGGCTCCCGCCTTCGACCCCGAGGCGGCCGAAGAGCGCCAGGCCGCGCGCGGCACGCAGATTCTCTCCGAGACGTGCTTCCGCTGCGGGGCCGATGAGACCCGCGCGGTTCTCTTCCCCTGCCGCACGAAGGGCCAAAGCAAGTGGGTGTGCGTCCGCTGCCTGCCGCCGCTGATTCACGGCTGACGGCCGGGCGCCTCCGCCCCGCCGCGCGGCCCCTCTTTCGCTTGACACCGTTCGCCCATGTGTTACTTTTTGCGGGGCGAGGGCGAGCAAGAGGACACTTCATGATCTACTTCGCCTATGGCGCGAACCTCTGCAAGGCACACATGGCCCTCTGGTGTCCCGGGTCCGAGCCGCTCATGCCCGCCGTTCTTCCCGGCCACCGGCTGGTCTTTCGCTTCTGGGCCGACATCGTCCCGTCGGCCGGCGACAACGTCCACGGGGCCCTCTACCAGGTGACGAAGAGCGACCTCGTGGACCTCGAAGAGTTCGAGGATTGCCCCGCCCTTTCCGAGCAGGTCGGCATCGAGGTCCGCTCTGCCGAGGGGCTGGTGGACGCCGTGACGTATCGGATGCGGCCGGGGTATTCGTTCGCGCCGCCGGCCGAGGAGTACCTCCGGCTCATCGAACAGGGCTACAAGGACTGGTCGCTCGACCCGGCCGTCCTTCCGCTCAGGGCGGAGACCTAGCGTGCCCGAGCGCCAGGACCTTCTCGACCTCTACGGCGACCTGCGGGTGGCCGACGTCCGCGACGGCCTCGACACGATACTCCGGCACCGGTCAGGCTCGATGTCGCCGGCAAAGAGGATGCCGGATGACCCGCCTCCCGCCTAAACCGGTTCATCGAACCGATGAACCGGTGTCGGCCGCGCAGGCCGGAAACTCGAGACCGACTCGATCGTCGCCTCGATGCCCGCGCGCGCCATCGCCGCAACCGACTCCTCGACGATCCGCCGCAGCGCCTCCGGCGCCTCGTCAGCGCGGGCATTGATGACGAGGTCGGCCTCGCGGCAATCGCCGGGCACCTTGCCGCGCGCGGCAGGCCGATCGGCCGTGCTCGTCAGGTTGGCCACGACGGACCCGCCGCCGCCCGCCAGGAAGAGTTTGATGTGGGCGGCCTCGGCCGACTCCCCGGCCAGCCGCGACCGGACGGCCTCGAGCAATGCCTCGCAGGCTCGCGGCCAGTCCACCGGGCGAGTCGCGTGCAGCCGGGCCCGGGCGTTCAGCCAGCCGAGCCTGGCCTCGCCCTCGGCGTAGGTGTCGTAATCGACCTCGGGGACGTAGCGGCCCGCGGGCCGGCCGGTGTCGAGGCGGTCGAGCCAATCGTCAACGCCCTCGCCCGTCAGGGCCGAGATCGCAAGGACCGGCCGGCCCGGGAAAGCCGCGCGGGCCGCCTCCTCCAGGTCGCGCCGCCGGGCCCGCGTCAGGCGGTCGGCCTTGTTGATGACCAGGAGGTCGGCCTCCTCGAGTTGTTTGCGAAGGATGTAGATAACGCTTTCATGCAGCGGCGACTCTTCCGGCGGCCCGAGGACCTGGGCCAGCCGGTCCGGGTCGGCCAGCACCGTAAACGGCGCGACGCGGAACCGGTCGCCGTGAAGTTTCTTGAGGGGCTGAAGGACGGTCGCCGAGAGGTCGGTGCAACTCCCGACCGGCTCGCCGATGATCGTGTGCGGGTCCACGCGCCGGATGACCTCCTCGGCCGATTCCACGAGGTTCCCGAAGCGGCAACAGAAACACCCGCCGGCGATCTCCTGGACGGCGAAGCCGCGGCCCTCCAGGATGCTCGTGTCCACGAGGTCGGCCGCCTGGTCGTTGGTGATCAGGCCGACGCGCCGGCCGCGCGCCGCCAGGCGTGTGGCCGCTTGCGCCAGGAGCGTCGTCTTGCCGGCCCCGAGGAACCCGCCGACGAGGATGAGTTGGATCGGTTGCACGGTGCTTCCTCCCTTCTTGCGATTGCGTTTGTCTCGGGCGGCGTCGGCGCCTGACCGGGCCAGAGCCGGGCGGACGACCGCCTGGTAAACCCCCGCCCCGGCGATCGCCCCGAGGATCGGCGCCAGGATGTAGACCGTAAAGAACCCGCCGCGCGGACCGGGAATGGCGACACTGCCCCATCCGGCGGCCCAGGCGAAGAGGCGCGGCCCGAAGTCGCGGGCCGGGTTCAGCCCCGCTTGCGTCAGCGGCGCAAGAACCGAGATGATGACGGCGACCGCCAGGCCGATGAAGATGGCGAACAGGCCGCCGCGCGGCCGGGCCCGGTTGGCCGGGTCGGTCAAGGCGAAGACGAAGAGCGCAAGCAGCGCGGTGCCGATGCCCTCGGCCAGCATCGCCTGGAGGTGGCTCACGGCGTCGGGCGACCAGGCGCGGGCCTTGGCAATGGCCGGGTTCGGGAAATACTCGCCGTACATCATGGCCGAGAGTTCGCTCCCCGCCCGGCCGCGCACCAGCCCCTCGGACGCCTCGAATCGGGGCAGAATATTCCCGAACAGGAGGTAGAGCGTCGCCGCCGCAAGGATCGCCCCCGCCACCTGCGAGGCAACGTACGGCGGGACCCGCCGCAGCGGGAACCGCCGGTAGGCCGCAAACGCAACGGTGATCGCCGGGTTGATGTGAGCGCCGCTTATGGCGCCGACGGCATAGATCGCCAGGCTGATGGCGACGCCCCAGACGACCGCCACCTGCCAGAGGCCCGACTGGGCGCCGGTCAGCACGGCCGCGTGGACCGCGCCCGTCCCGAAAAAGACGAGGACGAACGTCCCCAGGACCTCGGCGGCGCATTGGCGGAGCAACGTCGGGCGTTCGTTCACCGGCGGCCTTTCTCGGCCTTGCCTGCGGGAGTCGGTGTCAGCGGGCGACGGCGGCGCGCCCGGCCGCGCCGAGCAGTTCCTCGACCGCGCGGGCATAGGTCTTCAAGGTGCGAACCCAGCGGCCGAGGCACGCGCGGCCGGAGGCCGAGAGCCGGTAGAGGCGTTTCGCGGGGCCGGCGTCGGAGGTGTCCCAGGTCGAGGCGACCAGGCCCTCCTTCTCCATCCGCCGAAGCAGCCGATAGATGCCCGTCGGGTCGGGACCCCGGCCGCGGAACATCGCCATCGCGCCGACGCGCTCGGCGATCCGGTATCCGTGCAGCGGCCCCGCCGCCAGGACCGTCATCACGGCGGGCTGGATGAGTTTGGCGAGCGTCTTTCCGGAACAGGGACAGGCCTCGAAATCCATGGCGGGGACTCCTCTACTATAAGACTTTGTCCTATAGTAGACTAGCACCCCTTCCGGACGGTGTCAAGGGTCCCTTTGCAGGATTTTGCGGCAAAGGTCGACCGCTGAACAAGGAACCGCGAAGACAAAGACACAACAGCGAACGCCGAACATTCAACGCTCAACGTCGAACGTTGAACGAACGGCCCCGCCAAGAGCGACCGTTTCGCCGCCGCGCTTGCACGGCGCGCTCGGCGAATGGCAAAGGCAAATGCCGAACGCTCGACGTCGAACGTCGAACGAACGGCCCCGCGCCCTCCTTATTCAGAGGCTGTTTCAGTACCCTCTCCCCTCGCGGGAGAGGGCTAAGGGTGAGGGGGCATCATGGACTGTTCACGGCCTTTTCACCCTCACCCCTTCCCTCTCCCATCAAGGGAGAGGGGGTCTTGAAACAGTCTCTTGGCATTCGTCATTCGGGCCCGCCCAAGGCGGGTAAACCTCGTCATTGATTCGTCATTCGGATTTCGTCACTCGGATTTCATCCGCCGCTCTCGGCCGCGACGCCGCTATAATTGACCTCATCAGTCCCGAACCCGTAAGTGAAAGGACGCGACCCATGGAGTATCGCAGGCTCGGCGAAAGCGACCTCGAGGTGACCCCGGTCGCCCTCGGGGCGTGGGCCATCGGCGGCTGGCTCTGGGGCGGCACCGACGACAAGGCGGCCCTGGCCGGCATCCGAAGGGCCATCGACCTCGGCATGACCACCATCGACACGGCCGCCGTCTACGGCTTCGGCCACAGCGAACGCATCGTCGGCCGCGCCGTCAAGGGCCGCCGCGGCGAGGTCCAGATCCTCACGAAGTTCGGCCTGCGCTGGGACCTGGAGGAGGGGACCGAGTACTTCGACACCACCGACGCCAAGGGCCGGCCCGTGAAGGTCTGCAAGTTCGGCGGCCGAAAGAGCGTCCTCGAGGAATGCGACCGGAGTCTCGAGCGGCTCGGCATCGGCGAGATCGACCTCTACCAGCACCATTGGCCCGACCCAGCGACGCCGATCGCCGAGACGATGGAGGCGTGCGCGCACCTGCTGAAACAGGGCAAAATCCGGGCGGTCGGCGTCTCGAACTACACCGCCGAGATGATGGAGGAGGCACGCCAGGTCGTCCCCCTGGCCTCCGACCAGCCGCCCTACTCGATGCTCAAGCGCGGCATCGAGGCCGACGTCCTCCCCTGGTGCCGCGCGCACAAGGTCGGCGTCCTCGCCTACAGCCCGCTCCAGAACGGCCTGCTGACGGGCAAGGTGACGATGGACCGCGAGTTCCCCGAGGATGACCTCCGCCACAAGAGCCCGTATTACAGGAAGGAGAACCGGCGGCGGGTGCTGGCGTTCCTTGAAAAGGTCCGCCCGATCGCCGAGGCTCACGGCGCAACGCTCGCCCAGACGGTCATCAACTGGACCATTTTCCGGCCGGGCATCACGTGCGCCCTGGTGGGCGTCCGCAACCCGAAGCAGGCCGAAGAGAACGCCGGCGCCGCCGGCTTTGCGCTCACCGACGCCGAGACCGCCGAGATCAACGATCGGCTGGACGAACTGCGGCTGGAACTCTAACAACAATAATCAATAGCCAACACTCAATGGTCAATGTCCAAATCCTCGCGGGGCGGCATGTCCCTGCAGCCCGCGTGCGCGACGCGCCCTTGGACATTGGGCGTTGGGTGTTCCTTGTTGATGATTGTTGTTGTGAGTTGTGCGCGGCCGGTCGCGTTCCCGCGGGTCGCGGCTGAACTACAGGTCGAGCGGGCTGACGGCGTCGCCCTTGGCCTTCTGGAGGGCGAGGAGGCGCTTGTGCTGGGCGGCGAGGGTCTCGCCGACGGCGGCCGGCAGGCCCGTCATCTCGGCGAAGTGCTTCTCGATGCGGTCGAGTTTCTCGAGGTTCTTTCGGACGCGGATCATGAACTGTTCGACATAGGACTCGCGCGCGTAGTCCTTGCCGAGCACTTCCTTAAAGAGCGCCCGCAGGTCCTCGTACTTCGGGACGAGGCCGGTCGGCGACTCGACGGCCCCGAGTTCGCCGTGGACGCGGCGCTCCATCCACTTGACCCAGACGTGCTTGTCGAGTTTGCCGTTCAGCCATTGGCCGCGCTCGTTCTTCAGCCAGTAGTTCGTGGCGAAGACGGCGGGCGGCTTTTCGAGGGCCGCGCCGAAGTCCAGGTGGTTCCGGATGTACTTGCCGAACGGGATGGCCAGGAAGTCCTGGTTGCTCATCATGTCGAACTTGCGGACGCCGGCGGCGCCCAGTGTGGCCGAGGTCGTCTCGGACTCGATCGAGGCGCCCATCGTGATGACGCCGTGGGCCCAGCCGAAACTCTGCTGGACCGGGACGGAGGTCTCGACGTCGCGGCCGCCGTACATGATCCCCGCCACCGGGACGCCGTCGGGGTCGTCGATCTGCGGGTCGCAGTTGTCGAGGGCCTTCAAGGCGACGGTGTACCGGGCGTTCGGGTGCGACGGGGGGATGTCCTTGCCGTCGGCGTCCTTGGCGCCCGCCTGCCACTCGCCGCTGAAGTTCCTGCCCCTGGCGGGAACCTGGCAGCCCATGCCGGTCCAGTAAGGCCGGCCGTCGGCCACCAGGACGTTCGAGAAGATGACCTCGCCGGGGTTCGTCAGCACCTGGTAGATGACCGGGTCGTCCTGGGCGTTGACGCCCTCGATGATTCCGAAGATGCCGCTCTCGACGTTGACGGCGCGGGCCTCGCCGCCGGTGGCCCGGAGGTACGCGATGTCGTCGCCGACGACCCGCTCGCCCGGAAGCATGGCCGTGGAGGTCTTGCCGCACATGCTCGGGAACGCGCCCGTGAAGTACGTGATGCGCCCCCGGGGCCCGCCCACACCCATGACGAACATATGTTCGGCCAGCCATCCTTCGCGGTCGGCCTTTCGGATCGCCAGGCGCAGCGCCAGTTTCTTCAGGCCGATCGTGTTGCCGCCGTACTGCGTGTTGGCGCTGTAGACGGTGTCCTTGAGGATGTCGATGGTG
>Ga0315284_10013235_pt1 | contig 11742 bp, 10 predicted proteins | sample YL17G09_16_MG_FD_203696 | JGI IMG/M metagenome (GOLD analysis project Ga0315284, IMG submission 203696) | Sediment microbial communities from Yellowstone Lake, YNP, Wyoming, USA - YL17G09_16 | ecosystem: Environmental > Aquatic > Freshwater > Lake > Sediment | place: USA: Wyoming | collected... | reverse complement strand
AAATAATATAGATTTATATATTTGTAATTCTTAATACATTTTATAGTTTATATATTTTCATATTGTTATATATTTTCATAGTTTGTATATTTTTTATATTGTTATATATTTTCATAGTTTGTATATTTTTTATATTGTTATATATTTTCATAGTTTGTATATTTTTTATATTTTTTATAGTTTGTATATTTTTTATAGTTTGTATATTTTTTATAGTTTGTATATTTTATATATTTTATATTTTTTATATAGATATATTATATATAAATAATATAGATTTATATATTTGTAATTCTTAATACATTTTATAGTTTATATATTTTCATATTGTTATATATTTTCATAGTTTGTATATTTTTTATATAGATATATTATATATAAAAAATATAGATTTATATATTTGTAATTCTTAATACATTTTATAGTTTATATATTTTCATATTGTTATATTTTTTATATTTTTTATATTGTTATATATTTTCATATTGTTATATATTTTTATAGTTTGTATATTTTTTATAGTTTGTATATTTTTTATATAGATATATTATTTATATATAATATAGATTTATATATTTGTAATTCTTAATACATTTTATAGTTTATATATTTTCATATTGGTATATTTTTTATAGTTTATATATTTTCTATATAGATATATTATATATAAATAATATAGATTTATATATTTGTAATTCTTAATACATTTTATAGTTTATATATTTTCATATATTTTCATATTGGTATATTTTGTATATTTTTTATATTTTTTATATAGATATATTATATATAAATAATATAGATTTATATATTTGCAATTCTTAATACATGTTAATAGTTTGTATATTTTTTATATTTTTTATATATTTGCAATTCTTAATACATGTTAATAGTTTGTATATTTTTTATATTTTTTATATATTTGCAATTCTTAATACATGTTAATAGTTTATATATTTTTTATAGTTTGTATATTTTTTATATAGATATATTATATATTTGCAATTCTTAATACATGTTAATAGTTTATATATTTGCAATTCTTAATACATGTTAAGAGTTTATATATTTTTTATATTTTGTGTATTTTTTATATTGTTATATATTTTTTATAGTTTATATATTTTTTATAGTTTATATATTTTATATATAATATATTTGCAATTCTTAATACATGTTAATAGTTTGTATATTTTTTATATTTTGTATATTTTTTATATTTTGTGTATTTTTTATATATTTTTTATAGTTTATATATTTTAATATAGATATATTATATATAATAATATAGACTTATATATTTGCAATTCTTAATACATGTTAATAGTTTATATATTTTCATATTGTTGTACATTTTCATATTGTTAGTCTCTAGTCACTATGAATAGCTCCTATGAATATATATTTTTATATTTACAATTCTTAATACATTTTATAGTTTTGATTTTTGCTTATCAAAGTTATCAAGATAATTAAATGATTTAATTGCCTTATGATGTAAATTTTCCATTACATATTTATTTAATTGTATAAACTCTTGATTATCTTTATATTGATTATAAAGATCATTATATTCTATTCTATAAGCAAATGAATTATATGATATATCTTTATTATTAATCAAATTTTCACCTAACTTTTGTAATCTGTTTAATTTTATATCTTTCATTTATAATATATTATATATAACTTTAAGATATATAATATAATATAAATATCTTCATTAATAAACTATAAAATCAAATATAGTTCCGTATATAGTCAAAATATTATTATCTTTTTTTTCATCATAATACGTTTTTATTTATATATGATTTTTTCTCAAATATGTCAAAATTTCCTTCAATACTGATACATCAAATTTATTATATTTTTCAATATCTTTCATAATTTTACATTTTTCTGGATTAGGTTCTGTTTGATAACATCTATAAGCAGATATCATAGCAGATAATCCCGAGACACAATCACTTTCTAGTTCTGTTTTAATTAATCCGTGTTTTTTCATTGCTTTAGCAATATCTTTTAAACCAAATTTAAAACAATCCTTGATAACAATTGGTTCATATTTAAATACCTCATACATATCAGCCCAATTAGTAATATTCCAATTTTCAACTATATTGTTTTTCCTTTCCATATTTTGATTTGTATATTGTTTATTTTGATATCTATTCCAAAAATTCTTTTCAGCAAACCAATACCATATTTTAGGATTATTTTGTTCCTTCAAAAATTGACAAAATTCATCCATTATTCTATATTCTTCATCTACTGATATTTTATCACAAATAAAACTTTTATATTTCCAACTATTCTTATTTTTATAATAAATACCAATCATAAAAATCATATCTGTTGTTTCTTGATATGGTAAATTTTCAAATGAAGTAAAAACATCATTTAAAGTTTCAAAATCAACATATATTTCATTACAATTTTTATCAACTTTTAAATTTTTAACAACTTTTAAATTTTTATCAACTTTTAAATTATTTTCTAAATAATTTTTATCATTTTTCCAATTATAAAGATTACTAATAATTTTTTTAGGACGAATTACATCTTTATTTTGCCTATTAATATCTAATATTTTATCTATCACAGAACCTCTAACACCTTTAATTCCTAATGTTTTACTATTACATTTCTTATTCCTCCAACTTTTAATCCCTTTTTCCAGACATAGATTTCTATTTTTTACACCACAATACCAAACATTTGTAATTTCTCCTAATTCTTGTGCTATTTCTTGTTTTTCAACTTGTAAATTACCAGCATCAAAACACATATTTGGATATAATTCTTTTCTTGATGGCGGATTAATCTTCCATTTATGACCATTCTTTCTATTTTCACGAACCCATTTAAGTGCTTTCTTAGTTTTAACAATATAATCACTATCAAATCCGTCATAATCAATAACTCCTAACTTATTTAAACAATTATCACTTTTATAATCAATTCCTTTACTTGTATAATTCCATCTTCGTCCTAATATAAAAGCATATTGAGATTTATAACCTTGAATTTGGGATACAGCATCATTATAAATTAAACATTGAGACTTATATGCTGGAAAACTAGAAGAATTTAAAATATTTTTACCATTAGCACATAATGGTATTGTTGAAAATTTTATATCAATAACAACATAATGATATTTTTTTTTAAGTTTTGTTGCTGATATTTTTTGCTCTTCTTTACTTAAAGGACTATCTTCAATTAATTTATGTAAATAATCACTTCTAACCAATAAATCAATAATTCCATGTGTATAATTAGTTTTATTTCTTACTGGTGCTGAATGTATAATAGGTGTCCCCTTTTTCATTAGTTTAATAGTTGTATTAACACTTTCATCTGTTATTCTATTTGAAACACTAATAATAGGTAAATTTTTACTCTTGATATAGGTTATTAATTCTGCTTCAAATTGACATCCTTTTTCCATAATGAAACTTCTAAAATTATCATTCTTTAAATCATTAGAATTAAAATTTGATGAATTTGAATTAAAATTTGATGAATTTGAATTTGATGAATTTGAATGATTAGTATTTGAATTATTATAATTTAACCAATCAGATAAGGGATCATTCAACATATAATTATATGTACAAGTTGCATGTATGTATTGTTTATTTAAATCAAACATTTTTAATTTTTTTGATACTTTACTTTGATTAGAATTTTCAAAATCATCATCAGCTAATTCTAAATTCTTACGCTTCATATTAAATTAAAATTTTAATATTTAAAAATATATTTTAAAATACATATTTATTTTTATATACATATTTATTTATATAATAAATAATTCTTAAAAACAAATTACTATTGTAAAATATATAATATTATGTTTTCTTATATTTTATATACTTTGAAGATATCTCGAATAATATTTTAATAACATAAATCTTATTGTATTATAAGATAAAATACTATAATTTGCATTTGGTAAAGTTTTGATATCATCAAGATCACCAACAACATATATTAATGACCAGTTAGTATATGTATAATATATTAAAGGTAGTATATTTTCTGAGTAATCTATAACTATATTTATTAAAGAATTGGTAGTATATTTTACTAAATCAGATTGTAATAATACATTATATAATTGTCTGTCAATATTTAATAATCTTCTATGTGATAATCTTTAATATAATTCATTATCAATTGATAAAACTCTATTATCTTCATTATAAAGTGTAGCTATTATGTCTATAATATATGCTTTAATTTGATAATTATTTATTAATTCCTCCTCTAGTTCCTCATCGTATTCTTCTTCTAAATCATCATTTAAATAAATAGGTTGATTTTCTTGTTTAAATAATAAATCAAAAATTTGTCTATTTATTCTTGCACCATAAATTATAAATGTCTTAAAAATATTCATATAATCACCCATAAACTCATAGGCATATTTACCAACAAATAATGATTCAATAAATCTATATAAACGACCCTTTTGTGTTGTTCGGATGGGACAAAGTCCCATTTAAACCTTCTTGTGGGTTAAATCCTCTTTCCAGTAATTGTTGATACATTCTGTCTTGAATGTGTCCATCATATCCATTTTGGTCAGTACCATCTTGAAAGAAATCTTTTAATACATCATAATATTCTTGCCAATTAGTATAGACATTATTATCGTCATTCATTTATATAAAATAAATAATTTATTATTATATTTTTTAAAATACTTTGAATATATCTAGAATAATTTTTTTTGTATTAATAAATAAATCATCAATTTTTGGTAAATACATAATCCCATCAACCAGAGACATAAACGGGAATACTAACCTTTGATAAAAGCCCTTTCAACCGAATGTGCTGCTTTTGGTAAAGACATAATATCATTTTGGTCTCAAACAATATTAATTCTATATATTATATAAAAAATGTAAAAACTATAAAAAATATACAAATTATAAATTAATATCAATTATATATGTTATAATAGGACAAAATGACCCCTACGGGTCATCAGAATAATCCCGTAGGGATTATTTACAATGTATTCTTAATAAAATATACAAACTATAAAAACTATAAAAAATATACAAACTATAAAAAATATACAAACTATAAAAATACATGAAACTATAAATTAATATCAATTATATATATTACATCATTTTTACATAATAAAACTTCTAAAATTATTATTATACGTACAAGTTTATGATTTATTTGTATTTTAAGAACTTTTAATTGTTAAGATTGTGATAAATCATTTAACAAAAATTATATATACATATTTATTTTAATAATGGTTATATAAGAAACGATATAATATCAACAATAATTATAAAAAAAATTGATAATAAAAATTTTTTTTAACGGTTAAACTTAACTAAACTAATTTTATATATAATTTTCAATTTAAATGAGTGAATATTCTTTCTTAAACCAAGACTACTTAGATGATTTAAATATAAACCCAACGTGGGATAAATTATGGGTTGCTTATAGTTCAATTCATAAAAATAATTTATATACTAAAGAACATAATGTCATTTTTATGAATTATGTAAATGAATTACTAAACCAAAATCCATTAAAATTTGAAACTCCATTAAAAGATGTAAATATTATTGACAAAGAAAGTAATGCAACATATGGTTTAAATAAATTTATAGAGATTGTATTGCAAGGTATAGAAAGTACTAATTATTCATTTATTATTAATAAATCTTTCATAGAAGATTTAATTAAACTTTTGTATAAGAATGGTGCTAAATGGGTAAAACAATTTGATACAAATTTAATTGATATTAAACACATAGAATTAATACCAAAAATAATACAATTATTTGGTGAATTTGAATTAAGACCTAATATTAATCATATATTAAAAACTTCTTTTTCAGTTGATGTTACCCATAACATTTCACAAAAAGACCAAATAGAAAATAAAATTTTAAAACATATATTACAAAATACATATATAAACATATCAATCACATCTATTTTACCCAAAAGTTTATTAGAATTAATAGCAGAATATACAATAGAACCAAGTTATAAATTAATAAAGTGGATTCCAGTTAAAAAATTACAAATTGATAGTTTAATAAATAATTCAAGAGCTTTTGAAATTATCATTAATAAGTTTAAAATACAAAATTTTTTAAGTTATGAAAAATTACAAACTTCAGAACTTATCACTCCAGAACTTATAAAAAAACTCAAAAAATTATCAAAAAATCATAGTTATAAAGCTGTAAAAATTTTATCGTTGTTTGATTTATCAAAAATAAAAAGTACAAAATTTTGGGAAGATTTATCACAAAATCCATATGCTATTGATTTATTAATTAAAAATAAACATATGATTAATTATACTTATTTAGCACTAAATACTTCATATTTAGTGGTAGATTTAATAGTAGATTATATAGTTGATCATATAGCACTAACTACTATACATTTTTCAACACAAATTAGTATTAATTTAACTAAAAATATACATATCGGCGAAATCTATCAAAAATTACAGATTAACGATTTAATTAAAAATAATAGGGTGGGTATTTTATTTGATAGTTATATTAAAAATGGTATTGATAATTTTATTTATAAGATTATTAATAATCAATTATTAAATAGGTCGATAATCGAATTTAAAGAACAACATCAACTATTCCAATATATACCTCAAATACCTCTACTTCAACAACATCAACCTCTACTTCAACTTCAACCACATCAACTACTTCAACTTCATCAACATCAACAAAATAGATTTAGTCATCCATATCGGAATTTTATAATGAATATCATTTCAATTAATGATAAAATAGCAATGCCAGATAAAATACCAATGACAGATATATATAAGGTCGTTTATCTTAATTATAAACCGACTGACATTGATTTTGCATATAGTATAACATCAATAGATTATACAATATCAATGTCAGATAAATCAAGTAATGCTATAAGATTTATAGTAGATTATATAAAATATATGTTTATAAATAAAAAAACATTTGTATATGATCAAAAATTCCATTTATCACAAAATCCTAATATTAATATTATATATAAAAAATTATTAGACCAAAATATTAATATATTAGAAGTTATTGATTGGTCAGAATTATCAAAAAATAATGAGGCAATTGAAATTTTATTAAATGATTATAATACTAACAATGGAAAAAATATTAATTACGATAATATATGTGGTAATGAAAATGCAATTGAGATATTAACAAAAGAATATGAAAAAAATGCTATTGTTAATTGGTTTAAGTTAACCCAAAATCCTAATGCTAGTTCAATATTATTGAAAGAATGTGATAAAGATTTCGTTAATAATAGAATAGAATGGGATTATTTACCATATAATGAAAATACTTTACTATTATTAAAACGAGAATATAACAAAAATAATAAAAATGTACCTATTAATTTTTATAGACTGTCTGCATGTTTAGATATATTTGAAATAGATAAAACAAAAACTTCAGAAGAAGCTTATAAATTTATAGAATTTTTTACTTAAATTGTAAAACTATAAACATATAAAACATATAAAACTATAAACATATAAAACTATAAACATATAAACATATAAACATATAAAACTATAAACATATAAATATTTAATATTTATATATTTTACCTTTCATTTTATATTTAAAATCACAACTTTATAGTAATTGCACTAAAGTATATTAATAAAATTAATAAAATTAAAAATAAGATTATATAAGACATACTACAATATGATATAATATAATTTGATGTTATTAATAATTTATTATATGTTGATGTTATAAAATTTTGAGGTTGAGGATTATCTGTAAATTTCATTACAAAAACTATTCTTTCTAATTTGGTATTTTCTGGATAATCTTCAGGTTTAACAACTACATTCTCAACCTTATGAAATATATATTTAGCTTCATGTATAGTTATAGAATTAGCTTCACAATGTATAGATTCTGGAATTTTTGATTGATACTTATAATTAGTCAAGTTCATTGTATTAGAGCCTAAATCATTAACTAAAGTTAAAACAACAACATAAACATTACCTTCGACTTGATCTGTTCTATCATAATGATAATCTAAAGTTGAAACTTTAATTTTATTATTTTCCAAATAAGTGTAATAATTAAGTTTACAGTTTATTTCAAACTTATCACTATCTTCTAATGGTAAAGTATATAATTTTTTTTTAACTACATTTTCAACTATTTCTCGTAACTTACTTGATTGATAAAACTCAGGTAATAACCATTTACCGGAACCATATGGTTTGTTTGGTACTCCATTTTTACCAATAATACCTTTTAAATTATTGATATTTGGAGGTTTATATTTTTTAAATGTGCTAGGTTTACAGTGTTTATATTGACAATGATATTTAACTTTAAATTCTTCATTATATTTACTTAAATATTGAGCTTCATCAACTAAACTTTTAAAATATTCATTATCTTTAACTTATATTTTTCAAAATCCATTTAGGATATAAAATATTTAAATAAAAAATATAATTTAAAAAGAAAAATTAATATAATATTATATGAGTATTACTAATATTAAATTTTTAATCTTTTTGTGGTTTAATAAATCAATATAAACACCTATTAAGTAATTATTCATATTCTTCTATAAAATCGTGGGCATATCTTCCTACATATGATGTTTTAATAAATCCATATAAACAACCCTTCTTGTGGGTCAAAACCACGCTTAAGTAATTCTTGTGCATATTTCATATATATTCCGTCTTCAATATGTCTTTCATAATCTCCTCCAAACTCATAGAAATTTTTTAATTTAAAAATTCAAAGGTTTAACATTTAAAACACCATCCATCATATTATTTGATGGCGTTACAACTAATAATCCATTAGCCCAAATACCAAAAAGAAACAAAGTTTCTTCAGGTTTAAATATGTGTAAAACACATATTTTTTACCAAATCTTCTATCACCATCACCATTCAAAGAAAAATGATAATATTTATAAACATTTGTATCTAATACCTTTTCAAATTTATCACAATCTGCTGTAATTATAGATAATAACCCATCAATAATATGAAGATTATTTTTGGCAAGTTTTTATTCTTCATTTTTAGTTAATTTTTCAACTAATACTCCGTGATTTCTTGTCGAGGTTAAATCTTCAATTAATCCTTTATCTTTTGTCTTTTTCATACGATACATACAATTAGAAACTCCTTCTTCTTTTGGATTATTAACAAAACTTCCTTTGAGTTTTTTACTAACTTTTCTATATCCGTGAATTTCATATTCATAGGATCTATTCATAGAAACTAGGCACTAGATATGATTTAACAAGGTCCACAATTTTTAAATGTTGGACTAATCGGTATTCTTCTTTTAAAATATATATTAATGAGTTTTCTAATTGTGTATAACATAATATCTTTGTACCTTCACTGAAACAAACAGTTAAGGGTACAATAAAACATATTGTGGGTTGCCTATAGTGGATTTTACTGAAGCTTTTCCGGTTTCGTTAACTACATGTGTAATTTCACTTTGTTCAGTTTCAGGTTTTAGAGGATTATAATTTAAAAATACAGTAAATGCATTTTTAATTTTTACACCACTTTCAGGACACGAAATAGCTTTTGGAACTGTAACCTGATTGTCTCTAAAATAACAATACACACCCAAAGCTTGTCCTTCAAAAACATTTCCTGTAACTGTTAAACAAGGTTGGTTAAAATCAGAGGCAGCATCATATGGATATTCGGATTGTAAAAAATATAGTTTACCATTAGCTCCTTTCCATTGAATTAAATTTACAGAAGCATGTTCAACAAATAATCCATAAATATTTACATTATCACCATTAACAATTAATCCATTATTACATTTAGATGTACCTATAATTGAACCATAAGGTCCATGATCTGCTCTCCATAACCACAAATTAGATGCTACAACACCATTAGTATTAATTATCAACATCGTATCAACATTAATCGTATCAGGTGTTTCTGATGGAGCTATGATTAATTCTGGACCAACTTTAATAAATATATTATCAAGAAATATAGCATTGGTTTGATATTGATTATTAGAGGTTTTACCTATTTGTAACAATACAGGGGTTTCGGGTTTGGGGTCTATATTATCTTTATTAGCTTGTATAATAAATGATGATAATCGTAAATCATTTACATTATCTTCAACAAGTATTGCTTGACCACCATTTGAAGGAGCAACTAAAGTTGCCATACCTAACCCCAATATAATAATACCATCTTTTGAAATAGTTATTGTGTCAGTTAAATTATAAATACCAGGGGTCAAAACTATAGAAAACCCCTCATCAATCTTATTTTGAATTTCATTTAGTTCATTTGGGTTAGCATAATAAATATTATCAATTAATGTGTAATCTGTAATTAGGTCAGTTAATGGTAATGGACCCTTAATATCAGGTTTAACACTAGGTTTAACTATTTGAAAAACTGTACCATCATAATATAAATATGGTTTTCCAGCTATTTTCGGTGTTTTTTCAATCTGTGTAACACTCCCATCTGGGGGTGTTCCTCTAACATCTAAATTCCCAGTACAACCTATATTTGTTAAATTCCAAACAGTATTTGAAAATTTATTAAAACTTGAATTTAAATTACACCATTGTTGTTGTGAGTAAACAGCTACACTACTAACAGGAGGAGGACCATCCGTAACACCATAACCATTAATTATTGAATTTCCAATAAACCCACCTGAAGCATAATCATTTATATTAGTAGGATTAGGATCAGGAGGAGGCTCAGTTCCTGCTAAGTAAAGGTTTCCCTCGATAATCATATTATTTAAAGGTGCCGCTTGTGAAACGTACCAAAAAGTCTTCTCACCTTTTAATGTCATATTTTCACAGGATCTCCAAAAGTTGTCAAGAAAAGTTGCTGCATATCTGTCTGCACATCTCACAGGATTTTCTTTACCATTATTCATTGAGTTTATTATAACATTAGCAGGGGTTAACCCTAAACCACTTAATGTTGTATAAAACCCTACATTAACTGGACTAGAATAAGTATAGACTCCAGGTAAAAAACAAATAGCATATCTATTTGGGATTATTTTCCCAAATTCATTAGTTTGTTGAATGTTATAAATCGTGTCGGTTATTTCTTGTTGTGTTTTATCAGTTTTTGGGGTGCCCCCCACATCATTGAAACTAGTATAATAACCTCCTTTTTGTTCAAATATATATAAACCACTTGGTTCTTCAGGAGGATCTACATCAGGACATTTGGGACAAGTTGGTTTATAACACAAATTTGGGTGCCATTTTTTATAGGCGTTTTTTTTATATTTATTGTTACAATACATTTTATATTATGGTTTAAATTATTTTATTTTATTTTATTTTATTTTATTTCCAACAAAAAAATTAGATGGTGAAAATATGTTTCTATTATGTATGATTGGGTTTATTATGTTTAAAAACTAGATCAAGTGAATATTTTATTGAGGCAAAAAGTATATTATATATTATTACAAAAGAAAGTTATATATTTTAGTATATATAAAATCTATAGCAAAAAAGTATTATCCTTTACAAATTTAAAAATACTTATAATATTATTTATAAAAATGATTTATATGTTATAAATTATATATATACTAAAATATTAATATATCTTTATATATCCAGATAATATAATATGGGTATAATCACCTATTATCTTGATTTACAAAAAGAACA
>Ga0315284_10013234_pt1 | contig 11743 bp, 8 predicted proteins | sample YL17G09_16_MG_FD_203696 | JGI IMG/M metagenome (GOLD analysis project Ga0315284, IMG submission 203696) | Sediment microbial communities from Yellowstone Lake, YNP, Wyoming, USA - YL17G09_16 | ecosystem: Environmental > Aquatic > Freshwater > Lake > Sediment | place: USA: Wyoming | collected... | reverse complement strand
CTACTCTCTTATTACCCCTCCGGGGCATGTGCTCGACGGAAGCCTGGTAAATTGCGGGAAGAACCCGCGCCGGAGGCGCGCAAGAGAGTAGCCCCGGGCAAGCGCAGCGCCGCCCGGGGTTTATGGGTACGTGAGCGAGAGCCCTGGAGGGGCGACAGAAGAATCTTGCCTTAACTAAGCGCCATTCGGGACAGGCGCCATAACCTCGAAATTATTCGAGATTGGCGGAAATTGGCTTTTGTAGGATTTCGAGGTTTTGGCGCCTGTCAACATGTTTCGGCGATACTCTCGGCCAGCGCCTCCCGGTAGCATTGATACACTGTCCATGGGATGTCTTCCCGGATGCGCCCGCCGGCAAGAGGAATATAGCGGCCGGAACGCAGCAATGGACGAACGATTGCGCGCAGCCGCTCCCTCATTCCTTCGGACGGTTCCATGCGCATGATGCTCATGGGAACGCCGCCGATCAGTCCCAGGCGCGTGCCATATTTCTGCCGCAGAATCCGGTAATCGAGCTCCGCAACATCGGCTGCCTCTGCAATCCAAAGCAAGTTTACGCCGGCTTCAAACATGAACGGCAGCAGCGCGGCAGGATTTCCATAAGTGCTCACCAGGATGTTTTCGCATCCGTGCGCCCGCGCCGCCGCGATGATCCGTCTGTAGGCGGGGATCGCAAACTCCCGGAACATGGCAGGTGAGATCAGCGAAGATCGGTTGTCGGAAATCGGCTCGCTCAGGTAGATGAAATCGGGTGTGACATCCCGCATGGCCATCTTCAGCATCGCGGCACAGAATTCTCCATACATTTCCATGCGGCTGCGTGCGAGCGCAGGGTTCTTGACCAGTCCGCGAAGCACCTGCCGGAGAGTCTGCCAGTCCTCGACCCCAAGGGCTTGGAACAAGCCCCGGTATGCCCAGATGCAGACGACATGGTCGCGGTTTTCGAGTCGCTTCACCGTCTCGGGCCAGTCCCCCGGGAAGCGTTCAGGGGAGGCCTGGAATGCGCGGCGGTAGTCCCTCTCCGACAGGCTCATGATCCCGCCGGCATATCGCTCTGAAAAGGTAATGTCGGGTCCGACGTTTTCGTGGGGAGTCAGGCCGAAGATTTCGAGGTGTGTCTTCCCGGCGGGCAATCCCTGCGCACGCCATAATTCGATAGCTTCATCGCGCACGCCTTCCTCGAAGAGGGGCGGCCTGTCTACCCGATCTCCTCGGAGCAGGTTCAGGAACCTCTGTCTTTCGTTCATGGACACTTATTGTCTCATGCTGGGAGGGTCAAAGCCGCCGTCTTAAGAGGATTTCCTGAGCAGGTCTTCCCCAAGCGGGCACACAAACATGTCGGGGCGGTTAATGCCGACGTTCCGCAGTCGCATTCTTCCTGCAAAAAACCGGGAGATCATGGATAAAAAATTCATCCGCCGGCCTTGACGCACGCATGATTTCGCTGTTGAACCCCTTCGGGATTCCTTAACTCAGTACCATTCGTGCCTGTCGCTCTTTTCGGAGCGCAGTCGCCGGCGGGTTGTGCGACGCGCTCGATCCGGCCGGCTTATGGGAACCAGGTGTCGCGATTGTTCGTCTTGAAACAATTAGGGGACGCATATAGTCCAGGAGCAGGATTTCTCCCATCGGTCGAGTTTCCGATGGGATTGAGACGTTTTTATCGAAGGGAAAACCTTCAGAAACTGAACGCTGCGGCGCGACGATGAAAGAAGGCCTGTGGCGAATAGAAAGGAGAAGGCGCATGGGAGTGAGCCAGAGATGGGCTGCGATCATCGCGGCTATCGTGATGTTGATGAGTTTTGCAGAGGCGGCGCACAATCCGGGGTCGGCCGATGAAAAAGTCATTATCGAAAAGACTATCAGAAATTCTATCGGTTGGGCCTTGAACAAAGACCGGGCGCTGCTGGAGAGCGTTCTTACTCACGACAACCGTCTCTTCATGTTCCAGCCCGACTCCAAGAGCACAATCGTCGGCTGGGATCAGTTCGTGAAGCAGTTTGACTTTTGGATGGACCCGAGGTTCAACGCTACCCGATTCGAGGTCCGGGACCTGCGCATCGATATTGCACGCTCCGGCAATGTCGCCTGGTGGTCCTGTATTCTCGACGATCTTGGCGAATGGGACGGCAAGCCCATCGGTTGGAAGGACGCTCGCTGGACCGGAGTCCTGGAGAAGAGGGAGAAACGGTGGGTGATCGTGCAGATGCATTTCTCTTTCGCCGCCGATAAAGTCCAGGCCAAAACACTCCGACCGGGGTATTGAGCCGGCTCCAGCGAAGACAACAGGGGCCGGATTCGTGGGACGGCAGAGCTTCTTTCGATCAGGACGGCGGATCGTCCGTTTTATCGTCGATGCGTTCGATGCGGAACGGGATCGCGGAGAAAAAGCTGTTCAGCAGCCGGACGTGCCCCGCGATTTTTTCGATTTCTTGAAACCCTCCGGCTGCGCGGGTCATTCACTACGCGAGTTGTAAAAAACACCAGATCGTTGAAAGGAGCAATCGTATGAAGAAATATTCACTGGCACTGGCTTTGGTTTTGATGATCGCCTTGATACCGGCTGCAACGGCGCAAGATTTGCATAAGACCTACAATGTAGGGTCAGGCGGTAGCATCCGCATCCAGAACATTTCCGGCGACATCAAAATTAAGGGTTATGCCGGGAACATAATCACGGTCGATGCCGTCGTCGTCGGTCAAGACCGGCAACTGCTGACCATCGAGGACTTGAGCACGCCAAACGGCGTTGAATTGCGCGCCAAATATCCTGAACACAGCAATACCAGCGCAAGCGTGAATTTCGAAGTGCGTGTGCCCTCCCTGATCGACTACAACTTCGAGCGGATCACTTCGGTCAGCGGACACATCGAGATCGCCGACGTGCGCGGCCGCCTGCACCTCAACAGTGTGAGCGGGGGAATTACGGCGACCAATATTAACGGCACGGTCAGCGCAAAATCCGTGAGCGGGAACGTGGAAGTTGACATCCTGAGTGTGGAAGGAACCGGAGATATGCAGTTCAATTCAGTGAGCGGCAACGTCATTGTCGCCGTCCCCGGAAACCTCGGCGCCAGCCTCGACATGTCCACTTTGAGCGGATCTCTCGAAACTAATTTCCCGATCCAAATCCAGGAGAAGGGATTCGGCCCGGGGCGTTCCGCACGCGGCACTGTAGGCGCCCGTGCCGACTACAACCTGCGGTTGAACACGATCTCAGGCAAGGTCAGCTTGACGGGAAAATAGGCCGACTCGCATCAGCCGGAAATGTGACCGGGGCCGTATCTGCAACCTGCAAAATTCGCGAAATCTTGCATGTCGCAGATGCGGCCCTTGCCATATTGAGATCTGTCTGAAACTCGGGGATCGCGTTGCCTGCCCCCGAATCCTATGTGCTGACCCCGGTCAATCAGGCCTGGCGTGTTACGAGCATCAGGGTCATGTCGTCGGAAGGTTTTGCCGAATTGCAGAATGCCACCACCTCATCCGTGATGTTCTTGATCAACACATCAGGCGGCGTATTGGCATGCGCTTGCAGAAAGTCCGCCAGCCGGGTCTCGCCGTATTCCTCTTCCTTCTCGTTAAATGCTTCGGTAATCCCGTCTGTAAAAAGCAATAATCCTTCCCCGGGCCCGATGTGGGTTTCTTTGGCCTCAACCTGAGAATCGGCACGAAAACCCAGTATGAGCGAAGTAGCCGCCAAACGTTCCTGAGGCTGTCCAGGTTTGATTAAAAACGGAGCATTGTGGCCCGCATTGATGTAAGTCAGATTTCCGCTCGCCAGTTCCAGTTCGCCGTAAAACAGCGTGATCAGCCGTTCCATCGGGATGTTGGCGCTGAGGTATTCGTTGAGTTTCGTGATCAGCTCTATGCCACGCAATCCCGCGCTGGTGAGCGTGCGCAGGCTTCCCTGCAGGAGTGCCATCAGCAAGGCGGCAGGTATCCCCTTTCCCGAAACATCGCCGACCACGATGGCGACACGAGTCTTATCGAGCGGGATAACATCGTAGTAATCCCCACCGATCGTATTTGCCGGCCGCATGGAGTAGCAGATGCTCATTCCATCCTGGTGAAAGGGCTCGGATGGCACAAGGCTGAACTGGATCTCACGGGCGATTTCCAAATCCCCTTTGAGGTCGAGCTTGTCCCGCAATTCCATGAACAACAGAACCGATTTTACTATTTTATGATCTGTGGCACAGGACCGAGTGACCAGCCCTGCATCTTCGTGATGAGCGCGCTCTGTGTGAACTTCTTTCCGCCCAGCTCCAATGTGACCGTGTACTCTCCAAGCGGCGCCCACCCATCGAGGATGTTCCCACCGCCACCGCCGGCGCCCCTTCCTCTTCCGGCTCCCTGGGCGCGCATGGTCCAGAGGACGGTGTTGATGCCGGCCGCTGTCTTCCCCTGGAGCCTGGCGACTTCCTGACCTTTAGCGTCGGTGACGACGATATTGGCACTGCCGCTTCCCTGGTTCTTCACGTAATACCGGATCACCATCGCGTTCGGCTCGTTGGGAGTCTGGAAATTCCGTTGGCCGAACAGGTAGTCATTGGCTCCAAACGACCAGATGATTCTCTGGACCGTCGGCTTGATCGCGAACAGATGCATATCCTCGGCCAGCATCGCGTCGTTCATCTCCTGCAGGGGCGCGATGTTGGTAATATAGAGACCGCGCCCATAGGTGCCGAGGACCAGGTCGTTCTCCCTCGGATGGACGAGCAGATCACGCACGGGGACATTGGGTATGTTGTTATTCATCTTCACCCAACTCGCACCGCGATTGATCGACACGAAAACGCCCGTATCGTTCCCCACGAAGAGCAGGTTGGGATTCTTCTTATCTTCGTAGACGACGTTGATCGGCTGGTTCGGCAAGTTGCCGGCGATCGAAGTCCAGGTCGCGCCGAAGTCGTCCGTCCTGTAGAGGTATGGACGGAAATCATCGAACTTGTAGCCGCTCCTCGATACGTAGGTCCTGCCAGGCACATGAGCGGAAGCGTGAACACGGCTGACATAGGCGTCCTTCCGGCCTCCCAGCGCGTTGATCTTGGAGGTCAGGTCCGTCCAGGTCGCGCCGTCGTCCCGCGTCACGTGAACCTTTCCGTCGCTCGTCCCGCACCAGATGATTCCTGCCGTGATCGGGGATTCCGAAATCGATGAGATCGCGAACCAGGGGATGCCGCCCGGAACGCTGCCCTCCGACTCAGGCATGATCTTCGCGGTGTCGTTCGTGCTCAGGTCCGGACTGATCTCCGTCCAGTGGTCGCCTTGATCCGTGGATCGGAGGAGAACCTGGCTCCCGGCGTAAATGACGTTGCCGTGATGGGGAGAGATGTGGATGGGAGGCTCCCAGAGGAAGCGATAAGGCGGCTGGCCTGGGGCCCGTTGGGGCTGGATGTTCGTCGTGTATCCGAGCTTCTGGTCCACCCGGGTGTGTCCTCCGTACTGCCTCGTGGTGTACAGCCAACGGCTGTCGGTGGGGTCGACCTGCGTAAATATGCCGTCGCCGTTGCCGAGTGCAAACCAGTCCTGCTCCGTGATTCTGCCTGAGGCGCTGTTCGATGGTCCCCTCCAGTGCTCGTGGTCCTGGAGTCCGGCATAGACGTTGTAGGGATCCTCCATGTCGACGCCGATCGCGTAGATCGATCCGAGGGGCAGGTTGGAGTAGGCATCGCTGGTCTTTCCTCCGTCGTAGGAAATAGCAATCCCGCCGTCGCCCCCGCTGATCATCCGGAGGGGATTCTCCGGATCGAACCAGAGCGTCCGGAAGTCACCGAACATCCGGGGGAAGACTGTCGGTGCATTCCAGGTCTTGCCGCCGTCTGTCGAGCGCCGGAAGCCATCCTGGGTCACGAAAATGTTCAGGTCGTTGCCGGGATCGACCCGTATCTGGCTGAAGTAGTAGGGACCCTTGGGGCTGACGTTGTAGTCGTCGGCGTTCATCTTCTTCCAGACCTGCCCCCCGTCTTCGGTACGATAGACCTCGCCCCCGATCGTCGCAACTCTCCCCCCGGGACCGCCTCCCTAACCGGCTCCACGCGCGCCTGCCGGAGGCGCCGCGGACACGTCGCGCGTGTTTTCGTTTTCGACTACGGCGTAGAGGATGTCCGGATTCTTGAGATAAATGTCGAGCCCGATCCTGCCGATCTTCCCCGAGGGAAGTCCCCCGCCGAGCCGCTTCCATGTGCGTCCGCTATCTATGGTCTTGTAGATGCCGCTCTCTGGACCGCCGTTGATCATCTGCCAGGGCAGCCTCTCTTTGTCGTACGTGGCGGCGCAGAGGACAGCCGGATTCCGGGGATCCGCAACGAGATCGATGACCCCCACCTTCTCATTGATGTAGAGGACCTTCTCCCAGCTCTCGCCTCCGTTTGTTGTTTTGAAGACGCCTCTCTCCTCGTTTGTCGAATAGAGGTGGCCCACGGCGGCGACGTAGATGATGTTGGGGTTTGTGGGATGGATGACGATGCGCGCGATATGGTGCGAGTCCTTGAGACCCATGTTCTTCCAGGTCTTCCCGGCGTCTGTTGATTTGTAAACACCGTCGCCGGCATACGAGCTGCGGGAGGTATAGGCGTCTCCCGTGCCGACCCAGACAATGTCGGAGTTTGAGGGGGCTACGGTGACATCCCCGATCGAAAGATTGTTTTGAGCGTCAAACACGGGCTCGAAGGTCGTTCCGTTATTGGTCGTCTTGAAGAGGCCGCCGATCCAGGGGGCCACATACATTGTGTAGAGATGGTCCTTGGCCGGCGAGGCCGGGACGTCGATGTCGGCGATGCGCACTTGCATTCTGAAAGGGCCCAGGTTCCGGTAGGTGAATGCCTCCAGCAGGCGCTCATTGAACAGGCCTTGATTCTGGGCCTTCACTCGGACTGTTGATGCCAGTCCAGCCACGACCATGACGGCTACTGCAAGAGCGCTCTTGAGTCTCATCTCTCCTCCTTGTGAAGGTCCTGCGCGGCTCGATAAAAACATGGCCGGTTGGGCCCGAAATCATCCGAACCTATCGATTGCGCGGTTTGCTCCGGAACTTCCGGTCCGTTTGCGATTGCCGATTGTACACCACAAAAGCCGGGTGTCAGGTCTGGGAATAGGGTGAAGATAAGGTGACGTTCACCGATTTCTCATTTCTCCGGCAGTGAACTTGAAGTCGGAAATGATCATGAATAGGTTCGTCCCCTATTCCCCCTATTCCCCACGCGTGCGCCATCAGGGGCGGGACGGCTGCGGCGGTTGGCCGCGCGCGGCGCCGAAGCGGGCGATGGCCGCTATCCTGAAACTGCTAGCATAAGGGCAAGGCATGGGCCGATGTCGTGCGGGAATCGCAAGAGGTTGTCGAACTGGCATTGAAGGCGCTGCTCCGGTTTTTCCGGATCGAAACTCCGCATATTCACGATGTCAGCGAGATTCTGGAAGCCAACCGGGAGGTTTTCCCGCAGTTTTTCCAGAAACAGATGGCAGTTGTGTGCGAACATTCCCGCAGCCTGCGCCGGGATCGGGAACTGGCCTTCTACGGCAGCGAAGACCTGACCCCTTCCGATTTTTACCGTGAGAAGGATGCCCGGCGCGCCCGGAAAGGCGCGCAAGATACCGTTGCCCTCGTCCGGCAAGCAGCCCGGGAAAGCCTGCAATAGTCGCGAATCCGGGGATTTGTTTTTGGAAAGCCCGCCGGCCTGAAGGCCGGCGGGCTTGGTACTGCTGGAGGTTAGTATTTATAATCTTCCTTTCACTGTAATTGAGAACTCCGCCGGCCAATGCGCATTGGCCGGCATATTGCTACGCAATTCCCATCGGCTGTTTCTGGGACAGACCAACCGACGACCATGGGGCTTCCATGCCGCAGGCGCTGGACTGCCGCGGATCGGGTAACTCTATTGTTGCGCAACCCGCACGTCGAGCACCTGGCCCGCCGTGGAGTTGGGTAATGCCTGGAATTTCACCGTGATTTTTTGTTTGCCGCGAGTCAGGGTCTCCGGGAGCTTGTACTCGACGTCGAATAGTTCGGTAGGATGGATCTCCAGAGACTGGGTCGCGACCTTCTCGCCGTCGACCCAAACCTCGAAAGAACGCGGCCGGCCTTCGCTGCCGATATACGTGCACACCAGTAGCATCGGCTTGTCGGGAAGAACCTTGAGGTCATAGCTGAACGATCCGTTGCGCGCCTCCCGGGTTGCCTTGCCTTCGAATTCGCCCTTTCTCGAATTCTGCTGCTGCAGGTTGTGATCGCGTTCACTCTGCTCGCTGCTGATGTCCACCGCGTCCACCGTGCGCCGCTCGATCTCGGCGCGCCGGGATTCCGCGGCGGCGATCTCCGCTTTCCGCTTATCCCATTCCGCCGGCGAAAATACTTTCCAGTAGACCGAATACCGGATGTCGGAAGCCTTGTAGAACGGAACAAGCTGAACATCCCTGGGTTGCGCCAGGCTGCTGGTCTGGAAACGCAGCGGCGCTCCCGCGATCGGTTTGACTTTTGCCAGGACGCCCTTCACGTCGCCGACAAATGCGGGAACCACCACCGACGGCACCCGGCCGAGCTGCGGTGCACTGGGTCCATAACGAGTGTTCTGATTTAAGCCGTCTTTGCCCAGGTCGCCGGCGAGCACGATCGGCCCGTCGAGCAGAGCCACCATGTTCGGATCATCCGGCATCGCCTCCGTGTGCAGGCTCATGGGCCAACGCACCTGAACGTTGTCCCCTGTCTTCCATTCCCTCTCGATCGATGCATACGAGCCGGGCTTTGCGGTGATCGGCTCGCTCTTTCCGTTGATCGAAAGGGTCATTCCTGATTGCACCCACGCCGGGTAGCGGACCTTCAGCGCGAGGCGCACGGGCTTTTTGCAGGAGAACGTCAGCCGGGTGGTTTCCTGCTCGGGGAAACCGGTTTCCTGGCGCACGACCAGGCCTTTGTCGTTCCATGTGAGCTGAGAAGAGATAAAGAGGTTGAGGTAGAGCGACTGGTCGTCGTGGAAGTAAATCGTATCACCGTATTTGGCCGGATTTTCCATGCCTGTTCCGACGCAGCACCAGAATGACTTGTCAGGCGTCGAATAGGTTTTGAAAGCGCCTGGGCGGAGCGGCACATAGTAGCACATCATCCCCGTATCCGGATCCTGTGATGCCAGGATGTGATTGAACAGGCCGCGCTCGTAAAAATCCATCTTCTCCGTGGATGGTTCCAGCGCGAACATGTGCCGGGTCAGCTTGAGCATGTTGTAAGTGTTGCAGGTTTCGGTGCTCGAGGGGCCCAGATGTCTTGAAAACTGATCGATGGGGAAGAAGCTCTCGCCGTCGGTGTTGCCGCCGATCACAAAGGAGCGGTTCAGCGCCACGCGCTGCCAGAAGAAGCTGGCAATGTCGTAGAAGCGCTTGTCGCCGGTCAGTTCGTACTCGCGGACTGCGCCGATCACCTTCGGAAATTGCGTGTTTCCGTGCAGGCCGTCCAGCCGGTCTTCTCCGGCAGCCCATTGATCAAACAGCCTCTTGTGATCGAACTTGTGAGCAATCCGCAAATACTCCGGGTTGCCGGTCACAGCATAAATGTTGGCTAACACCTCGTTCATGCCGCCATGTTCGGTGTTGAGTGCCGCCTGCTGCTGTTCATCCGTGAGCCGGTCGACGCGGAACTTGACCCAGTCGGCCATTTTGGTGACCACATCCAGGGCCTGCTTGTTGTCGCAGTAGAGGTACATGTCGAGCAGGCCGGCCATAATTTTGTGCAGCGTGTAATAGGGCGCCCAGACCTGGACGCGCTTGTCGACGCGATCGAAAAACTCCTCCGGGTATGCGGACAGGAATCCCTGGTTGAAACCCTTCGACGGCAGGGATTGCTGCACTTTTGCCAGCTCGGCCACCATGCCGGAGGCCTTGTCCTTGAATCGGGCATCGCCGGTGCCGGCAAACATCATGGCGCATGCGGTCAGATAATGTCCGACACTGTGGCCGCGCAGTTCACCCGTAGGCTCTTCCCATCCCCCCAGCGGTTGTGCGGTGGATGGCAACCCTGCGGTCACACGGAAATTGTGGAGCAGACGGTCCGAGTCGAGTTCGAGCAGGTACTTCTGATCGCGCAGCATGGCGTCGCGAAAAGGCCCATCCAGCAGGCGCACGTCCTGCAGATCAAAGGGGTAGGCCTTGAGCGCCACCTTGTCCGGAACTTTCACCTTGGAGCCGGGCATGAACGAGCCGGCGGAAAATGCAAGCGGCACGACAACGAAAAGAACCAGCGAACAGATCGTCATTCTTCTCATGTCCCTACCCCCTTCAGATGGCAGGCCTTAGCCTCACAACTTAGTTAATACCCCTAATTAATTCAACGGCTGACATTTTATAGCACTTTGAGCGCCACGAAATAAACGAAAAAGGTGGTCCTTCCACATGGCCTCCGAGGTTTTCAGCCGGGACAACATCCCATTCGATGCGTTCTCTGGTTCGCAGAGCCACATTTCCTATTTGGCTTTGGCCGCCTGGATCAGGCGGTTGTTTCCCTCGATCGAGAGAGGCCAGTGTTGGGTGGTTGCCGCCTTGGGATATACAGGCTCCCGATAGCCTTGATAAAGCTCCGTGCGCAGATGGGAAAGCATGTCGTGCCCGCGCCGCCGCCGGCGCTCAATCCTGAGACTCTCAATATCAATCGGGCCGACCACGATACGCTCGCCGGGGCCGGATTCGGCCTGCGCCAAAATCCGGCCGTCGAAATCAACAATCATGCTGCCGCCGGGCCAACTGAACGGCGGATAATTGGCAAGCCGCGCGCCCTGATTGGCAGCCACCACGTACGCGGTGTTCTCGATGGCGCGGCACCGGTTCACCACAGTCCACCAATCGAGAGGCGCCGCCGTGCCCCAGGGATCCATGTAGGCCGACACGCGGATCAGCACCTCCGCTCCCTTTAGCGCCAGTTGCCGGATCGCCTCCGGGAAGAGCCAGTCATAGCAGATTGCAGCGCCAAGCCTGCCTATCTCGGTTTCGACCACGGGAAAGGGATCCGCCTGGTAATCAGCCAAATCATGGGGACTGGCATGAACTTCCCATGGAATCCACGGATGCGTCTTGCGATATTTCGCGAGAATCCCTTGCGGGCCAATGAGGCAGGTGGTATTGAACACGGCATCCGGAAAGGCATCATCCTTCTCGAGAAATGTCCCCGTCTGGATATAAATGCTATGATGCCTGGCGCGCAGGAAATACCTTTCTGTGTGTTCATTGGGTATGCGAACCGCCAGCCTGTCGGCGAGCTCGGGAACCGTATCGTAAACGGGTGGCGTATGGGCGAATTCAGGAAACACGACCAGCCGGACCGGGAAAAAGGGTTTATAGCCCAGGACGGCGGAGTCGATCATTTCGAGCATCCGGTCAACCCGGCTCGGGATGTCGTCCCGGGAGGTTGGACTTGGAAAGTCCGTTTGGCAGCATGCAGCGTAATAGCGTTCCAGTTTGTTCATGGGCAAAAGAATATCATGCTTTGCCCGGACGCCGGAGACTCTCTGTGATCAAGGGGCACATGAAATCCAAAACGTTCCAGCCGCGCATGGACAAGACACTCGAGATCTACCATCGGCTCGTAAAGGAAAGGGGAGTCGGCATCCTTTACCCCTAGCCCCATTTTTCGCGGGTCGCAAACGGCTAAATCTCCCTTCGTGAATAGCTGGCGTCCGGATCAGGCCGCGTAACGGAGCGGCGAATCTGATCTTCGACGAGGGGAAAGCTGAGCTTGTTTAGGATTTCAATTTGAGCCTTC
>Ga0315284_10013233_pt1 | contig 11744 bp, 13 predicted proteins | sample YL17G09_16_MG_FD_203696 | JGI IMG/M metagenome (GOLD analysis project Ga0315284, IMG submission 203696) | Sediment microbial communities from Yellowstone Lake, YNP, Wyoming, USA - YL17G09_16 | ecosystem: Environmental > Aquatic > Freshwater > Lake > Sediment | place: USA: Wyoming | collected... | reverse complement strand
GTATGTATTCTAATTCTTTTTTTTTATTGTCTTCCAATTTTGGATAATTTAATTCATTTATACGCCAAAAATAACTATCTTTTTTAATTTTTTGAAGTCTTGATTGATACATATTCTGTAAAATGTTGTATCTACTAATTTTTACATTATGTTCTCTAACAAACAAATTAATGAGTGATATAATTCTTATATTTGAATAATACAAAGCACTCCCATAGATAAACTCAATTATATATGGGTTTGATAAAATGTAATCAGATTGAAATATTAACATTCTTTCTGTTGAATTATAGTCTAATTTAGTTTCATAAAAAGAATACATTTTATAATATATTATTTAATATAAGATATTTTTAAGTAATAATTAAAGTAGTTTTATAGGCGTTTGAAATGAAAAAAGGTGTATATAAATTAACATTAATAATTTTTGTAAAACAAACTCTTCCTTTTTCAAAATCATTATTCCACCATTTAATAATATCACCTATTTTGTAATCTTTAAATCTGTGTTTATGCAATCGTCCTTCACAAGTTTTTAGTCCAAGAGATATAAGAGTAAACCAAGGTTCAGATAAATGCTCTTCTGCGTAAATAGTTGGTATTTCCATTTTAATTTATTATATGCTTATACATTTTTATAATAAATTTAAATCATTTTTTTTTATCTTATAATAATATATAAATGATTATAAGCAATTTTATTAATGAAATAGAAAACACGATTAAAATTAAAATACAAAAAAATACTGATTTTGGAATTAATTACAAAACAAAAGAAAAAATAAAATTTAATGGAGTAAAAATAACTATGATTGGACCGACAAGTGAAATGACGAGTGAAATTACATTAGAAGAAGCAATTCAACTACATAAATGTTTAGGTGAATATCTTAAAAATTGATTTATAAAATTTTATTGAATTCAAAAATTTGAAATGTATTAATAGTTATAATACAAAAAATGATTATTGTTATCACTATCCAATACCTTCTTTTATAAACAAAAATGATTTTATACGGGGATTTAAAATGGGAAATAGTAATTGTTTTAACTTTATTATTGAATTCAAAGAAGTTTTTTGTGTAATTCAATGTATGGGAAGTTAAAATAATTAAAAAATTGATTTATTTTAAATATAAATAAATAAATATAAATAAATAACAATAATAATAAAATATGTCAATAAAATATATCGTATTAAGTGAAACAAATCATTATGGTTGGGTTGGAGGTTTTACAACATTAGCAAAAGCAAAAAAAATGTTGAAAATAGAAACCGAAACATATTATATATTCAAGTACGTTCATCAAAAAACAGAACCATTTCAAATGAAAATAAGATTTCCTATTGGCGAATATTATGATGGTTTATCCATAAATGAATACACCGGAGAAGTATTTGAAGAAGACAACGATTATGTTATTATTACACCTGACGATACTTGTGATAATGGTAGTTTAATTTTAACACATAAACCATATACGGAAAAGGTAAATCAAAATGTTGTTTTGAAAAAAGAAATAATTAAAGCATCTGAATTAAGAAGAGGTGATATGTGTATTGTAAAAAATAAAATATATAAAATAACTGCTATATGGTTTGCACCTACACGAACAACAAATGGATTAATTCATAATTGGAGATTTATCTTATATTGTGAAGAAGATAAATCTACAATAGAAAAAATTTATCCACACGAATTTCAATTAGAACTTGATATGAATTCTTATGTTGAAATGGAAATATAAATATAAATAAACTAATATAAAGACTATTTTATATTATTGTTTATAACTATAAATAATAATAATTTAATTAATGAAATAAATAAATTACACCTTTTAACATTTCAAACGCCGTTTTATATATATAGTAAAACTACTTAAAGGCAATACCATAATATATATTGGGAGTGAAGAGGAATGAGAAAATTGCTTTATGTAATTTTATGTTTCATTTAGTGTCTAATTCACACAACAATTGTTGGTTGATTTTGTAAAATTGCGTTCATTTATGGACTATGGCAAGAAATTAAATACGTATGTGTATATTTGTCTTTTTTGTTAAAGACATATTTTTTAGATTGTTTAGTATTCACTTCTCATCATATTATTAATTATTTAAATACTTAATAATATAATCGGCATTTGAAATGTAAAAATATAAACTTTTAAGTTAAAACGAAAATGGCTCATTTAGATCAACACATCATTGAACTCGGAGAAGACGACAAAATTATTGCTACTGGCAAAAGTGCAAGATATCGTATTAGACGCGATTACCTAGGACGCCAACATCCTCGTTCCGATGAAATAATTGCCGAAGATAACAGATTAATTAATTTGGCTGACATAATAATTAGAACTCGTAGTCTTCAACGTGAAACACGCAATCAACGTCTTCAACGTGAAGCAGACGAAGCGCTTGAAGCACGTGAAGCACGTAAAGCGCTTAAAGCGCACTAATTATGTAGCCAATTGTAACAAATCTTGTCCTATGTTCCGAAAAAACAATCCAAAAATTATAGTTTATAGAGTTAGACCACCAAACATTGTAATTAGTATTTTAATTATTTAAAAAGTGAGGCCTCTTGCCAATACCTTTTTTCTTGTAGAATCCTAGAAACAGTGTAAAAAATATCAAATAAAGTTGTCATACCTCATTAGGTTGGATTATAAAATTTTAGTTATTTCAATAAATAGGTGAATGTAAAAAAATTGAAATACTTTTATTAACAAAATAAGAAGCATTAAAATAATCTAACGACAGTTTCAATCTTTCTCAAATCTAAATCAAAATGCCAAAACAAATACATGATTTACATAAAGGATATAAATATTTATTTTACAAACTCGCACCATATAATAATAAAGAATGTTTTGAAGCTACTTTTATAGATAGTATAGGCGCAACTATATACTTAAAAAAACATGATGAACAAGGTAGTAATTATAATACTATTACATGTATGCCTATAACGTGGATAATACACATAGCAGATTTACAATTAGTATTAGAAGATTTTTGATGTAATATAATTGTCGTTTGAATATGTAAAATAATTAAATATAATTTAAAAGCGAGACCTCTTGTCAATACCTTTTTTTATTTCCTAGCGTATTCAACTCCATATAGTAAATTTAGGACTTACTGTAAAAAGTATACTTTTTGGTAGTATGTTGCCATACAAAAGAGTCATGAGTTTATAAAATTAAAAAAATGATATATTATATGAAGACTAGAAAATTGAATTATCGTAATTCAAAATCCAAAAGAAGTATAAGAAAAAGTAGCAGACGTAATATGCATAAATTTACCAAATCAAAACGAGCAAAAATAACAGGAGGTGGTCGTGATGAAGAACCGATAAAAAGAAAGATAAGAATGGAAACAAAAGTGCTTGGTAAAGTTCCCGCAGGACCAAAATCTAACATCAAATCTGCTACACCTGAAGAAATCAACAAATATGTAGACAACGAGATAAAAGAAGGTCCTCAAATTTGTACTATACCAGCACCACCGTATAGACATGCGTTTTTAGTAGATGTTCAACCAGATAAAATAATGATATCCGATTGGGGAGGAGAAGCAGTCCGAGATATAACTCAACGAATGATGACTCGTCCAGATGGTTCGCAACCAACTTATTACAATGAAACCTATAAAACATATGCCGACTTTTTGGAAAAACTACAAGAAAAATATGACCGATCTATTGTATTTTATCCTGTAGACAAAGAAATGAATACTTGTTCAAGAGCCATTCATAAAGAACGAGGTGGAACAGGGGGGTGTTCTGATTACATTTATAAATGGGCAAAAAAATATTATCCAGATTACGTCGTATAAATGAAATTTGATTTTATAGTTTTGTCTCATTTGTCTCATTTGTCTCATTTTTTTTGGTCGATGTAATTTACAATGTAATTTACAATAAAATGATATCATTTGCAAAATAATGGGCGTTTCAGCTTTTTGTAATAGGTTTGTATGCTTTGTTATAATTCAACATAAAATTACCAAAATTAGTTTGTTTCTTCTCAATATCGCTGTAATCTTCTCTTTGTACAATTGAAAGAGGGATGATTAAATACCATTGATCGGTTTTTTGTAGTTTAAACCAATATTTGTCTATTTTGTATTCCTTACTAAAAGGTTCTTTAATTAATAGTTTAATTCCTTCTTTATAATTTTGAATAAGCGTATCATAATAATGTTTTTGCACTATATACCCAGTCGTTGTTTGACAATTATATATTTGAATGCATGTATCGTTGACTGGTTTATATGGTATCATATTATTGCCAGCAATTAAAACAACATCCCATTGTATATTTGAATTAAAAAATTTGTTGAGCTGATTTAAAAATAAATCAGGATTTAAAAATTCAATGTCATCTTCGCATATTAAAACATAATCTAGATTTTGCTCTTTAGCGTTTTCAACACATTTAAGATGGCTCATGCTACACCCTAATGCGCCATTTGTTAGTTCTATTGCTTTAAATCTTGAAGAATCGGTTACGCCGATTTTTTCTAGTTCTTTTACAACATGTAACTTTCTATCGTTTCTTTTGTCTAAGTTTATGTACATAACATGAAATTTATCTAATAGCATGTATAATTATTTACTTAAATTTTAAATATTTATACTCTTGAATATATAAATCTTGTCCATATAATGACATTTGTATTTTATATTTGTATTTTATATTTGTATTTTATATTTGTTTAAAATAACCGCGGGTACAAGTTGGATTGACAATTTTTCTAGTTTTTTAAAGCATTTATTTATAGTGACTTCGCTGATTTCGCTAATTAGTTTAACATCTTTTTTGGATATATTTAGTTTACATATTTGAGATATAAAATAGACGACGCCGGCTGCGATGGAATGTGGCGTATTTTCAGGCATTAGATCTTGTTTTTCAATCTTAATAGAAATAAATTTGCATAAATTGGTTAGTTCCAAGTTGATATTTAATCTACTACAATATCGTTCAATGAACGCCTCTGGTTTAGTTTTACAAAAACTAGTTTTGTCTTCATTGTCAACGTCTTTTTCTAATTGGTTGATAATTAATTGAGCGTTTTTGCATCCATGAGTTGCGCTTGTGACATCTAAATGAAATATAGTGGCTAATTCTTTGGCTGTTCTTGGATAATTATTAATACGGCAAGCGATATAAATGGACGCGGCAATTAATCCATCTTTATTATCTCCGCGAAAAGTTTGTTCGTATTCGCAAATTCTTTTATGATATCTTATTGCCAAATCAATGATTATTTTAGGAATTCCGGCATTTTGAGCCATAATAGTAATTTTTTGAAATTCGTCGTACTGTGATTTTTCCTTATATGGCATAGATTGCCATTCAGTATACCGCCGTACTTTTCGCATTTCGTATGAAGATTTTCCAATACATAAAACTTTACATCCGTACGACGATTCTTCTAATAAAGGATTGATGGGCATTCCGCAACGGGTTGGATCATTAGAATTATTATCGTCTGCTCCATAATATCTCCATTCTGGAGACTGGTCTAGCATATCTTTATAAATAGTACCGCAACGGTTATTTGTACATGTCAAAAATCCTTCTTCAGAAAAGGCAAGACTGTGCTGACAAAGTTCACACTTTTCTCTGTCGCCAATATTTCTATAAATACATTCAAGAGGAATTTTGGATTTTCCTTCGCCAATAACTTCGTCAAAAATAGTCCATAATCGGATCTTATCAACTCCCGATTCTCTTCGTTTTTTGCTTTTTTCATTAATTGACATTTTTTTATATTGTTTTCATATGTTGATATATATTTAATTCAATTTTATTATATATATAATTTGGAAAACTAAAGTTTTTACAATTCGTATAAAGTTTTACAATTTGTATAAAGTTTTACAATTCGTATAAAGTTTTACAATTCGTATAAATAATTATATATAATAGCAATATATCATGGGAAATAATCATTCAACGCAAAATCCATCAACGAGTCCGACAACAAGTCCGGCAACGAGTCCGGCAACGAGTCCGGCAATAAATGCTTCAAATGAAGCAACTAAAAAAGATAAAAATTTAGGACAATTAATTGATTATATTGCAACTCATTATATATTAACCATGAATTTTGAAAGTTTAAGAAAATTGTCCGATAAAGCATACTGCGATCAATTGGTTGTGTTAACCGCAGAGATTATTGAAAAATACTTCACTCCTTTAGAAGTTACGTATTTAAATCAACGAGTCAAAAATGGCGTTGAAGTAAATGAAATAGAAAACGATAAAATGATTTTTTTCTTAAAAGATCAATTATCTAACATGGATATACAAAATTCATTGAAGAAAAAAAGAGTATGTATTGGTATCGCTAAATTTTACATCAAGATAGCTCATATTTTTGCAGCGATTGTTACAACTATTAATCCAACCTATGTGTATAAAGATGCTGTGGGGAATGCAGTAAAAGTATCGCTATACGATAAAAGCAAAATTCCATCCAACGTACCAAGACAAATTTATAAACTAAATATATGTCAAAACCGCATAGGCTCATTAAAACGAGGACAGGAATATAAAAAGGATACAAATTTAGACGATATAACAGTTCACCCAAATATGTGTTCGTTTAATTTGAATGATCTAGGTAACGTAAAAACATTAGCAGAAGAACCAGGTATACCTGAATTGATGGAATTGTATTATGATGATAATTATGATTATAATAGTGGACGGTTTTTAGGCATGTCTCCTGAAACAAAGAAAGATTACGAAGAAGATTTAAGAATATTTTACAATATATTTACAGACAACAGTGTATCTGTATTGCCAGATAATATAAAATCATTTAACGACATCAAACTAAAAGATTATAAAAATAATAAAGGTTGTCAAGGATCTAATCCTGTATTAAATACGAGTTTAAAAGGAAGTTTGACAAATAAATTATTTGCGGAGTATGCCACTAATATGAAACAAATGGTGAAAAATGCAAATGAAAACCAGGAGCAATTATTAAATGTAATTAATAAATTATTTGTTTATTCAGTAAATCCAATATCAAAAGAAAAAGAAATTCGCGTAAATCCTGAAATAAACGAACAAAACATTCATACGATTGTTTTAGAAACAAGAGCTATTATTATGAAATTATATTTGACCTGCGAAATAGATTATACAAATGGTATTAAAATATACGAAGCAATTGTGGAAGACAAGATTTTAGAAACATCTCAAAATCAAATTAACAATTTAGGAAAATTATCTGAATCTTTAGCATTTTCATAAAATGTGTAATTAAATATAATTCTATTTAATTTTAATTACCTGTTTTAAAAAATAAAAATATCTGTATATAGTATAGAATGTCTAAAAGAACTCGTAGAAATCGCAAAAACCGTGGCAAACGAACTCGCAGAAATCGCAGACGTTAAACTATTTAGGAAAACTAAAGGTTTATCTTAAATAATTTAAATATAATTAAACTTGAATATCTAAGGGTAACTCAGTATATTTTTTTCATATAAATTGTAAAATTTATATAAAACGATTTAGTTCTAGAGAATTCTTTACGCATTTTTTTATTTCTTTGTTAGCGCCTTCATCAAATAAGAAAAATGTATAAGGAATAGGTGTAAATACTTGCTTAATATCTACCATATCTTCTCTTACGCCTTTTGGCGGTCTTGGATTTGCACGATCCTGTTTTTCTAGGACAACGACGTTTTCCTTTAGAACACCGTGAACGGATTCTCGGTTTACCGCGAGTTACAACGCAACTAGAACCACAGCGACGCGAGCCAGATTTACATTTTTTTTTCATACTAGACATGATTATATATTAAATTTAGATAATTATTTTTATTTTTGCTTAATTGAGCAAAAGTGTAAAACGAAGGTCCTTTAGAATACGTTTCTTTTACGTGTAGCATTTTTTCGCTTATATCTTCTAGATTTTTTTCCTTTAGATCTTTTCCCTTTAGAACTTTTTCTTTTACCAGCTTTTTGTATTAAGGTGTAGGGGTTGTTGTATTTGTTACCAGTATAATCTAAATTCGTGCCATTATATAAGGGGCAATTTGCCATTATATAATAGAGTTATATAAATTTTCAATATTTCAAAAACCAAAAGACTTGACTCTTTCCTAAAGGATTTACATAGCAGCCGCAGCCCTGGATGCAGCAGCACCAGCAGAAGCGGCGGCAGACGCGGCTTTGGATGCAGCAGCCTGGGCAGATTTGGCGGCAGATTTGGCTCTAGAGGCGGACGACGATCTGGCTGCGCTGGCGGCCTTGGACGCGGCCTTAGACGCGGATTTGGCAGCTGATTTAGCTGCATTAGCTGCTACAGAAGCTCTGCGAGCGGCAGCCTTCTTCATGGTTCTACTTCTCATTCGCATTAAACTTCTACTTCTAGATCTTGATCTACTAGCGCTACGTGAACGTTTTGGCATTATATATATATACTGTATAAAAAAATAAAATAAATTATAATTAATTATTTTATTTTTAAACAAAATTAAACAATGAATATTTCCTAAATAATACCAAATAGTATTTGTAGAGTTCCAAACATTTTATCTCTGTTTTCCTAAAATTACCAAATAGTATCTGTAGAGTTCCAAAACATTTTATCGCCTTTTTGAATATTATAAATACTTTGGAATAATTTTAAACGAGCTAGTGGACAATTGGTTCTATATTTATCCATGGGATGAGGATTAATTTTTAATTGCGCCTTAATAGCCTTGTTGTAAATTTTTTGTCTCGCTTGAATTGCTATATAAACAAAAAACGCCTCAAATGATAGATATTGGATAGGTATAATATCATTATTTTTTAACTGAAAGTCTCTTAAATATTCTGAACAAATGGCTAAACCAGATATATCCGCTAAATTTTCACCCGTACTTAAAGAAGCATCCATTTTAATACCATCGTAAGCAGCAAACGTTTCGTATTGGTTAATTACATTTTTTACTTTATGATTGAATATAGTGCGATCGTGTTTTGTCCACCAATTTTTTAAATTTCCCATGTAATCATATTTGCTACCCATGTCATCTAAAGAATGACTCATTTCGTGACCTAATGTATAGCCTATATGAGCTAAATTATATTCAATGCCTCGTTCATCTAAATCTATAAATGGTTTTTGCAAATAAGCTAAAGGAACGTAAATAGAATTTTCTGTGGGGGTATAAAACGCATTTACAATATATGCTTGTTTTCCTGACAATTTCATCTCAAACCAATCAATTGTAGGAATATCAATGATTTCTTTTCCTTCTAATTCAATATATTTGTTGAATCTCCACTGAGAAATAAGATGCATATTATTCCATGGATCATTATCGCTGTAATTAAGTAAAGGATCTTCTCGTAATATTTTAGGAGAACCAATAATTAAATTAATGTATTTTAGTTTTAAAAGAGCATATTTTTTTGTTTTTGGAGATAACCAGGTGTTTCTTTCAATAATTCGTTTGAATACGGTTAGTAAATCTTGACCCATATTATTCACATAATTTATATATTCTTCTTTTTTATTACGCTCTACGTACTCATTTGTTATGAAAGTATTAAAACAAATTGATAATCCGAACACAGGATACAGTTGATCGGGAAAAATAACGGGCTGACCTCGCATGAATTTTCCAAAAAAATCGTAATATATATATCGCCACGTCTTATGAAAACGCATAATTTGTCTTACGTACATGTATATGTAATAGGTTCTCCATTTGGGCGTTTTCCACTTCTCGTCTAACGTGGTCATTATACATTTCAAATAATTCAGACTAGTACAAATAAAAAACTTGGGCGGTTCTTTAAATCCCAAATGGCTTGAGAATGAGTTCCAATTAAAATTATATTTTGGTAAAGATTCGTCGGCTTTTACAATATTGTAGTAATCTTCTGAATCGTTTTTAACAGAGTTGCATCCTGAAGCGATTAATATTTCATATTCAACGTCCCATACATCTTGTGCATGTAAATTATGATTTTTTCCAATACATACATTAAACATAGTATTGATAAATTGAAAAAATTTGTTTTTGAAGAGTAGTTTATTTTTCTTTGTGATTTGATTATCCTGCATATCTTCAATATAGATTTCATAATCATAAATACTTAAGATAGGAGAAGAGATACTGCTTCTATAAATTTTAGAATTTTTACTATCTGGTTCCGTTGACCATACAATAGGACATCCCCAGGATACCATTTCACATTTATTCATATAAGCTAAAAAATTCAATAAATTATCTTGTTTTATGAATTCATCAATAATGTCTATGCTATTATTTACATTTTGTTGTGCACTTTTTTCATTTAACGTTAAAAACGAGTTATATACATTATGTATTTCTTTGGATTTTTTACTGTTATTGGAAGATGTATATTCTTTAACAATATCTATAATTTCGTAATATACCTTTTCTTGTGTTACACGAAAACTATCTATTTGTGGATAATATTTTTTAACTTTGTTTGCTAATTTAGATTGTTTTATTATCCAAGAATAATTTATATAATCATAATAATCATTTTTTGCCGTTATTTTGGATGGGGCGTAAGGAATACGAAACGCCTTAATCAAAGAATTTTGGTAATTTTTTGAATGTAATATTTTATTTAATTCTTTGTTTTGTTTTATTTTATCTTCAAAACTATTATAAGTGTCTGCATAATTACGGCATAACAAATCTAATTTTTTTTTGGTTTTATTATTTTTTATTGTATTTTTTTTTGTACGCATTATAATATATAAAAATATTAAATTATTTCAACAATATAAACTTAAAATAAAAATAAAAATAAAAATAAAAATAGCCCAATTAAATATCCCAATTAAATACTTAATAAAAACAAACTTTAAAAAAAAAATATTTAGGGAATATATATGCAAAGAGTAACAGTAATTACAAATATTTTTAATGAAGAATATTTGCTTCCGTTTTGGTTAAAATATCATAAAAACGTATTTGATCATGGTATTGTAATTGATTGGTGTTCAACGGATAAATCGGTCTCTATTATTAGAGAAATTTGTCCTACGTGGGAAATTCGTCAAACCAAAAATATGGTAAACGGAAACCCATGTTTTGAAACATATTCCGCAGACCGTGAAATTATGGAAATAGAACGAACTGTTCCAGGATACAAAATATTTTTAAATGTAACTGAATGGTTAATGTCAACTGCTCCTATTAAGCAAATATTGAATTTTAAAGCAGTTAATAAATGCTACCCTTTGAATGTTCTAACTCCAATTAATGCATTACCAGAATATACTCCAACCAGTACAAAAGAATTTATTGCTTGTTTCCGAAATCGGCTTATTCCTGTAATAGATAAACGGTTTTTCCGTTATATATTTAACCGTTCTAATGGAGAATATAAGGCTGGCAGACATTTTACAAATGTTTCTACCGATTTAGATACATTAGACTGGCATAATTACACACCTATTATGAACCAAATGTACATAGTATGGCTAGGATTTTTCCCATTGACAGAAGACATGTGGCAACGAAAATTAACAGTAAAGGCTCATATGTGCAAAGAACTTGAATTGGGGCGAGGAACCTGTTTTCAACATTTTTGGGAGATAGACGAAATGAAGCAAGATTATGCGAAATTATGCGAAAATATACCTTTACATTCTTCTGATTTAAATTATTCTATTGATTTAGCTATTCAAACTGCCGAACTTTAATTTATACCAATATTATAGC
>Ga0315284_10013232_pt1 | contig 11744 bp, 7 predicted proteins | sample YL17G09_16_MG_FD_203696 | JGI IMG/M metagenome (GOLD analysis project Ga0315284, IMG submission 203696) | Sediment microbial communities from Yellowstone Lake, YNP, Wyoming, USA - YL17G09_16 | ecosystem: Environmental > Aquatic > Freshwater > Lake > Sediment | place: USA: Wyoming | collected... | reverse complement strand
GTTGCCCCCGACTTTGACCGTGACCGTCGCTATATTGGAATCTACTGTTCCGTCATTTACCTTGAAGGTAAAACTGTCGCTGCCAATATAGCCTGTGTCCGGAGTATAGGTTACATCGGGTGCTGTCCCACTCAAGATGCCGTGGGCCGGCGAGCTGACGATTGAGTAGGTTAATGTGTCACCGTCTACATCAGTCGCTGTTAGCGTAATCGCTTTCGCTGTGTTCTTCGGCATCGCTACTGTCTGGTCATTGGCTACCGGCGTATCATTCACAGAATTTACGGTGATACTGACAGTAGCGATATTAGAATCAACAAGTCCATCATTTGCCTTGAATGTAAAGCTGTCTGGACCATTGTAATTAAGCGAGGGGGAATAGGTAATATTGGGGAGAGTGCCACTCAAGCTGCCGTGGACTGGTGGGGTGATGATTGTGTATGTTAATGCGTCACCATCTGCATCCGCCGCCGTCAGAGTGATGGCTTTTGCTACGTCTTCGTTAGTAGTTACCGATTGGTCATTAGCTACCGGCGCATGGTTCCCTACTTTTATACTTACGGTAGCTATATTTGAATCTACACTCCCATCATTCGCTTTGAAGGTAAAACTATCATCTCCAGCAAAGCCAGTTTTAGGAGTGTACGTAACGTCAGGCGCCGTTCCAGTTAAAGTACCGTGACCAGGCGGTGTCACGATTGCATAGCTCAGTGGATCTCCATCTACATCTGTTGCCGTCAGTGTTATTGCCTTCGCTGTGTCTTCGTTAGTAGTTACCGTCTGGTCACTGGCTACCGGCGCATCATTGACCGCTTTCACCGTGATGTTTACCGTGGCTACGTTCGAGTCCAGTAACCCGTCATTGGCTTTGTACGTGAAACTGTCCGTTCCATTGTAGTTGGCTGCCGGACTATAACTGAATGACCCGTCAGCAGCCAGAGTTAGAGTCCCATGTGACGGGTCCGTTAACTTAATTGCTGTGAGAGGATCACCATCTACATCGGTATCATTAGCTAACACTCCAGGCGCCGGTACCGTGAGTGGCGTGTCCTCATCAGTACTGTATGTATCGTTCACCGCCACCGGAGCATTTTGCCCAACTTTGATCGTGACCGTCGCTATATTGGAATCTACCGCTCCATCATTCGCTTTGAAGGTAAAACTGTCGCTGCCAATATAGCCTGTGTCCGGAGTATAGGTTACATCGGGTGCTGTCCCACTCAAGATGCCGTGGGCCGGCGAGCTGACGATTGAGTAGGTTAATGTGTCACCGTCTACATCAGTCGCTGTTAGCGTAATCGCTTTCGCTGCGTTCTTCGGCGTCGCTACTGTCTGGTCATTGGCTACCGGCGCATCATTGACCGCCTTCACCGTGATGTTTACCGTGGCTACGTTCGAGTCCAGTAAGCCATCATTGGCTTTGTACGTGAAACTGTCCGTTCCATGGTAGTTGGCTGCCGGACTATAACTGAATGATCCGTCTGCATTTAAACTTAGACTTCCATGTGCAGGTTCGGTGACCTTAACAGCACTGAGCGTATCGTTATCAGCATCGGTATCATTAGCTAACACCCCAGGCGCCGGTACGGTGAGTGTCGTGTCCTCATCTGTTTCATATGCATCATTGACCGCGACAGGCGCGTTGCCCCCGACTTTGACCGTGACCGTCGCTATATTGGAATCAATTTTGCCATCATTCGCTTTAAACGTAAAACTATCATCGCCAACAAATCCACTGTTAGGAGTATAAGTTACATTTGGCGCTGTCCCACTTAAGGTTCCGTTAGATGGACCGACGATTGTGTATGTTAACGTATCACCATCAACATCCGTCGCCGTTAGCGTGATCGACTTCGCCGTGTTTTTGGGAGTCGTTACCGTCTGGCTATTGGCTACCGGCGCATCATTGACCGCTTTCACCGTGATGTTTACCGTGGCTACGTTCGAGTCCAGTAAGCCGTCATTAGCTTTGTACGTGAAACTGTCCGTTCCATTGTAGTTGGCCGCCGGTGTATACGTGAATGACCCGTCAGCAGCCAGAGTTAGAGTCCCATGTGCCGGGTCCGTTAACTTAATTGCTGTCAGAAGATCGCCATCTACATCAGTATCATTGCTAAGTATTCCAGGCGCCGGTACCGTGAGTGGCGTGTCCTCATCAGTACTGTATGTATCGTTCACCGCCACCGGAGCATCGTTCACCAGATTTACCGAGATATTAACGGTTGCTATATTAGAATCCAGCAAGCCGTCATTAGCTTTATAAGTAAAGCTATCCGGCCCGCTGTAGTTAAGAGAAGGAGTATAAGTGAAGGAGCCGTTACTATTCAGAGTGACTGTACCGTGAGTTGGATTACTAACCTTGACCGACGTCAAGGAATTATTTTCCACGTCAGTGTCGTTAGCCAGCACACCGGGCACTGAAATTATGAGAGCAGTGTCCTCTGGAGTATTGTAACTATCATTGTTCGCTACCGGCGCATCATTTACCGGGTTTACTGTGATATTAACCGTTGCTACATTAGAATCAAGTAGTCCATCATTGGCTTTATAAGTAAAACTGTCCGGCCCATTGTAGTTGGCTGCCGGTGTATACGTAAATGACCCGTCAGCAGCCAGAGTTAGAGTCCCATGTGCCGGGTCCGTTAACTTAATTGCTGTCAGAGGATCGCCATCTACATCAGTATCATTGCTAAGTACTCCAGGCGCCGGTACCGTGAGAGGTGTGTCCTCTGGTGTACTGTAACTATCATTATTCGCCACGGGAGGTATAACCACAATAATTGCAATAGTTATTTGAGCTACATCGGAACGCTCTTGTCCGGGGTAACGCTGATGATACAACGTAACTTTGATGACATAAGTACCTGCTGAGGAATAGGAGTGATTGGGGTCGGAACTCCATGTTCCAATAAAATCGTCGCCCGTACCGGTGAGTTTAAAATTAATCGAAGAATTAGGATCGATTGTACCGTCACCCCAGTCAACTTGCACTTGATGTTGTTCGAGTCTACCGACTGGATTCGAAGATGTTACGTTACCCGACACACTAATCGGATTAGTATAGTAATCCGTTGGTGATGAACCAATTCCACCAGTAACCGACTCTATTGTGATTGTATAATTTGAAGGATTGTTCTTAATTGTTGAAGATCCGGCTTGATTTGGCAAAATAACCATAGAGGTAGTTTGACTATTTGTATTGTCAACGGTTGTCTGTGCAGAACTGTGAACGGGTACGATATTAACAAGCGAACCCATTATTACAGATAAAGCAACAATAAATGTCGTAACAGCCCGTAATCCCTTACCTAGCTGCTTACGGTAGATAACATTATATTTCATACTCACACCTCACCGTACCAAAGTACTGAAGAAAATAGTACTATGGTTAGTCCCTAAGGTATTACGATGGTACTATTCTAACACAATGTTAATTTTTAGGCATCGGTCTTTATTTAACTTATCTTCACTTATCTTCCTGTTTTTTGCTCGATTGAAGTATTTGAAGTGTTATTGGACATAACATTACAAAACTACCACTCTGTCTGGGACTATCGAGCTATTCTTCGTAAATCACGCCTGTGTGATTATCGTATTTGTGAAGATTACGCGTTACTCTTTAACCGCGATTATCGTTGTTGTTTCATTTTTAGGATTATTTGTTCTCGTAACTGGTTTTTGTTTAAAAGAGAGCACTAAAACATCCAATAACCTGGCAAACTTTTCTGCAGTCGACTTGAGCGGGGTCTTGCCAGAAACCGGCTTAAATCTAATCGGATCGACTCAGGCAGACAACAATAGATTCGTTGAAACAAACGATCCCTTTGTTAATCAGCAATGGGCGTTGAGCAACATGAATATCACTGATTTGTGGTCGCGGAATAATCGAACCAACGAAATCGTAGTCGCGATTCTTGATACAGGTATAGACTCCAATCACGAGGATCTTAAAGATAAGGTTATCGCTGAAATTAACCTTACCGACAGCCCCACCGTAAATGATCTCAATGGACATGGTACCCATATAGCTGGAATCATTTGTGCAACTGCTAATAATGGAATTGGCGTAGCAGGTATAGTGTCTAATTGCAAAATTATGAATGTTAAAGTAGCAGATGATAGTGGCTTCTGTTATAACCAGGTAGTCGCTCGCGGTATCATTTGGGCGGTGGACAAAGGAGCGAACGTAATAAACATCAGTATTGAAATTAAAAAGACTTCGTTAGACCTGGAAAATGCTGTAAATTATGCATGGGAACATGGAGTTTTAATAGTGTCTGCTGCCGGCAACCAGGGTAATTCATCAGCAGTCTATCCGGCTTATTATGAAAACAGCATTGCAGTTGCGGGAATCAAACCTGATAATTCTTTAGCTCCCTTATCAAATTTTGGCGATTGGGTTGATGTGGCAGCCCCGGGATACAACATATATTCATCGCTCCCCGGTAATCAGTACGGCTATGAAACAGGCACTTCTTTCGCCACCGCTTACGTGTCCGGGTTTGCAGCACTTTTATTAAACGTAGTAAGCGACACGAACGGTGACGGGTACCTGAATGATGAGGTACGTCATGCCATTGAAAAAAGCAGTAGACCGATGAGTAATCCCGGCTATTCCTTCGGTATTCTTGATGCAAAGAATTTGTTTGATTAGCAAACCATGTCATAATGTTCGATGTTAGTACTTCTTTTAAAGAATTCATGAACTGGATTATTACTTTCCCTATGTCAAAATTCTCTAATATGTTATACTTGACCAGAAATTAATCGGCACAACCAAGGGGGAAATGTTACGTGAAGAAAATTATTTTATCTGTGGCTATTCCGCTTGTTGTCAGCTTACTGATGTTATTGATACCCGCGACGGGAGCAATCGCGGCAGGAGCAATTACTTTAAGCCCAACGTCAGGTTTCGCCGCATTGACTATCTTTGGCAGCGGTTTTTTCGGAGGCGCCGTGACCATCTACTGGGATGAAATACAAATTCCGACGGTTCCGATGACGATCATTGCCGATCCAAGTGGAAATTTCACTGCAATTATCTCGGTTCCGACGCAGACAACTCCCGGCGACCATATTGTTAAGGCAACAAGTATGCAGATGGTAACTACCGGTGGCCAAACTAGTTACCCATCAACCACGACAATAACTTACACTGGAACGGCAATCTTCAGAGTTGTCGACATGACTGGACCGAAAGGATCTGAAGGACCTGCAGGACCAGCAGGTGATATGGGTCCGAGAGGTCCAGCTGGTGCGGCTGGTGCTCAAGGTATTCAGGGGGAGCCAGGACCACAAGGACCACAGGGTGAACCAGGACCGCAGGGACACCAGGGCGAACCGGGTCCTTCAGGTTCATCGGGAGCGACGACAGCAGGTGTCAGCATGAGCATTGTCGCCATAATCCTGGCACTTGTTGCAATCGGGTTGATGATACTCGGTAAGTTAAAAAAATGGATCGTGGGATAACCGACTAATTTTAAAATAATTATTTAAGAATTTTATCACGACGTAAATATAAATGCCGTGGTGAAGACCATTACTCCTTGACATAATATTGGATTCCCTGATCTCACGTCCAGATCATATAGACACGAAACTATAATTACGCTATTATTTTATTTAAAGACATAGGAGGTGAATATATGACTAAAATGGTCGTCGAAACCCACAAGAACATTTATGTCCAAACCTTTGCATTGTTTGCTCAACTGGCAGGCACTACTATCAAATATATGGATAACCGATTTTTTAGGGACTATGATCTATCCTTCGTCAAATATTCAGTGCTCAGAGCTCTTGTCCGTAACGGTGGAATATTGAAACATACGCAGCTGGCAGGCTGGACCAATACGAAAAAACACAACATCACCGCATTGGTTGATCGTATGAAGGAAGATCAACTAGTCTCAACCGAATGGAGTCAAGTAGACCGAAGGGTAAATAACGTCGTAATTACCGAAAAAGGTCAAAAACTTTACGAGCAAGCCAATTCTCTAGCGCGAGAGATGGTAGAGCAAATGATGAATGGCATGAAAGAAATAGATGTTGAGGAGTTCGAAAGATTACTCAATATCATTAAAGCGAATATAGAACGTAATTAAACCCTCCTTAGCCAGGACAATTGACATCGTCTTCTCGACGTAAAATTCCTCAGTTTACGCTGACAAAACCTCACCTTCCTCTACTATAATTCACTTTTGTACATATCATAAGATATATTATTTTAATAAACTAATCTACTTCGGACTATTACACCGCCGCTTCTATTGAAAACACCCTTCCATTGACATCCTCAACAATAGGTTGTAATCTGCTATTCGATATCTTCTTCAATAAAAATAATACCCTCCTTCTATGTTCCAAAAATTAATAGAGACTGGTATGCCAAAAGTAAAAATAAACGGAATCAATCTGTATTATGAATCGTCAGGCGAAGGTTACCCTTTAGTATTTACACATGGTTTTTCGGCATCACACCTTATGTGGAAACCACAGCAGCCGCTAACCAATAATTATCGACTTATCACATACGACTCTCGAGGTCACGGTGAGTCCGATAGCCCAAGTTCAGCAGACCAATATTCTGCCGATATCTGCGTAGAAGACCTGTATCAACTGACAAAGGTTTTTAACATTAAGAAGGCCGTCTTCGGAGGACTGTCCATGGGAGGCTATCTTTCTTTGCGGTTCTACTTAAAATACCCTGAATTAGTCAGTGCACTTATTGTCATGGATACTGGGCCTGGTTACCGCAATCCGACGCGCATGATAGAGTGGAATGCATCGCAGGAAGAAGTTGCGCAACGATTGGAAAAAGATGGTATTAACGTTCTTGCAATACAATCGCAAAGCGGAGGGCGACGCGAAATCTCGTTAAAACAGAATCCCTTCGGCCTGGCGCATATGAGTCGCAAAGTAGTCGCTCAACATGATTCGTTGGTAATTGAAAATCTCGATAAAATAAAAGTGCCTACCCTCGTTTTAGTGGGAGAGAAAGACACAGCATTCCTTCAAGCCGCGGATTACATGACTAACACTATTCCCGGCGCTCGAAAGTTTATTATCCCAAATGCAGGCCACGCGGCAAATATTGATAATCCACAGTTTTTCAATAAAATGATATTAGATTTTCTACACAATATCGGTCTTTAATAACGTTACCCGCGATTATTAATCCGGAGATAGATATGAAAAATAACGTATTAAGAATAAATACATCTGATAATGTCGTCATTGCGCTGGAGTCTTTAAACAAGGACGATAATATTATAATCGATGGGAAAATTCTTTTTTCTACCACCGAAGATATTCAGGCAGGACATAAAATAGCTACCGACCATATTGCTTCCGGAGAAAAGATTTACAGATACGGCGAGCCCATACTGGTGGCAACCCGCGCGATATTTCGTGGTGAATGGGTACATGTCCACAATACGCAACCCATTTCTGGAGACTTAATCACATAAAACCGCCAAGGAGTAATGGATATGGAGTTCAAAGGATACGTGCGTGAAAATGGGCAATACGGTGTCAGGAATCATGTAGTCGTTATGTGTTCTGTTAACTGTGCCAGTGGCGTGGTACATGCAATAAATCGTGCTTTACCCAAAGTGGTTCCAATAATCAATAACTACGGATGTGGTTCCGTCGGTAACGACGCTTCAATAATGATGCGAACACTGGCAGGAATTGCTAACAATTCTAATGTCGCCGGCGTGTTGATAATTGGTTTGGGATGTGAAGGACTGGGAGCTGATAGAATTGCGAACGCAATAAAGGGAAAACCAGTTGAGAGTCTCATCATCCAAAAGGATGGCGGCAGCGCAGCTGTAACCAAGAAGGGGATCGAAATTGCCCAGCGCCTTCTATCGAAAGCTAAAACACAGACAAGAATGCCTGTCCCTATTGCAGAATTAGTAATCGGTCTCGAATGCGGTGGGTCAGATGCCTTTTCCGGGATAACAGCCAATCCGGCGCTTGGCTCTGCAGCCGACCTTTTTGTTCAGGCAGGCGCGACAACGATACTTTCCGAAACCACTGAGATGATCGGGACAGCTCACATACTTAAACGAAGGGCTGCTTCGCCCGAAATAGGCGAGCAGGTTGAAACATTGGTTAATAACCAGGAAAAGAAAGTCCGTCAAGCTCTCGGAAAGTTTGCAGGTATGGTAATAGCGCCAGGTAATATTGAAGGCGGCCTTTCATCAATTACCGAAAAATCTCTTGGCTGCATCGAAAAAGGCGGAACGACGCCAATAAACGAGATTGTCGGTTATGGAGCTCGACCATCTAAACGAGGGCTAATCATCATGGATACACCCGGCTATGATATCGATTCGATGGCAGGACTCGCCGCAGGCGGTGCTCAGATAATATTGTTTACTACCGGTAGGGGCACACCAGCAGGATTTCCAGGGGTTCCGGTGATTAAAATCAGCAGTAATTCAACCACGTTTAAAAACATGCCCGGTGATATTGATATTAATGCCGGAATTATCATCGATGAGAACAAGACTATCACTCAAGTAGGGGAGGACATTTACAATCTGACAATACATGTGGCGAATGGTGAATTGACCTGCGCAGAAAAAAATTTTTCTATCCCGTTCAACTATCTTAAGGAGGGCCCTACTTTTTAAAATTTAATTTATAAGCTTCGCTGACTACCGGCAGCCGTCATCTGCAAGTTTCTATGTTTATCTAATAGAATTAGCTCTGCGGGTCCTACAATTCCCACTCTTTCAAAATGACATAAAATTGCAACTTTTCCGAACATAATTTAATTACTTCGTAATATTTTAAATAATAAAATGATTGATAATGGTTAAAACGACAATTAAAAGGGAGGTTCTATGTTTGAAAGGGCATTGATACCCCTTGATGGTTCCACCATAGCTGAGATGGCGCTTCCATACGGGAGTGAATTGGCTGAACGATTAGGCTCCAAATTGGTCTTGTACCATGTATGCGGACTGGAACACGAGCCGCAAATGAACTTACATAAAGTCTATCTAAGCAGCATGGCAGACAATATTAAACGAACCTTGCACCTACAGCGATCTGAAGAAAAAGAAAACACGGTAACTACAAAAGTTGAACCTGGCGAGCCCCGTGAAAGTATTTGTGGTGTCATAGAAAAGAATCACATAGATATTGTCATAATGACAGCTATCGGCTCCTCGGGTCTGGTGGTTGGTAAGATGATAGGCAGCGTAGCCGACCATATATGCCGTAATGTGCCGGTTCCAGTAATGCTCATCAAACCCAATGAAAAGCAGCAAGGAGAAAAAAAGCAGCATTTAATTAATCGCATCTTATTAACCATTGATGGTTCTGAACTGAGTCAGCGTGCATTACCCGTTGCTGAAGAACTTGGGGCCAGGCTAAATGTCCCCATTACCCTGTTTCAAATGGCACATATTATCGTTCCATATTCTGAGGATATGGCGGTTGACGACACTTTTAGTTATACGCTGTTAAGTGATGCTAATGAGCAAAGAGTAAAAGCCGAGATGACTGACCTGGAAGATCAGTTAAAAGGGAAAGGTCTTGAAGTAAACCAACTCATCGTTTCCGGGGTTAGTGCCGGTGATGAAATCATTGACGCAAGCAAAAAGGTAGCAGCTGACCTCATAGTCATGTCAACGCATGGACGTTCCGGCTTAAGCCGCTGGCTTCTCGGGAATGTGGCAGAAAAAGTGCTGCGTCATTCAGAAGTCCCTGTATTACTGGTAAACGCGAGAGCCTGACCTACGTTTTTTCAAATAACATGGAAGGTTTAATCAAGTACTGGAGTGTGTCCGCCGACGATCTTATTAAGCAAGTTCGAAGCACAACCGATGGCTTGACGAACGAAGAAGCAAAACATAGGTTAGATACATATGGTCCTAATCTTATAAGCCCGAAAAAAAGTTACAATTTCTCAAGACTTTTATGGGCACAATTTAAAAATCCTATCATCTTGATTCTAGTTTTTGCCGCTGTGGTTTCCTTTTTCCTGCATGATACTTCCACCTCCATCATAGTCCTGAGCATCATTCTCATCAGTGGTCTGTTGGGCTTTTGGCAGGAATACAAAGCTATGAATGCTGTGCAAAAGCTGACTTCACTCGTGCTGGTAAAAGCTACGTTATCAAGAGGCGGCAGCTTACAGGAAACTCTAGTTGAAGAAGTGGTACCAGGCGACATTGTTATATTGAAAGCCGGTGACCTGCTGCCGGGAGATTCTCTTATCCTCGAATCAAAAGACCTATTTGTTAATGAAGCAGCCTTGACCGGTGAGACGTTTCCCGTGGAAAAAAGCGCTGGAGTCCTGGACGCTGCCGTCGCCCTAAACCAGCGTACCAACACTCTTTTCCTTGGAACACACATCGTAAGCGGCAGCGGAAAAGCAGTTGTAGTTCACACCGGCTTGAGTACCGAGTTTGGAAAAGTAGCCAGGGAACTCGTCTTACGACCACCTGCGACTGAATTTGAGGTCGGAGTTCGAAAGTTTGGATACCTGCTTCTCGAAGTCACTCTCACGCTGGTAATCACTATATTTGCTATCAACGTATTCTTTAACCGCCCGATACTTGATTCATTCCTATTTTCTTTAGCGCTTGCCGTTGGATTAACCCCGCAGCTCCTGCCAGCAATTATCAGTGTTAACCTGGCTCGGGGAGCTAGCCATATGGCCAGTAGTAAAGTAATTGTAAAACGCCTTTCTTCAATTGAAAATTTCGGGAGTATGAATGTGCTCTGTTTAGACAAAACCGGAACATTGACCGAAGGAAAGGTGCAGCTACATTCCGCCCTGGATATCGAAGGTCATGAAAACGAGAAAGTCCGTCTACATGCCTATATAAACGCAAGTTACGAGACCGGGTATGCAAACCCGATTGACGATGCCATTAGAAGCCAACGTCAATTTGACATAACCAAATATAAAAAGCTAGATGAAATTCCTTATGACTTTGTCCGCAAACGGATTAGCGTCCTGATTTCAAGAGATAATTCCCAGCTCATGATCACGAAGGGAGCACTCCCGAATATACTGGCAATATGTTCGTCTGGTGAAAGTCCCGGCGGAGAAATAATCAAGTTGGATTTAATCAGACCACAGATAGAGCAACATTTTGAGAAATTAAGCGAGCAAGGGTTTCGAACTCTGGGTATAGCATATCGCCTATTCGAATCCGTTGCATCAATTAATAATGATTCAGAGACCGATATGACTTTCTTAGGTATCCTGGTTTTCTTCGATCCTCCCAAAGAGGGTATCATCGAAACCCTCGCAGACCTGAAACAGCTGGGAATTTCGCTTAAGGTAATTACTGGTGATAATAAGCTGGTCGCAACTTCTATCTGCTCGCAGGTAAAAATATCCACCGAAGGTGTTCTCACTGGCAGTGAGCTGCATGAGACAAGCAATGAAGCAATGCTCCACCAGGTGAATGTAACAAATGTTTTTGCAGAAGTAGAGCCAAATCAAAAGGAACAGATTATTCTGGCGCTAAGGAAAACCGGAAACGTTGTTGGTTTCCTTGGCGATGGTATCAATGACGCATCGGCGCTGCATGCCGCTGATGTTGGCATCTCAGTCGATAGCGGTGTAGCTGTGGCAAAAGAAGCTGCCGACATCGTATTGATGGCAAAAGATCTAAAGGTCCTTGTGCAGGGTGTGCAGGAAGGAAGAAGGACGTTTGCGAACACAATAAAATACGTTTTCATGGCGGCAAGTGCTAATTTCGGGAATATGTTTA
>Ga0315284_10013226_pt1 | contig 11748 bp, 13 predicted proteins | sample YL17G09_16_MG_FD_203696 | JGI IMG/M metagenome (GOLD analysis project Ga0315284, IMG submission 203696) | Sediment microbial communities from Yellowstone Lake, YNP, Wyoming, USA - YL17G09_16 | ecosystem: Environmental > Aquatic > Freshwater > Lake > Sediment | place: USA: Wyoming | collected... | reverse complement strand
CGCCCCGACCGGCTGCGCCGACGCCGGCTGCTGCGCCTCGGTGCGCGGCAACTCACCATCGCCGAGATCGCGCGCGCGGCGGGCTTCGCCCAGGACGCCGTCCGCACGGCCTTCGCGCTCCCCCGATCTCCAACGCCGCTCGAGCGGGTGGGAAGGTTCTTCCGGCGCCGCCCCGCCAAGCGCCGCCATCCGGTATTCGATGCGGACCTCGCCAAGGCGTTGTGGCTATGACGATTGCGTGCATCAGGGACCCCCTCCAGCCGGCGGCACGGCCCTTGCGCCCTCTGCTCTCGGCACACATGTCGGCGCCTGGTCGCCGGCGCGAGGAGACACGATGACGATCCCGGGGATCCTCCAGACCGCCCGGACGCTGAGCTATTACGAGCGGATGCAGGAGCTGACCGCCAACAACCTGGCGAACGTCTCCACCGACGGCTTCAAGGCCGACCGGATGACGGCTCGCCTCGAGGCCGGGTCCTCCGCGCCGATCCCCGTCACGCAGCTCGACCTCAGCCAGGGCGCGTTCCGCGAAACGGGCCGGCCGCTCGACCTCGGGCTCGACGGCCCCGGCTTCTTCGTCGTGCGGACGCCGAACGGCGAGCGCCTCACGCGGGGCGGCGGTTTCCGCCTCGACGGCGCGGGCACGCTCATCGACCTGCACGGCGATCCGGTGCTCGGCCAGCGCGGCGCGATCGTCGTCACCGGCGGCACCGTCGAGGTGCGCGCCGACGGGACCGTCGTGGTGGACGGCCAGGCGCTGGACCGGCTGCGGCTCGAGGCGGCGGCCAACCCCGCGTCGCTCCGCAAGGAAGGCGCCGGCCGCTTCCTCTCCGACTCGCCGGCGGTGCCCGCCGACCCGGCGCGGCTCCGCGTGCGCCAGGGCGCGATCGAAGAAGCGAACCTCAGCGCCGTGCACGGGATGGTGGACCTCGTGACCATCCAACGGGCGTACACGGCCAACGTGAACGTGCTCCGCGCCATGGACGGCGTGCTCCAATTGGTCGCCAACGACATCGGCCGGCCGTGATGATCGCCACCGCCCAGGGAAAGGACTGACCCCGCGATGAACCCCGGACTACGCGCTTCGGCCAGCGGCATGCTCGCCCAGCAGCTCCGCGTGGACGCGATCGCCAACAACCTGGCGAACGTGAACACCACCGGCTTCAAGCGCAGCCGCGTGAGCTTCGAGGACGTGCTCTACCAGACGCTGCAGGGCACCCGCATCGTCAACTACCAGGGCAGCGAGACGGTCGCGCCGATGCAGATCGGGCGCGGCGTGCGTCCGGCCGCGGTGCTCCGCATCCACTCCCAGGGAGCCCCCGAACCGACGGGGCGGCCGCTCGACGTCGCCATCGAGGGCGAGGGGTTCTTCCAGGTCCTGCGCCCCGACGGCACGCAGGCGTACACGCGCGACGGCACCTTCACGCTCTCCGACACGGGCACGCTCGTCACCCAGGGCGGCTACCAGGTGCAGCCGGGATTCGTCGTGCCGCCGGAGGCCACCGACCTCTCCATCTCGCCCACCGGCGTCTTCTCTGCGACCCTCAGCGGCACCAGTGCACCGGTCGAGCTCGGCCGCATCGAGTTGGCCCGATTCGTGAACCCCACCGGCCTCCTCTCGCTCGGCGAGAACCTGTACGCCCATACCTCCGCGTCAGGCGAGCCGATGCTCGGCGCACCGCAGGAGAACGGCTTCGGCCGGGTCATCCAGGGCGCCCTCGAGTCCAGCAACGTCGAGATCGTCCAGGAGATGGTGGACATGATCGCCTCGCAGCGTGCCTACGAGGTGAACTCCAAGGCGATCAAGGCGGCGGAAGACATGATCGACGCGGCCAATGGCCTGGTGCGCTAGAGGCGCCGCCCTGGTGGGCGTGGCGGTCGCGCTCGCCGCGACCGCCGCCGCGGCGCAGCAACCGCCGGCGGATGCGCCGGCGGTGCCCGCCGGCATCACGACGCGCGTCGCCGCGCTGTTCGCCGAGCGCTGGAGCGTGCCCGCCGGCGCGGTGGTCGTGCAGTGGGGCGTGCCGCCCGGGGGGATTACCTTCGCCGCCGACGTGCCCTTCCGTCTGCTCGGCGGCGACGACGACGGCTGGTTCGCCGCGGTGCTCGAGCCGCCGCGGCGCCCGCCGCGCGCGATCCGCTTGCGAGCCGGCGTCGCGGAGACCGTGACGGTCGCGGCGCGGCCGCTGGCCCGCGGCTCCCGGTTGCGCGACGGCGACCTCGCCCTCGCCGCGCGGGTGCGCTGGGGCGCGCCGGAAGGCGCGCCGCCCCGCCCCGCCGAAGGATGGGTCGTGCGGCGGGCCGTCGCGGCCGGTACGACACTCGAGGCGCCCATCGTGACGCCTCCTCCCGTGGTCGCCGCGGGCACCCAGGTCAGCGTCGAGTGGGTAAGCGGAGAGATCAGCGTGCGCTTCGAAGGGACCGCCCTTCACGATGCGGCCCTGGGCGAACGCGTCCTCGTGCGACCCGCCGGCCGAGCCGGCGCGGTCCGCGGGACGGTAACCGGCCCGGCCGCCGTGCGGCTGGCACTGTGAGGTTCCCGATGCGTGCGATCCCGCTGGCGTGCCTGCTGATGGTGTGTGCGGCGCCGCTCCTCGCCCAGGGGCGGCCCGCGACCGACACGACGCCGGCGCCCCCGCGGGTCGCCCCGCGCGCCAGCTGGCTTTCCGACCGCAGGATCTTCACCGTCGGCGACGTCCTCACCATCATCGTGGACGAGCAGACCGCCGCGTCGGAGCGGACGGGGCGCAACGCGTCCTCGAGCCGGGGTCAGCGTGCGGGGCTGAACGCCGCCAGCGGCGCGAGCCCCGCCATCGTGGACATCGGTCTCCAGAACTCGCTGAGCCAGTCGAGCGACCAATCCGGCACGAGCGACCGCGAGGGCCGGCTCTCCGCCACGCTCAGCGTGCGCGTCGCGCAGATCGCGCCGGATGGCGGACTCGTGATCCTGGGCACCCGCGAGGTCAGCGTGGACGGGCGCCGCCAGCAGATGACGCTGCGCGGATTCGTCCGGCCCGAGGACGTCTCGCCTCAGAACGTCGTACTGTCGTCGCGCATCGCCGACGCCGCCATTTCCTACCGGGGCAACGGGATCGGCCCGCGGCGCGGCATCCTCGGCGGCATCGCCGCCTTCTTCTGGCCGTGAGACTCCGCGCGCTCGCCGTGCCGCTCGCGCTCGCCGCGTCGCTCGCCCACCCCGGGAGCGCGCAGACCGCCCGCGTCCGGGACCTCATCCAAACCGAACGCGTGGCTCCCCGCCGCCTCGTGGGTTACGGCCTCGTCGTCGGTCTCGAGGGCACGGGAGACCGCAGCCTCGGCACCACCACGGGCAGCGTGCAGACGGTGCGCTCGGTGGTGAACCTCCTGCGCCGCTTCGACGTCGCCGTGCCTCCCGAGCGCCTCCGCCTGCGCAACGTGGCCGCCGTGCTCGTGACCGCCGAAGTCTCCGCCTACGTGCGGCCGGGAGGACGGTTCGACGTCCAGGTGGCCTCCCTCGGCGACGCGACTTCGCTGCACGGGGGCATCCTCTGGATCACGCCCCTCGTGGAAGACCCCACCCAGCCCGCCGTCGCCACCGCCCAGGGGCCGCTCCTGCTGTCGGCGGACGCCGTGGAACGCGCGTTCAATCGCGGCGGAACCGCGGGGCGGGTCCCGGGTGGCGGCGTCATCGAGGCCGGCGTGACGCTCGCCGCCGCGAGCCCGACGGACACCGTGCGGCTCCTCCTCCGCGTGCCCGATCTCGCGACCGCCACGCGCATCGCCGGGGCGATCAATGCCGCGGTCGGACCGGGCACCGCGGTGACGGAGGATCCGGGCGCCGTCCGGCTCACGCCGCCCGCCCAGGCTGCCGATACTCTGTGGGGGTTCCTCGCGGCGTTGGACACGCTGCCGGTGGACGTGGAAGGGCCGGCGCGCCTGGTGGTGGACGCCCGCAACGGCACGGTCGTGACCGGAGGGACGCTCCGCGTGGGGGCGGCGTCGGTGAGCCACGGCGGATTGACGCTCACCATCGGCGATCCGTCGGTCGGAACCCGGGCGGGCACGGCCGCGGCGGCCGGGACCCCGGACAGTTCCCGGGCGCTGCCGCCCACAGGCGTGGTGCGGGCCTCCGCCGGCGCGAGCGTTCAGGAGATCGCCGCGGCGCTCCAGGTGAGCGGAGCCAGGCCGCGCGACGTGGCCGCGTTCTTCGAGGCGCTCAGCATCGTCGGGGCGCTCCGCGCCACCGTGGTGGTTCGATGAGTACCGTGACGCCGGTCGGAGCCGCGGCACCAGGCGCCGCGCCGAGCGCCGAGGCGGCCCGCCTGCGGCGTGCGTGCCAGGACATGGAGGGTGTCTTCATGCGCCACCTGTTCCAGGCGATGCGCGACAGCGTGCCCGACGAGGGCATCCTCGGCGTCTCCGCGTCGGAACAGATCTTCACGGAGATGTTCGACGACGCCGTCGCGGACGAGGCGGCCCGGCACCTCACGAACGGGCTGGGCGACGCGCTGTTCCGGCAGTTGGGCCGCGGACTGAACGCCGCCGCGCCGCCGGCGCGGCCCGCGGAGTGAGCGTGCCCAACCGTGCGCTCCGCTCCGGCGCCGCGGCCGAGACCGACCGCCGCGCGGCGCGCCTCGACGAACTCGAGCGCGCCCTCAAGGACGAGGCGCGACTGGTGGGCGACCTCCGCGACGTGCTGGTGCACCAGCGCGCCGGCGTCGCGTCGAGCGACTACCGGCAGGTCGAGGAGAGCGTGCTGGCGATGAGCCGCATCGTCCTCACGCTGGAGGAAGCGCGCACCCGCCGCGAAGCGATCACGGCGACGCTGGCCAACGGGGAGACGGTCCCGCTCGGCGAACTCGAGTCACATCTCGGCACGCCGCTCCCCGAACCTCTCAACGCCGTCCGGGCCGCGGTGCGCAAGGTCGCCGGCGCCGCCGCCGAGGACATCGCCATCAACCAGCGCGTCCTGCGGCGCGCCCTCGAAGCGGGCGATGCGTATCTCCAGCGGCTCTTTTCCGCCGCCGACGACCCGAGCCCGGTCTACTGCCCGGAGAAACACCCCTCCGAGGGCCCGCGCGGCGGCGTCCTCCTGAATCGGACGGCCTGACCATGTCGCTCTCCAGCCTGCTCGGCATCGCCCGCAGCGCGCTGGCCGCGCGGCAGACGCAGCTCGAGGTGACGGGGCACAACATCGCGAACGCCACCAGCGACGGGTACACCCGCCAGCGCGCGCGCCTCGTCGCCGCCACACCGCTCCGTACGGTGGTCGGGCAGATCGGGACCGGCGTCGTCGTGGACGGGATCGAGCGGGCGCGCAGCACCGGCCTCGACGCGAGCTTCCGCACCGAGTCCGGCTCGCTCGGCCGGTTCCAGACGCTGTACGACACGCTGGGCCGGGTGGAGGCCATGATCGGGGAACCCTCCGACACCGGACTCGCGGCGTCGCTCGACGCCTTCTGGTCTTCGTGGAGCGACCTGGCCGCGGATCCCTCGGGGAGCGCGACGCGCACGGTGGTGCGCCAGCGCGCGACGCAGGTCGTCTCCCAGATCGGCGCCCTCGGGCGCCGCATCGAGGGCGTGCGCACGCAGACCATCACCCAACTCACGTCCCAGGTCGGCGAAGTCAACAACGCCGCCGAGCGCATCGTCGCCCTCAACATCCAGATCCAGGCGGCGGGGGTCGCGCCCGACCTGCGCGACGCCCGCGACCTCGCCCTGGACCAGCTCTCCAAGCTGGTGCCGCTGCGCGTGGTCGAGCATCCGACCGGGGCCATCGCCGTGTACGCCGGGGACACGCTCCTCCTGGACTCCGGCACGCGCCGCGAGATGACGGTGAACTACTCCCTCGACGGCGTCTACTCCCTCGGCTTCGCCGATTCCTCCCGCCCGGTCCTGGCGACGAACAGCAGCACCGGGGCCCTGGTGGACCTGCTCACCACCGGCTTGCCGGAACTCCAGCAGCAGGTGGACCAGTTGGCCGGCGCCATCGTGGACGCGGTCAACGCGGAGCACCGCAACGGAATCCCGGCCTCCGGAGGTCTCGCAGGAACCAACTTCTTCGATCCGGACGGCACCACCGCCAACTCCATGGCGATTGAGAGCGCCATCCTGGAGTCGGTGGACGCCATCGCGGCGGGCCTCGGGCTCCCCGGCGACGGCACCGTCGCGCAGGCCATCGCGAACCTCCGCGGCACGGCTCTGCCGGGCCTCGACGGACGCACCGCCGGGGCGTTCTACGCCGATCTCGCCACGGGGCTCGGCCTGTCGGTGGCGGACGCGAACCGGCAGATCACGACGCAGGACATCCTCGTGAACCAGATCACCAACCAGCGCTCGTCGGTCAGTGACGTGTCGGTGGACGAGGAACTGGTCAACCTGATCGCCTTCCAACAGGCCTACATCGCAGCCACGCGGGTGGTCACCGCGGCGGACGAGATGATGCAGGCCGTTCTGGCGATGGTCTGACGAGGATGCCGCGATGCTCGTACTGAGTCGCCGGCGCGGTCAGGCGGTTCTGGTGGATGGCGGCATTCGGATCGTCGTGCTGGAGAGCGACCGCCGCACAGTGCGGCTCGGCATCGAGGCGCCGGCCACCACCGGCATCCAGCGCGAGGAACTCGTGTCGCTGGTGGCGGCCGAGAATCTGCGGGCGGGGGCGCGGACCGACCGGAGCGAGTGGCTGGCGGCGCTGCCGCTCCGCGCCGGTGGCGCCGGTGGAAGTGCCGTTGGTGGTCCAGCCGCGCGGGTGCCGCCGCGGCCGATACCGCGCGAGAGCTAGACCCGCGTCACCGGAAGGCGCAGCACGAGCCGGGCGCCTCCCCCGGCGGCGGGTTCCTCCGCCGTGAGCGTGCCTCCGACCTCCCCCACCAGCAGCCGCGCCACCGTCAGTCCCAACCCCCGGCTGGGCGCCCCCGCCCCCGCCCCCGCCCCCTCGCGCATCGTCGCGAACGGCTCGAAGACCCACTCGCGCCGCTCGGCGGGGATGCCCGGCCCGGTGTCCCGGACTTCCACCACCACGCCGCCATCCTCCGCACGCGCGCTCACCGCCACCTCGCCGCGGCCCTCCGCCAACGCCTCCTTGGCGTTCGTGACCAGGCTCAGCAGCACGTGCTGCACGCGGGCCAGGTCGGCGCGCACCGGCGGCAGGGGGCCACCGTGCACCGCCAGCGAGACCGTGACGTTGGGCCATGACCTCTGGTGCTCCTGCAGCGCCATCACGGAGCGGAGCGCGTCCTCGATCACGATCCGGTCCGCGGACGGTCGCGGCTCCGACACCAGGCCGCGGAACTCGCCCAGCAGGTCCGACAACCGCTGCCCCTCCAGTTCCAGCATGGCGACGAGCCGGTGCTCGGCCGACAACCCGCTCGCCCGGGCGATACCGCCCGCCGCGAGGATCACCGCCTGCGCGGGGTTGGAGATCTCGTGCACGATCCCGCGGATGATGCTGGCGTACGTCTGCCACCGGTTCGCGCGCACGAGCGCCGCCCAGATGCGCGGGTCGGCGGGGTCGCTGTCGTGAGGAGAGTTCGGCGAACACATGCGAGAGCGAAGCTACGGCCTGGCGGGCGCTCCGACAACCGCGGCGCGGTTGGCGATGCCACGCGCTCCGGCCGCCGCGGTGGCCGCGGCCGCCTTGGCGATGCGGTCGGCGTACTCGCGCAGCACGTACACTCCGCCTTCCAGGCCCGGCGCGCGGACCAGACGGTCGGTCAGCCCGTAGGGCGTCTCGGCGGAACCCAGCAGCATGTAGCCTTCCGGCACGAGCGCGTCGGCCAGCCGGTTGAGGACGCCCTTCTTCGTCTGGGTGTCGAAGTAGATGAGGACGTTGCGGCAGAACAGCAGGTCGAACAGACCGAGCGCCGTGAACGGCTCCAGCAGGTTCTGCTCCGCGAAGCGCACCCGCTGGCGGATCTCGTCGGCGATCTGGAATCCGGCCGGCGACTGCCGGAAGAACCGCACCAGCATCTGGACCGGCAGTCCCCGCTGGACCTCGAACTGCGTGTACAGCCCGGCGCGCGCCCGTTCCAGCGCCCCGGGGCTGTAGTCGGTCGCCACGATCTCGGACTCCGCCGGCGCCACCGGCGGGGCGAACGTGCAGAGCGTCATCGCGACCGAGTACGCCTCCTGGCCAGTGGAGGACGCGGCGCTCCACACCCGCAGCTGCTGGCCGGTGCGGCGGCGCGCCTCCAACAGCGGAGCGAGGAGCTTCTCCTTCAGGGTCTTGAAGGGCGAGTTGTCCCGGAAGAAGAGCGTCTCCTGCGTCGTCATCGCCTCGGCGACGGCGCGGGCGAGGGTGCGGTCGCCGTTGCGCCGCAGGACCTGCACCAGCCCCGCTAGGTTGCCGTGGCCGAACCGCTCCGCCACCGACCCGAGACGGGTCTCGAGCAGATACTCCTTGCCGCCCCCGAGCGAGAGCCCGGTTTCGCGATACACGAACTCGCTGAGGAAGCGGTAGTCCTCGGGAGGGATCACGCGAGTCCGAGCTGCTCGAGCTTCGACCCGATGATCTCGGCGTCGAACGGCTTCATGATGTACTCGTTCGCGCCGAGGCTGAGCGCCTCCTCGATCTTCGACATCGCGTTGTGCGTGGTGCACATCATGACCGGAAGCTCGGCGAATCGAGCGTCCTGGCGCAGGAGGCGGAGGAACGTGAGCCCGTCCATCACCGGCATGTCGATGTCCAGCAGGATGGCGTCCAGGCTGCCCCACTCCGTGCAGAAGGTGAGCGCCTGCTGGCCGTCGGCCGCCTCTTCCACGTGATAGCCGAGCGGTTCCAGAATCCGGCGGATCGCCTTGCGGATGGCGGTGGAGTCGTCAACGACCAGGATGCGCTTCATGCCCACTGCCCTCCCGGGGCCGGACCATTCATTGGCTCAGATGCGGCGGCGGCCGCAGGGGGAAGGGCGAGGAAGGAACGCCACGGTAGGCCCCCTGCGAGCGCCGCTGACCTCAGAAACCCACGGACAGGGGCGCCGGGAACCGGCGCATGCACATCGCCCGGATCTCCGGCTACGCCGCGGCGGCGGCGACGTTCAGGAGCTCGCGGACGTTCACGACCACGAGCAGCCCCTTGTCCCGCCGCACCACGCTCTCGCACACCTCCCGCCAGTGCCCGTCCAGCGTGGAACTCGGCGGCTCCAGCTGCCCGGCGGTGACCGCCTGGACGTCCCCCACCTCGTCCACGAGGAGCGAGAACAGTTCGCCCTGGTCGCGCACCACCACGTTCATGAACGGCTCCCCCGCCGCGCGCTGCGGCAGGTTGAGCCGGGTGCGCAGGTCCACCGCCGTCACGATCTGGCCGCGGACGTTGAGGAAACCCTGGACCTCTTTCGGCGCGAGCGGGACCCGCGCGATGCTGTGGCCCGTGAACACCTCCTGCACCGCCAGCACCGGCATCCCGAGCCATTGGGCCCCGACGCGGAACGTGACGTACTCCTGCTCCGCGCCGGCGCCGGTCTTCGCGGTGCCGCGCGCCACCAGTTGTTCAGCCTTGGCGATCATACGGCCGCCGTCTCCGCCATCTGAGTGGCCTCGTGGACCGCCGCGACCATCGCGTCACGGTCGAACTTCACGAGGTAGTGCGAGAAACCCGCATCCAGCCCGCGCTTGCGCTCGGCCTTCGACTCGCGGCCGGTGATCGCCAGGAGCCGCACGTCCGCCAGATCCGGATTGGCGCGGATCCGCCGCGCCAGCTCCAGGCCGTCCATCTCCGGCATCCCGATATCGCTCATCACGACGTCGAACCGCTCGCCGCCCTCGAGCCGCTCCAGCGCCTCCTTGCCGTTCGAGCTCGTCTCGACGACGAAGCCCGCGGTCGCCAGAACCGGCGTCAGCATGTTGAGGAAGAAGGGGGAATCGTCCACCAGCAGCACGCGCTTCCCCTTCAGCGACTCCGCATCCGACTCCACGGTGAACCAGTCGGAGTGCGCGAGCTTCAGATAGTGGTGCGTGTCGATCACTTCGGTGGCGCGCCCGTTGATCACGGCCGCTCCCAGGACGCCCGCCCGGCTCGCGGTCGTCTCGATCGCGATGCGGTCCTCGACGATGTCCCGGATCCCCTCCACCGCCAGGCCCATCGAGCGGTGGCCGTCGGTGAAGACGATCACGGGCCGCGGGTCCTTCGCGGAAACAACTATCCCCTCGTGCGCCGGAATTACGGGGAGCAGGGCGCCGCGATACTGAACCAGCCAGCGCCCGTCGGCGAACTCGACGTCCTTCGCCGGGAACTCCTCCAGCCGCGCCACCAGCGCGAGCGGGACTGCCTGCAGCGACTCGCGGCCCACGTCGAACAGCAGCAGGCTGCGCCGATCGTCCGACGTTTTCGCCTGCCGCTGCGCCCGATCGGCCGCCGCACGCTTGGCCTGCTCATCGGTCTGTGCGATCAGGCCGCGGGCCGCGAGGCCGGCGGTATCGAGAATCATGATCACGCGCCCGTCGCCCAGGATCGTGCAGCCGGCGTAGACCGGCAGGCTCTTCACCATCCGGCCCACCGGCTTCACCACGATCTCCTGCGTGTCGAACACCTCGGCCACCAGGAGACCGTAGCGCGACTCGCCCACCTGGCACACCACGATGCTGTACACCGAGCCCGCGCGGATCGGCTCGAGCCCGAGCGTTTCGCCCAAGTCCACCAGCGGCAGCAGCGTGTCGCGCAGCCGGTAGAACCGAGCCCCATGCACGTCCTCCACCAGCGCCTTCGACTCCGCCGTCACCCGCACCAGTTCCAGGATGCCGATCTGCGGGATCGCGAACGCCTCGCCGCCGGCACCGACCACCAGCCCCGAGATGATCGCCAGCGTCAGCGGGATCTTGATCCGCACGACGGTCCCCTCACCCACCGCGGACTGCACGTCCACCGTCCCGCCGATCCGCTCGATGTTGCTGCGGACCACGTCCATCCCCACGCCGCGCCCCGACACGTTGGTGACCTTCGCCGCCGTCGAGAAGCCCGGCTCGAACACGAACCGCAGTATCTGGGCGTCCGTCATCGCGGCCGCCGCGTCCGCCTTTACCAGACCGCGCTCGATCGCCTTGCGCCGCACCACCTCCGCGTTGATCCCCGCCCCGTCGTCGCGGACCTGGAGGATCACGTGCCCGCCCTCGTGGTACGCGTTCAGGCGGATCGTCCCCTTCTCTTCCTTGCCCTTCCGCTTCCGCTCATCGGGGCTCTCGATGCCGTGGTCCGCCGAGTTGCGGATCATGTGCACCAGCGGGTCCCCGATCGCCTGCAGGATCTGCCGGTCGAGTTCGGTCTCCGCCCCCGTGAGCTGCAGCTCGATCTTCTTCCCGTTCGCCTGGGCGAGGTCCCGCACCAGACGCGGCAGCTTGGTCCACGCGTTCCCCACCGGCTGCATCCGCGTCTTCATCACGGCCTCCTGGAGATCCGTGGTGACGCGGTTCAGGTGCTGCACGGGCGCGAGGAACGTCGTGTCCTCGTTGGTGCTCGTCAGTTGGAGCAGCTGGTTGCGCATCAGCACCAGCTCGCCCACGAGGTTCATCAGCCGGTCCAGAATCTGGACGTTCACCCGCAGCGTGCTGTCGGCGATCGAGCCCCCCTCGGTGGGACGCGCGGCGGCCACGTCGCTTTCGCCCTCCGCGGACGCGCTCACCTCGGCGACAACCGCGACCTCCTCGGGGACCGTCGCCGGCGGCTCCTCCGCCTTCACCTCGGCGACCACCTCGGCGGCCACCTTGGCGGGCTGCTTCTTCTTCGGCTTCTCCGCCGCCGGAGCCTCGGCCGGGGTGGCGCCGCCCTGCTTCCGGCCC
>Ga0315284_10013225_pt1 | contig 11749 bp, 16 predicted proteins | sample YL17G09_16_MG_FD_203696 | JGI IMG/M metagenome (GOLD analysis project Ga0315284, IMG submission 203696) | Sediment microbial communities from Yellowstone Lake, YNP, Wyoming, USA - YL17G09_16 | ecosystem: Environmental > Aquatic > Freshwater > Lake > Sediment | place: USA: Wyoming | collected... | reverse complement strand
GGAAATTTCATAGGAAAAACTATTTATGCTGACCCTAGTCCAATTTAAAATTATTATTTCATGAAATTTCGTTTGAGCCTATTTGAAATAATTTATTAGTGGTTACATCGGTTTTAAACCCCGCATTTTAAAAAAGTTGGACCAGTCGAGTGCTGTCAGCACGGTTGCACAATTGCTTGAATCATAACAAAGAAATGTTTGTCTTCTGGTTTACGCTGGGCCTTGTTGCGCTCTGCCTCGTCGTTGCTGTGGTTTGCGCGGCGCATGGTGTTGAACCAATGGATCGCATCGGACCCAGCGTGCGCACCGAGTACGAGTGGCCTGGCGCGCTATCGCGCTTGGTTATGATATAAAGCAATTTATAACTGTTGAAATTCAATAAGAGTTGCATAGAATTGCAATCTCAGTGTTAATTGTGTGCAGCGATCGTGCAGTAGCTCAATCCAATCGCGGAGATTGCGCTCCAAGAGCTTGAGCATTTCCTCTGTGAGATCGCTAGCGGGAGCCAGCTGAATCGCTGGGACTTTGATAACCAGCCTGTTCTCTAGTGGCTCGCTCTTGTAAACATGTTTCACAACGGGAAAAGGCTTGTCGCTTTTGAAATCCAGGCCAGCGAGGGAAAACTTTGGCAAGATAGAGATTGATTTTTGGACTTGACGCAGCGATGTGATGCCCAGGTCGCCGCTGCCAGTCACTGTATAGCTGTAGGTCCGTCCAAAGAAGACAGGCCCTGCTGACAAAGGAACCCGAGCCCAAAGGGCTAGCCGCAGTTGATGGCAGCTGCTCGAGAGCGCGGCCTTGTCCTTGTCGCTGAGCATAGCGACGAGCTGATTACACAGCGCATGCGCTGTGTCAAAGAAATCCAACAAAAGCCGAGGTTCCTTTTGACCTGTGTCCCAGAAAAAGAGCTCTTGCGCCTTGGCCAAGCGAGTCCGAGCAACAGCCAGTTCATCTGCCACTTGCTGGTTCTTGACTTGCATTTGTGATCACTGGGATTAAATGTTTTTCAAATATACGTCAGACATTTCAATGAGCGAAATCGAATGGGAGCCAATGTCGGATGCGGCACAGCCGCTGCATGCGCAGCTCGTTCAGACGCTGCGCATCCCGCTGGTGCCATCGAAGCTAAAAGCTGGTGAGCTTGTCGCTAGCCGGCCAGTGAAGCTGGCCTGGGACCGGAGTCGGCAGTGTTTGATCCGCGCCAGCCTCGAGTCGGACAACGCGAGCTGCCTGCTCTCTGATACGCTGCAGCCGCTCTCTGAGGACCGCAACGCCGGCCTGTTTAGCCGCCAACATGCCAAGCTGCCGCCGCCCAACACGCAGACTGGCCTCTACGCAGCGGATCGCTACCAGTGCGGCCCGCTGAAATTCCGCTGGAACCGGGGGATGCTCATTATGGAGGCCAGCTTTCAGGATCCCAAACTGCTCGACAATGTACAGTCGCTAGCAATTACATTTCAAGCATAAATGCGCCATTTAATTGATAACCACGGACCAGTCACGGGGATGCATCCATGTGTAGGGTGCCACGAGCAAGGATGCGGATGAATAGTTGATGTATTCAACAATAACCCACATCAAATGCTCTCTAGATCGAATGCGAAAGTAGGGCCTAAACTCAATGTTCACAATTTGACCCTTGTCAAGCTGCTTGTTGAGGTGCGTTTCAACTGCGGCCTTGTTCCAAGGCATTGTACAGTACACTGCGTCGAGGACATTCAGATTGCACTGCAGCGCTAGCCCTAAATACATTCTTAGCCAGCTAGTGTTGTGCTGCTCTGGGTGCCATTGCATTTTAGTAATCTCGTTAAATTCCCAACTTGGCGACAAAGGCGTTCACAGTGGGCTCGCGGCCGAGAAATTCGAGCAAGTTCTCGTTCGAATCACGAGAGCCGCCGCGCTCAAGAATCAGCCGGCGGTAGCGCATGGTTTTCTCGGCGTCCATGCAATCGCCGAGGCTGGCAAAAATGTCGTCCGAGAAGATTTCAGACCAGAGGTACGAGTAGTAGGCGCACTCGTAGCCACCAAACAGGTGGCCAAACGAGCAAAGCGGTTTGACGTCAGCGGCCGCGTGAACCAGCGTGATCTCTGGTCGCAATTTGGCATAGGTCTCGTGGGGATTCGCAGTGGGGTTGATGTGGATGGCTTGGTCCATGATGCCGAAAAACAACTGGCGCGAATAGACTAGCCCACTGTCTGCGCTGCGCGCAGCGAGCATCCGATCAATCGTCTCGTTAGATAGAGGTTCACCGGTTTTGTAGTGCTTCGAAATACGCTGCAGCACTCGCTTGTCCCAGCACCAATTCTCGAGTGCTTGACTGGGACACTCGACAAAGTCGCGCTCTACGCAGGTGCCCGAGAGGCTCGCGCGCTTGGTGTGTCCGAGGAGGCCGTGCATCACGTGGCCGAATTCATGAAAGAGCGTCACAAACTCATTGTGCTTGAGCAGGCTCGGCGTGTCTGCTGTGGGCTTTGGAAAATTGCACACCATCGCCGCAATGGCCTCTTGGTCTGGCTGCACTAATCCATTTTGCAGTTGCCACATCGCCGCGTGCGTGTACTTGTTGGGACGAGGGTGCAGGTCGAGCACAAAGATGCCAAACTTCTTTCCGCTGCTCGCATCGTGCACAGCATAGGCTTGAACATCTGGGTGCCAGAGCGGCTGCTCCAAGGCCAGGGACTCAAACCGCAACCCGAGAATCTGCTGATAGAGCTCCAATGTTCCCGCAATGACATGCTGCAGAGGTAAGAATTCGCGAATGGCTTCTGCATCCACTTGGTAGAAGCGCTGAAGGCGCAGTTGTTGCAGATAGCGCATGTTCCAGTTCATCAGCTCAGTTTGGCCAGCTGCCTCTGGCAGCGCCAGCAACTCTTGCTTTTCTTTCTCTGCCTTGGGCCGAATCTTGAGACCGAGCTCATCAAACATGCGCTGCACCGCGGCGGGAGACTTGGCCATGCGTGGCTCGAGCACATAGTGAGAGTATGTTTCGTAGCCAAGCAGCTTGGCCACCCGGTCGCGCAGAGAGATAAGCTCCACAAAGCGCGGCTCATTCTCACTGCCCCGCGTGTTAAAGAGCTGGTCCACGGCCAGACGCGTCGCCTCAACAGAGCAATTGTCTAAGATTCCAAAATAGTGCGGATATTGCGTGGTCAGCTTGTACTTTCCGTCGACCATCTCGAGACCGCTAATGAAATTGGCAGTCGTGCCTTGGAGCTGCTCAGCGCTGAACAGCAAACACTCTTCCGAGTCGGCGAGACACGTCTTCATCGCAATGCAGAGGTCCGAGATCTGCTTCTTGAGCTGGACCAACGTCTCCCGCTGCTCGGCCGGCAGGTTTAGGCCGTTGCGCTCAAACTGCCTCAGCAACTTGGTCCAGAAAAAGGCATCCTCTCCAGACAGAGTTGATGCGTCAAACTGTTTCAGCTTGTCATAGATATCCTTCCGAGCAGCTGTCTCAATCTCAAAGTCGGAAAACCGCTTCTCCGCAGCAACCGAGGCTGCGCGTACAGCAGCATCGGGCGAGACGTGCTGATAGAAAGAGCAGATCGCGTTGGCATCCTCCTGCTGTCTCTCAGCAGCGGCAAACAGCTCAAATGCGCGACTCGGATCACTAGCAAGAATTTCATCCAGCGCTGCTGTTGTAGTTCGGATCGATGCATCGCAGACGACTTCAATTTGTAGAGCAGACCAGCGGAGTTTGTTCATTCTTTTGTGGTTTTGAATGTGATGTTGACAACAAACAATATCCCATAAATATCCGTCAGGTTTGAAAAATAAATAACTTTAGTTTCACGTATAACTGTTGAAAATCATCACGGCAACACAATCTCGAAAAGGGCCCTTATCTAAAAACACAGTCCATAAATCCTCAAGAGTGTTTTCCAAATCCAAGTCAGCCAAATAATCGGAATAAGACATCAGCAGACTTGCAAGCTGAGACGTGGGATCGTCTGGTCTCATTTTCAAGTCTTGAAAATCATCCTCGTCGTAGGACTCGGAAAAATTCCTTGCCATGTCAAATCCCTTTGCATCGGTAACAATTCTGGTAAAACCGTCAAATCGACCATCTCTGCCATAGCCAATCAGGATCAGGTATCGAGCATCAGTTTGATAAGCCGACTGTGCCATTGCTTCAGTTGTCCTGTTATTTTAAATTACATTCAAGCCATGAACAACCTGGTAGAGCGCTGTCCTGGGCAGGTGAGGATCCGCGAGACCAAGAACTGGTATGTGAAGCCTGGCGAAACTGCGCAGCAGGCTACCTACTGCGACGTGTGCGTGAAAAATGGTTGCATTGGCTGCGACGCGACTGAAATGAAACTTGTCGAGTGCAAGATGGCCAATTGCGATTGCCCGAATCCCGCGGCGCACAAAGAGCTGAACCTTGTGGTGAAACCAGCACAGAAAGTCACTTGCGACAAGTGCGCAAAGCGCCAATTTGGTTATGGCACTATTGCCCATTGTCACAGCTGCGGCTGGCAGATTGACATGTCGAATACGCTCTGCGACCATTGCTCTGAGGCACAGCAGCGTTGCCACGGCTGCGGCAAAAAATGACATTGAATAAATTCTCATTGGATTTCATAGCAATGATAGATCCAGACCCTTGGTTCACAGTGTATTTCGCTCTTGGCCTTGGATGCAGTATCCCAGTGCTTGAGGCGCTGCATTATAATGCGTGGCTAGGCGGCCTGAGCTTGGAGACATTTGGAGTTCTCGATGCCAAAGTGATTGCCATTGTTGGCCGGCGCTGCAGCGGCAAAACTGTGCTGGTGCATCGGCTTGGTAAGCACTTGTCGTGGGACAACATTTACAACGTTACCCCGAAGGACATTCCAGCCATTACGAGATCATCACTCTCAAATATAACGGTTGTTTTTGATGACATTGGACCTCTCACTCTTTTGGCAGCAGACACAGGGCCGCTTCTGAACAACATTTATCATACAACAAATGGACGAATCATATTTGTTTGTCAATATTTCAAAGATATCCCAGCAAGCCTACGATCCAGAATCGATTGCTACATTCTTGGTAGGCTGGATAGTTATGAGCGAGCTTTGCCCTGTCGACAGATTGGTTACAACTCTTTGAAATATCCCGATCTAGGGCAATACCAGTGGTTTGTGGCAGCGCCGCATACTCACAAGTTTTGGCTTCTCGATACAGGAGAGATGACTGAGCCACTTGAATTAAACGAAACTTTATTTTAACCGCTGCTCAGATGGGCAGCGCGGGTTGGTAGTGGCCGCGGTGCTGCACGATGGCAAAGTGCTGCGTGGCCTGCGGATTGAGGTCGGTGAAACCATAGTCGGTAAAGAGACGGATGTTGACACCCGTGAGCAGTGTGAACGCCTGCAGCACAATCGCATCGCCCCACTCTCCCGGCTCGGTCATGCGCTCGCAGTACTCAGAGACGCTGCCATAGCCCGAGGCCAGGATGTCGGCCTCAAAGAGCTCGGGCTGCGCAGCGATGTAGTCGACGACGACGTGGCGCAGCTTGACGTGATCGTAGCCATCGAGCCAGCAGGCGAGCGAGTGGAACAGGCAGTTCCCATCGCGTTCCGTCTCGATCAGTTGCAGGTGGCAGTTGCGCAGGTTCTTGGCAATGCGGCTCTCAACTGACGCAACCTGCGGTTTTGCCGGTGCTGGTAGCACAGGTGGCACTGCAGCGAAGCGACGAGGTCCGCGCGTGGCCTCAGTGGTGTCCGCTCGGGGTTCCGAGCGCCACGAGGCAAGCATTTCAGGTGTGACACTTGAACCAAGTTACTACTGCCAATCAGCTGATCTTTTAAAAATCGACACTGTGCCAAAACGAGATGGAACCTAGCTGGCGCAGTAGCACCAGCACATTCGATGCTGTGCTGGACGGGCATTTGTGGCTGCGCAAGAGCAGCCTTAAGCCTGAGGATCTCGCACGTTTTCGCTCAGAACTCGCCGTGACCTCGGCGACCAACAATTTCATGACTGGCAAGCCGACAGCCATGTTTAGCGTCGCTGAGGATGAGGAGGGTGATGAGTGGTTCGGCGTGCCGCCGTACTATCGCAGCGAGGGTCTGCCGGCGCCGCAGCACACTGTCGAGCACCTGGGCCTTGAGATCCAGCTGGTGTTTGGAGGTGCATTCACCGCATGGCGCACAGACTATGATCAAAAGGGCGTCGTCGATACAATGCTCGGCGTGCTGCAGAAGGATGGCGCGGCGCAGCTCTGCATCGACACGGGAATGGGCAAGACGCTGATCGCGCTGTTCATCATCTGCGCACTCGGCCGCAAGGCGCTGGTGATTGTGCACAAAAAGGATAGCATCACTCAGTGGACCAAGCAGGCACAGCGCTTTCTGCCCGGATGCAAGATTGGCGAGTTGCGCGCCAATGTTCGGCGCTACGAGGGCATGGACATTGTGATCACTACGGTGCAATCTCTGAGTCGGGGAAAGTACAGCGAAGCTGTGCTCGATCAATTCGGCTTTGTGATTGCCGATGAGATTCACTTGATGGCTGCAGAAGTGTTTCACCTCGCGTTTACCTTTGTGCGCAGCCGCTATCGGCTCGGCTTGACAGCGACGCCAGAAAGAAAGGATGGTTTGCAGCAGGTGATCGAGTGGTTCTTCAGCGTGCCCGCGGTGACGCTGAGTCAGCCGCGCAGCGATGTGAACGTGCGCGTGGTGCACTACAAGGCCGGCGAGCAGACGCCGCTGTGGATCGGCCGTCCAGCCAACATGAAGCCGAACCTCGTCGGCATGATCAGCCGGCTCACAGTGGACGAGTGGCGGAACAAGCTCTCGGTCAAGGAGGCCTGCGAGCAGGCGGAGGCGACCACGGGCCAGAGTCTCATCATCAGCGAGCGCAAGCAGCACACATATGAGTTGAAAGAGCTCATTACTGCTGCACGGCCCACGCGGAGGCGCTTCTGCGCCGAGCAGTACGATACGCTGGTTGCTGGCTACATGCAGCCACAGTGCATCTTTTCACGCCTGAATGCGCATCTCATCGCAGCCATCTCCAAGTACATGTGGGTCGAGGAGCTGCTCACAGTGGCCGTGATGACAGGTGACCATACGGATGCGCAGCGGCAGGAAGCGAAAACTGCCGACATTGTGTGTGCGACGATGCAGCTGGCCAAGGAGAGCCTTGACATGCCGAATCTGACACGGGTGCAAATTGAGACGCCAGTCTCGAAGAACATCATTCAGCAGCTGCGCGGGCGCCTGCTGCGCACCACCGAGGCCGAGACGCAGGCGCGCGGACAGGACCTCGTACTGACGCATCTGTTTGACGACTGGGAGGATCCCGGCATGATAAGTGGCATGTACTGGGGCTGCAACCGCTTCTACCAGAGCCAAGGCTACAAAATCAAGCACTTTACCTTTACCACAGAGGACATGGAGAAGTTGTTCCCCGTAGAATAAATCAATCCACAAATTGTTTATCAATGTTGATTGTACCACTGCTTATTTTGGTTGGCCTCACTGCAGCGCAGCTGAGCGAGTGGAACCTGCTTGTGGGCGGGCGGCCCGAGTGGTTCTGTGGTGCCTGCGCTGTGCCCGAGAACTGGACGCTGATCGAGCCGAGTCTCGTGATAGTCCACAGCTGGCCGCTCAACTTTACGCTGTGGTCCGAGCAGCGCTACGCTGCGCCGACCAGCGTCTCGCTGCTCTACCGCCGGCGCGCATGCAATCTTTCCGCGCACTGGCTGCAGGGCGATGCAAGCTGGAATGTTGACATGCCCCTCAGCGAGGATTGGCTGACTATCTCCTTCGCAGTACCAGCCTACTCGGGCCTTGTGCGACTCGAGCTGCTCACTGCAGATTGCGAGCTGATGCTGGCCAATATTTCTGCCTCTGGCTCTGAACCCAGCAGCAGCTCATCATCAGAGCCCGCGGCTTGGGGAAAAATCATCGCGGTGTGCTTGATCCTAGGCGCGGCGGTTCCCCTGTTTATTGTCATCATTGTGTTGATTGTGCGCTACAGGCGGCAGCAAGTTGTGTACAGAACTATGGAATTAAATTTTTAACACCCAAATAAAAAGATCTAGTTTAAAACAGTCTTGACAATTTCCTTTGCATCACAAATCAACTGGGCCATTGTTCCGGCATTGTCGAAATGTATTGAAAAGCTGGAGGCGGGCTGATCATCAAGATCCACCTCTGTCCAATGGCGATCGACCTCGGCATCATAGATCCAACCAAACGAGGCCTTGACCTGATCCGAGGCGGTCAAGTGTACACTTATCACACGTGGGCAAGCAGCCTGGAGCCAACGCAAATCGTTTTTCAAGCGCACGTCGGTAATGATGAGAATATCAACTTGTTTCGCAGAGGCAGAGCGGATCGCCTCTTGGCAACAAAGCTCTGGCTCGGCAGCATGAAAGAGCGCGAATGCAGAGTTCATCTGTTTGCGATGCTGTTCCTTGTAGGCACGATCCTCAATAAGACGTTGGAAATCAAGGTGATTGCGCTCGGCAAAGATTTTTTTGAAATGACGCGCAAGAGATTCAATCCCAATCCGTTTGCCACTCTCCATCAGAAGGTCGGTCAAGATCACGGCCAACGTATCTTTTCCAGTCGATCGCTTTCCACACAGCGCAACAATAGTCGTGTCTCGTTCCATCTTTTTTTTGAGTTGTTGGACAATCGGTTTTATTATCAATCCAATGTCTCGGGCACACGCAGCAGTTGATCTAAATCGTGAAATAAATTTCACTGTTGTCTATCAGATTGATGATTACGCTGGACTTGAGGAGCACGGGTCCTCTGACGCAAGCAGATGAGGACTACCTGGCGCAGCTCATTGCCCGGGTGTGTGGACAAGACAAGAAAAAGCGGCACCTGAGCATCACTGCAGTGCTGGATTTTGGTTGGGACAGTGGCAAGCTGATCAACTTTTGTCTCGCTGACCTGGTTTGCTGCAATTCCGCGCGGAGCCCTGGCTTTATCAGCTCGGGTGAGTGGCTGTGCGCGCTGCTGGCCTCTGGTCCGAGCCTGAGCCCGGAGCACTTGATTGTCGCCATGGCCTTTGTCAATGCCAAGCTCTCCATGCGCCACGCATCCAAGGGGAAATACCACAGCGGCTGTGAGACCTGGGCCGACAGCCCCATCAACATTGGGCGCCTGCTCAACTTGATGGATCAAGCGCTCTGCACCAACCAAGATGTCCGAGTTGTTGTTCCTTCCGTTGCGCCTCTGCATCGATCAGACACCGAGGCCGACCTCGAGGACCTGCCGTTTGAGGAGCTCAGGCAGCGAGTTGAAATAGTGTGGCCTCAATAAAGAATCATTTATTCACTGCAAGCCGGCCTGCTCAGCCTGACCCGACTGGACAAAGTAGGCTGCTACCGCTCCGGCGGGAAGCGCAGCGAGGTCGGCAACGGTCTGTTGCAGCTGCTCGGGCTGGGCGCCTTTCACCTCGCCAGCCTTGAGACCATCCTTGAAAAAGAGAAAGGTTGGGAACGCGCGCACCTGCCACTTTCCTGCTGTTTCCGGGCATTCGTCGACATCGATCTTGAGGAAGAGCGCGTCGCGGCGCGCCTGCGCAAGCTGCTCGTAGAACGGCGCGATGCGGCGACATGGGCCGCACCAGACGGCAGAGAAATCAGCTACAACTAGGCCGCCCTGCGCCGAGTCAATCAGGGTCTCAAAGTGGTCGTCGCTCTCCACGTGCACAACTGCCTCGCTGCTTGGCTGTGTTGCCATGACTAATTTCCAAATTTAATGTCTTTAACCAAAGATGCGCTTTACACTCTTCACGGCTCCCCGGCAAATCGGGCAGGACTGGGTAACTTTTTTGCCACAGGCAATGCAGACGCACATGTGCGCACAGGGCATGATGGCGCAGCACTTGACATTGTCAAGGCACACGACGCAGGCGCGGCTTTCGTCCTCGGTCTCTTCATCGGCACCGTCCAATCGAGCCGGCTCTTGGCTTGGAAGATCCTCCAAAAAGTCGAGAAACTCTGAGAACTCAATGGTCAGTGAGTTGGTGACATTGTGCATCGAAAAGAGGAAATCCATAGGTACAGGCTTCCCATCATAAGTCATGCTCTGGTCCTTGTACTCGAGTTCATGTCCATTGTGCAATTTGATAGTGGTAGTTCCGTTGCGCAGAATGTGGCTCTCGGCGCGGATGTTGAGCAAGATTAAAGTGCGTCCGCCAGCCAAACTGCCACCCTCGAGTTGAAAGGCCTGTCGGCCAATCGTACAGGTGCCGTTGAAAGTAACTTGACTGCCAATGTTGCCATAGGATACAAAAGGGGGGTTCCTGTTCCCAGGTACAAAGCCAATGGCGCTGTCAAAAACATTGGCACCGTCAATGACAATGTTGCCAGCTCCGTTGGCACTGCCAATGGCGCTGTTGACGACAATGTTGCCAGTACGCTTGTTCACTGCTGGAACGCCAACGGCATAGCTCCCCGCTGAGCCGCCATCCAAATAGGTGTTGAAATTGCCAGTCACGGTGCAGGTGCTCGACACGCAATTGTGATTCCCCATCACGTTGCAGCGGGAGCCACGGACTATGTTGTGGTTTCCCATGACTGTGCAGCCATCACCGTTCACCACATTGTGATTGCCTATGATGGTAATGCCATTCTCATAGTATGTGCCGTGGTTGCCCATGCGTGACATTGTGGTTTTGCCAAGCTCCAAAGCAAACACACTTTATGAGGCCAATGCTTTGAAAATAATTTGCTAATCATTTTTCTCATTTTCATTTTATTTTATGCTGTGTTCTGTGAACCCATGCAAGCAGCTGCTCGGTGGCTTGCTTGAGTGCAGTTGGCTGTGGCTCGGGGACGTAGGCGTCAATCTGCACGCCGCAGACAGTCTGGTGAATCTCGAGGGTCAAGTCCAGCACAAGCCAGGCGCGGTACTCTCCACTGTCAAAGCGCAGTAGGCGCCCATCAATCACATCACCCAGCTGATGCGTGCGCTGCGCAGCGACATCCAGCAAGCTGCCTTCAAGCCTCTGGTTGATGCTAAACTGAAATTTGTTCGATGTGTAGCTAATGTTGTCAGAAGAGACTTCCAGGCTCATGCTTGAAGTAAACTGACCTGTGCTGCAAATGATTTGAAAATAATACTTTAATTGCGGGAATCAATCTTTCGCAAGAGCGCATGTGCATTTCTCTGGCTCAGCGCTGATATTGGTCGCTGCTCGAGAGAAACAATAACAGTTTCAAGATCAGAGACGATTTCAAAAAGATCTGGCGCAAAGGGAGAGCTCGGAGCGCTCTGGCTCTCGCTGCGCGCCGCGGCGCTGGTCTTTTCAACGCACTGGCGCAGAATGGCCAGTGTGCCCTGCTGCTCAGCGCTGTTCTGCCCCCTGCGCAGCAGCGATTCTCGGCTGAAACGCTGCTCTAGTTGTCCAATCGCGCTCGGCCATGCAGCCCTGCGCGTCGAATACGTCACTAACCTAGAGACACTCATGTTTATTTCAACGAAATAATATTTAATTCAAGAAATAAATCACTTATTTTAAACTAGGGTCAGCATAAATAGTTTTCCTTTGAAATTTCATGAAATTTTCCTGAAATAAAACTAGGGTCACGTTAAATTGTTTTCTTTCTGAAATTTCCTTGAAATATTTCTTTACATGAATACCCTTGAATCTCAAAATGTGCATTTTAAAAAGTTGGACCTCAAAATTTTTGGCCGGCCAAAAATTTTTAAATGCAGTTTTTGTCAAACAGGCCTAAATATTTAATTAAATATTTCAAGGAAAATTAAGAAAGAAAACAAATTAAACTGAACC
>Ga0315284_10013224_pt1 | contig 11749 bp, 12 predicted proteins | sample YL17G09_16_MG_FD_203696 | JGI IMG/M metagenome (GOLD analysis project Ga0315284, IMG submission 203696) | Sediment microbial communities from Yellowstone Lake, YNP, Wyoming, USA - YL17G09_16 | ecosystem: Environmental > Aquatic > Freshwater > Lake > Sediment | place: USA: Wyoming | collected... | reverse complement strand
GGTTTTTTGGACCATATGCTGACACACCTGAGCAAGCACGGCAAAATCGATATGACGTTAAAGGCCAAAGGCGACCTGAATGTCGATGCTCATCATACGGCGGAAGATATAGGGATATGTCTGGGCGCGTGTCTGGCAAAAGCCCTGGGCGACAAGAAGGGCATTGCCAGATACGGCCACAGCGCCGTGCCGATGGAGGAGGCTATGGCCAACGTGGCTGTGGATTTGTCAGGCAGGCCGAATTTTGTGTATAAGGTCGACTACCGGTCGGAGAAAATCGGCGATTTTGACGTTGAGTGCATCGAGGAGATGCTGCGCAGCTTTTCAAATACGGGCAGGTTTAATCTGCATATAAATGTGCCTTACGGCACAAACAGTCACCACATAGCCGAGGCGATTTTTAAGGGCCTCGGCCAGGCGATTGCGGAGGCGGTCAGGATTGTCGGGACCGACATACCAAGCACAAAGGGGCAGTTGTGATTGAGGAGCACGACCACGAATATCGCACCGGAATAGGCGCCGACATTCACAGGCTGGTTGCCGGCAGAAAACTTATGCTCGGCGGAGTTTGCGTGCCTTACGAGCTTGGGCTGACAGGTCATAGCGATGGGGACGTGGTTCTTCACGCGGTTATGGATGCCCTGCTTGGAGCGGCCGGTATGGGCGATATAGGGATGTTATTTCCCGATACGGACCCCAAATGGAAGGACGCCGACAGCAAAGAGCTGCTGCTTGCCGTAAAGGGGCAGCTTGAGGAAAAACGCTGGGTGATAATCAACGTTGATTTGATTATACACGCTGAAAGACCGAGGTTAGAAACAGTCAAAGGGCAGATAAAGCGGAGCATTGCGAGCCTTTTAGGGATAGATTTTACGGCGGTGAACGTCAAGGCAAAAACGAATGAAGGCCTCGGCGAAATAGGCGCCGGCCAGGCCATAGCCGCCACCGCAGCGGTGCTTCTGAAAAGAAAATACAAAAGGACATTATAAGACACGGATTAACACGGATTTACACGGTTAAAAATTTAATTTGAGAATGTTAAGGCATAGCGAACTTTCAAAGAAAATTATAGCTGCGGCATATACAGTGCATAAGGAGCTTGGATACGGCTTCGTAGAGAAAGTTTATAAAAATGCCCTTGCGATTGAATTGCAGGAAATGGGCGTAAAATGCAATGTTGAAGTTCCGTTGAAGGTGCTATACCACGAGAAAACAGTGGGAGATTATTACGCTGATATGATTGTTGACGATAAAATTATCGTTGAGTTTAAAGCGGTAAGCGATATTGAGCCAATCCACGAGGTGCAATTGGTAAACTATCTGAAGGCAACAGGATTACAAATTGGGCTATTGATAAACTTCGGGCAGTCCGTGAAGGTAAAACGGCGAACATTCGGTTATGATACAGACACGGATTAGCACGGCAATTTTTTAGACACAGATTTACACCGATTAACACGGTTAAAAACTGAGGAGAATCGGAAATGGCCATAAGCGTGTCCTTTAACGGCGAAAATTTTGAACAGGTCATCTATACCAAGGAAGATGCCTTTGAACAACTCGTGGCACAAAACGCACAGACAATCTTCGGGGATAAAGCAATATACATCGACACCAAGAAAAAAGTAAACACCTCGTCTTTAGGCGGAACGATACCCGATGGCTTTCTGATAGACCTGTCGGACACTGATGACCCGCAGTTCTACCTTGTCGAGGTCGAGCTTCAAAGTCATGATTTCTTCAAACATATCTTTCCCCAGATCACGCGTTTCTTCGCATTCTACAGAGATTCAAAACAAAGGCACAAGCTGATAGAAACTATGTTTGCGTTCTTTCAGAATGATCCTGTTCTGGCAAAGAAACTTAGAGATTTAATTGGCTTGAGGGAGGTTTACAAATTTTTGAAAGATACCATCGACAGCAATCAAAAAATCCTGATTATTATCGACGGCCCAAAGCCGGAGTTCGAAGAAATAATAAATACCTATACCGACACCTGGGGGAAAATGGTTAATGTCCAAATAGTAAATCACTTCAAGCGAGACAAGAATAATATCTTGACCGTTGAGCCGCCCTTTGAAGGTCTTCAGAGTGGAGATGCGATCTCTCCTTCTCCTGAGAAAGAATTGGGAAGAGATTCTAATTATACCGAAGAATTCCATCTTGATGGATGCCAACCAAGTATCAAAGAAATATATGAAAACCTTAAGGAAGAGTTTCTAAGAGTCAAAAACAGCCTACGGTTCAATCCAACCAAATGGTATATTGGTGTCATCGGCAGAAGACAGTTTGCGTTTATACTGATTCAAAAGAAAAAAATTCGGCCGGTGGTACTTATACCCGAGAACGAGGTTAAAGATATTTTACGCTCAGAGTATCATAAGATTAATTGTTTATCTGAGGCCGTTCAGTACAGTTGGGGTGGGCCCAACCCTAATTGTGCTGTGGATATTTATGATACCAACCATTGGGACGAGATACAAAAGCTGATAGCTCGGCTTGTGGAAAAATATCAGGAGGCATAAAAATAAAAAAGAAAAACCGTGTAAATCTGTGTTAATCCGTGTCTGAAATTATTTTTATATTATGATATGAATCTGTGTCGAAGGGTGTTTAATGATGTTGAAGCTTTACAATAGTTTGACCAGACGGCTTGAAGAATTTAAGCCTTTGACGAAAGGTCGGGTCGGGATTTATGTCTGCGGGCCGACGGTTTATGGCCACGCACACCTGGGGCATGCGAAAAGCTATGTCAGCTTTGATGTGCTGGTGCGGTACCTGCGGTATCTTGGATACAGCGTTACGTACGTTCAGAATATAACCGATGTTGGACACTTGACCGATGATGCGGATGAAGGCGAAGATAAGATTGCCAAGGCAGCCAGAAAAGAAAAGAAGCACCCGATGGCGCTGGCTGAGTATTATACCCGCAGTTACTTTGAGGATATGGACAAGCTTAACTGTGTTCGGCCAGATATAAGCCCGCGGGCCAGCGGTCACATAGTCGAGCAGATAGAACTGGTAAAAGTGCTGCTGGAAAAAGGTTACGCCTACGAAGTCAACGGCTCGGTGTATTTCGATGTCCCCAAATTCAAGGATTACGGGAAACTGTCCGGCAGGAATGTCGACGAGATGATGGCCGGCGCACGCGTGGAGGTCTCGCCGGAGAAGAGACATCCTGCGGACTTTGCACTCTGGAAAAAGGCTGAGCCGAACCATATTATGCAGTGGCCCAGCCCCTGGGGGATGGGCTATCCCGGCTGGCATTTAGAATGCTCGGTTATGAGCACGAAATATCTTGGCCAGCCGTTCGATATTCACGGCGGCGGAATGGAGAACAAATTCCCGCATCACGAGTGCGAAATCGCCCAGTCGGAAGCGGCCAACGGCGTCCAGTTTGTCAAATACTGGCTGCATAACAATATGGTTACCGTCGACGGCCAAAAGATGGGCAAAAGCCTTAATAACTTTATCACCTTGAAACAGGCTTTTTCAGGCACACACGAAAAATTGACCCGCAGTTACGACCCGCTTGCGATAAGACAGTTGGTTTTGAACAGCCATTACCGAAGCCCGCTTGATTTTTCGGATGCCGCATTGTTTGCTGCCCAGAGCGGTTATGAAAAAATAACTTCTACTGTTTTGGCAGTGAGAAAAAGGCGGGATTCTGCGCCACAGGGACAGCCGGATGAAAAAATACTGGAGCAATTGGAACAACTGAAGAAAAAGTTTGAGGATGCGATGAACGACGACCTTAATACCGCTGTGGCGCTATCGGTCATATTTGATATTACCCGGTTGGCAAACACACTGTTTGAGGGAAAAGGCGCAACCAAAGAGACCTTCAATGCGGTTGATGAATCGTTTAGAAAACTGGGAGGCGACTGTCTTGGCATAGTAAAAGAGGTTTATCAGCAGACCCGCCGAATCGAAGACGAGGTGAATGAATTAGTGGGTATGATAGTCAAAATCCTTATCGAGCAGCGAAATGAAGCCCGACATAAAAAAGATTTTGCGAGGGCGGATGCCATTCGCAACAAGCTGACCGAAATCGGCGTTATGCTGGAGGATACGCCGGAAGGAACCGTCTGGAGGACGAGATGAGGATACTGGGCATAGACCCGGGTTTGCAGGTTTGCGGATATGCCTGCGTGGAAGCGGATGCTGACAGGCATAAATTGATTGAGGCAGGTGTTTTCAGGACCGATGGCACTTTGGCAATTGAGGCGAGGCTGAACAGCATTGCGGAAGATACGAAATCGCTGCTGGAAAAGTTTAAGCCGGATGTCGTGGCGGTGGAAGAGTTATACTCGCACTACGCACATCCCAAAACGGCAATATTGATGGGACACGCTAGAGGCGTTATATTGCAGAAATGCGCCGAGGCTGGTGTGAGGGTAAAGAGCTTTAGCGCAACGCGGATAAAAAAATCGCTGACCGGCAACGGCAGGGCATCGAAGGAGCAGGTGCAGAGGACGATTCAGACAGTTTTGTCGTTGGCCGCTGTGCCGGAGCCAAGCGATGTGGCTGATGCCATAGCAGCGGCACTGTGCTGTGCAAATGCTGTCAGCGGGATTAGGCAATATATAACATAAATTATGATAGCGAGAATTGAGGGAAAACTTGTAAAACTTGACGGCGACAGCGCACTGGTGCAGGTCGGTGCGGTCGGCTATGAAGTGATGCTGCCGGGCTATTGCGTCAGTGCTTTGGCGGACAGGATAGGGACAGACGTTGTTTTTTGCACGATGGAATATTATGAGGGCGCTCCGGGCGGCGGCAACCTGGTGCCGAGAATGGTCGGTTTTCTTAATACCGCTGAAAAGGACTTTTTTGCCAAGTTCACCAGTGTCAAGGGAATAGGCGTAAAAAAAGGATTGCGGGCATTGAGCATCCCAATAGGGACAATAGCCTCTGCGATAGAAAGCGGCGACGAGAAGACGCTGATGGCGCTGCCGACAATCGGCAAAAGAATGGCTGGGCAGATTATCGCCGAGCTGAAGGGTAAATTGCAGAGTTTTGCTGCCGGCGCCGAGGCTAAGCAGCCGGCTGCTGTTTTCAAGCCGTTCCAGGCGGAGGCGCTGGAGATTCTTGTTGCCTGGGGCGAGAGAAGAGCCGAGGCTATGGAGCTTGTCGAACTGGCTTGTAAGAAACATCCTGATATAAACTCAGCGGAAGCATTGGTACCGCTGGTATACCGGTTAAAACAGGGAATAGAGGTCTGAAAGTAACGGATAATAAATGGCAATAAACAGGGTTATAACCGGCCAATCGATAAATGAGCGGGAGGAGAGTTTCAATGTCTCGCTTCGGCCAAAACTTTTAAACGAGTGCATCGGCCAGCGGAATGTCAGGGAGAAACTGTCGATTGCAATGGCGGCGGCCAAAAAACGCGGCGAGCCGCTGGAGCATATCCTGTTTTACGGCCCGCCGGGACTGGGCAAAACGACGCTGGCTAATGTGGTTGCGAACGAAATGGGGGCCAGGATACGCTGCTCATCAGGGCCGGCACTGGTCAAGCAGGGAGACGTAATGGGCCTGCTGAGCAATATAAATACCGGAGACGTCCTTTTTATCGATGAGATTCACCGGCTCAGCACACCGGTCGAGGAATTCATTTATCCTGCGATGGAAGAGTTCAAGATAGATTTCACCGTCGATAGCGGCCTGCATGCAAAAACGATAAACTTCCCGCTCAAACGCTTTACTTTAATCGGTGCAACAACACGGGCAGGATTATTGAGCGCACCGCTGCGCAGCCGGTTCGGAATGCTTTATCATCTGGAATTTTACAATGCCGAGGAGCTTACAACAATTTTAGTCAGGTCGGCCAAGCTGCTGCAGTTGGATTGTCAGGACGGCACGCTCGAATTGATTGCGCACCGCAGCCGGGGGACGCCGAGAATCGCAAATCGCCTGCTAAAAAGAGTGCGGGACTATGCACAGGTGAAGGGAAAAGGAAAGCTTACCACAGACATTGTTGAAAGCGCGCTTAAGATGGAGCAAATTGATTTGCTGGGGCTGGATGAATTGGACAGGGCGGTTCTGCATACGCTGGCAAAGGTGTATGACGGCGGCCCCGCCGGCATTGAGGCCATCGCCGCAACGCTCGGCGAAGAGAGGGACACGCTGGAGGACGTGGTCGAGCCGTATTTATTGCAGATTGGCTTTGTGCGCCGCACAAAACGCGGCAGGGAAATCACAAAACAAGCCTGTGAACATCTTGGTCTGAAATTCCACAAAAAGAAACAACCCAGCAAACAAACAGAACTTTTTGAGCAGCAGGGACAGTAGGCTTTTGCGGCTGTTTAGGGTTGCAGTATGTACTTTGCCATTATGGGGCGGCGATGAAGAATTTCGGTGAAGTGATAGATTAAAACACGTTCGATTTCGTTTAGCGTTTTTTCGCTCGCTTCAGTGAGCAGCTTCAAATTGGCTAAACAAGCTGCAGCAGAACCAGCCACCTTAATCTTGTCAGGGAAAGCTGCCTCACAGTCCCTGCAAATCAGGCCGTTAGCTGAACTGCTGAAGTAAAACTCAATGCTCGATGCTCGATGCTCGATGCTCGTTTTGCAGTTCGCACAGGCGTTTAGAATCGGCTGAAGGCCGACTTCCTTGAGCAGCGTCAATTGAAACAGTATCAGCAATGTTATAGTCGCCGGTTGCTTGCCGCCAGCCTCTTGCATTTCACCGGTGTTTCGCAGGAATTGCAGGAAGTTGTCAAAAAGTTCCGGGTGCGGGTCGTAATCCTTTGTTAGGTTGTTCAGCAACTCGACGCCAAACAGGCAGCAGTTCATCGCAAAGAGATTTTTAGCCAGGCTGGCAAAGGCGGGTTGCTGTTCGAATTCGGTCAGCGTGGCGAGAGTTTCATCCGTGCTGTGAGAAAAAACAATCCGGCCGCGGGAAAATACCTCGATTGTCCCGCCAAACGGCGACTTGAGTCGTTTTGAGCCTTTGGCGATAGCGCCGACCTTGCCGGTCGCCCTGGCAAAGAATGTTGCAATCTGGGACGTTTCCGAATAATCGCAGACGCGTATGCAAACAGCTTGGTCTTTTGTCAGCATTTTGGCTATACAGGTGTTTTCTGGATTTTGATTCGTTTTATCCTTCTGGCTTCGGCGGAAAGAACGGTGAATTTAAGGTTTTTGTAATCGAAGCTTTCACCGGTTTTGGGGACATAACCTAAATGTGAGAGAATAAAGCCGCTTATAGTGTCGTAGTCTTCGCTCGCAGGCAGGTTCAGCTCGAACTGGTCATTGATGCTGTTTATGGGTGTTTTGGCATCTGTTTCGAGGGTGTTTGCGTCCACCTGCTTTATAGGTTTGGGGCTGATTTTTTCATATTCATCCGTTATTTCTCCGACCAGCTCTTCGAGAATGTCCTCTATGGAAACCAGGCCTGCTGTTCCGCCGTATTCGTCAATCACGATGGCTATGTGCAGCTTCTGATTCTGGAATTCGTGCAGCAGGTCCCTAAGCAATTTTGTTTTGGGTACGAAGTAGACCTCCCGCAGCCTTTCTCGCAAGTTGAAGGAAGAAGGGTTTTTGTCTATTGCGGTCAGCAAATCCTTGGCGTAAATGAAACCGACTACATTGTCGTAACTTCCTTCATAAACAGGGACACGAGAGTGTCCTGTACTGGTAATGGCATCGAGGATGGCCTTCAGGTCGGAGGTCACTTCAATTGCGACCATATCCATTCGAGGAGTCATAATCTCGCTGACGGTGGTATTGCTTAACTGCAGCACGTTCTCAATCATCTCCTTTTCCTGCTCGTCGACGATGCCCTGCATTTTTTGCAGCTCCAGGCTTGTCAGGAATTGTTCCTCTCTTTCCTGCTGCAGTTCCTTGGGTGTTGCAGGAGGTGCGCCAAGAAGTCTGCGGACGAAGCTGTCTGTCAGTTGAAAGGCGTAAAGGAACGGCCAGACCGGTACCAGGCAGAGCATCAGCAATTTGTATGTGCGAAGGAGGATTTTTTCGCCTCCAAATTTGGCCCAGGTGTGAGGTATTATCAGATTAAAGATTGAGAAAATTGCCGCCGCAATGAGAAATACGGTTATGTAATCACCGACTGTCGGACTCCTGCTGGACGTGATTTTCAGGTAAGCCAGCAACAGCAGCAGTATGCACATATTAAAGATAAGCCGATACAGGGAGCAGGTTAAAACCAGTTTTTCGGTATTTTTTATTATGCTGTCAGCGAGCTTTTCCCACCCTTTTGTTTTGGAGACCGCCTCCAGTTTCAAGCGAGAAAATGTCTGCAGCGCCGCGGCGTTGAGGGAGAAAAACAGCGTCCCTCCGGCAAGGAGACAAATCAGGCACAATATCCAGCCGCTATAGCTCATTGAATCATCCTTTCAATTGGTTGTCGGATGGCGGATTATTATCCGCATTATATACGAAACCGTAACCGAGTTGTTTCAGAATCCGGTCTTCGGTGCGGTGCATTTTTTCCGCCTGCTCGGGACGAGAGTCATCGAAGCCGAGATTATGCAGCAGCGAGTGTGTTATGTAAAGGGCCAACTCGGCATTAAGAGAATGTCCTCGTCGCCTTGCTTCTTTGCGGGCCTTTTCGGCGTTGATTATCAGTTCAAACAGGTTTTCGCTGCCGGTAGCGTCATCGGATAAGTCGAAACTCAGGCAGTCGGTGCTGCAATTGCGGTTTAGAAACTGCCTGTCCATTTGACGCATCCGGGCATCGCCGACCAGAACGATGCTCACCGTTGCCTTTGAGAGCCTGAAGCGGCGACAAACAGTCCTGACGAGTTTTTTAATTCTGAGCAGGCCGATGTTTGCGACCTTTATTTTTTTCGTGACCTGGACCACTATGTGCCGTTTTGTACCCCTCATAATTATTGATTGTCTTTTTACCCTGGTCGATTGTTTTGGGGTTGTGCGTTTTCGGAGGCCTCTTCGGGGTTTTTTTGATACGAGATTCGCCCGTGATAATGTATGGCCAGACTTTTCGATATACTCGTCTCTATCTGGCTTAGCTCTTTTAGGGTGAGTTCGCATTCATCGAATTGGCCATCCTGAAGGCGTTTCATACTCATATTATGGACGGCTGTCTCTATTCTTGGCAGAGTTGGTTCAGCCAACGCCCTGACAGCGCCTTCTGCACTGTCGGACAGCATTACAATGGCGGCCTCTTTCGTCTGGGGCTTTGGGCCGGCATACCTGAATTCGCTTTCAGAAATCTCGTATTGTTTCTCATCGTATTTTTTCTTGGCCGCATTATAGAAATATTCCACCAGGGTTGTGCCGTGATGTGTTTCAATGAACTGGTGCAGCACCGACGGCAGGCCGTACTCTTTTGCCATTTCAAGACCGTCCTTTACGTGGGCAACGATAATCAACTGGCTCATTGTTGGCGAAAGTTCCTTATGTCGGCTCAGGCCCATCTCGTTTTCGATGAAATAAGCGGGCTTGTTGACTTTCCCAATGTCGTGGTAATAAGCGCCTACCCTGCACAGCAGCCCATTTCGGCCTATTGCCTCGGCGGCAGTCTCGGCAATAGAGCCAACCAGCAGGCTGTGGCTGTAGGTGCCGGGTGCTTCTATAGCAAGCTTCTTTAATAACGGCTGATTGGCATCACTGTAGTCCAGAAGGGTCATACTGGTTGTTATGTGGAATATTTTTTCTATCAGGGGCAGCAGGCTTTGAATAAGCAGGCTTACCAGAAACGTCACCGCTGCGTGGTAGCCTGCATTGGCAAAGAGGTCGGGGCTGCGATTCTGTTTCCAGAAGTCCAGGGCCGCCGACATTATAAATACTATTACTGCTGTGAGGGTGCCGACTTCGAGCAGCTTCATCCTTGTGCGGATTTCCTTTAGAAGGAAGCAAAGACTGACGGCGCCGGCGGATGTCGTCAGAAGGATGTTAATATCCGCTTTTGGGCCGACCGCGAAGCTGACAAGCAGGCAATAAAGTATGCTCATACTAATTGCAAAACGCTGGTTGTACGAAAGCACTAAAATTGTGGCTACTGTAACAGCGGTTCCCGTGGCCCAAAAGCTATGATGAGTAAGCAGTATGCCGATTTTGGTTGCAGCCAGCGCCAGCGTAAACAGGCAGACCAGTGCTAAGGTCCTGATGTGGTTTTGGATGAGCCGTTTTTGGAAGAGGTGAATGTAAGAGCCGGCCGACAAAGAAAGCAGCGTTACTATGACGACTATCGCTATAATGCCGGGATAGTTCCTCTCCTCAATTAGTTCAAAGGATAAGATGGCAGCGCACAAAACGACAAAAGTTGTTCCCAGCAGAACTGAGATAACAGCATCAGGGCTTACAAACGGATTTCCATTTGTTTGTCTCTCAGCAATCGGATTGCTGAGCCGCGAACCTGTTTTTTTCAGAAACCACATTTGTTTTTCGCTTTATTTTTTACCCTGGTCTTTTCTTTTGTAAGCCTGCACGATATTCTGAACCAATCGATGCCGAACGATGTCTTTTCGTGTCAGTTCCACACAGCCTATACCTCTGATTCGCTGGAGGGTTTCAATTGCTTCAATCATTCCGCTTTTTTGGCCGGGCCCGAGGTCGATTTGTGTGATGTCGCCTGTTATTATCATTTTCGAGCCTCTGCCAAGCCTGGTCAGCACCATCAGCATCTGCAAAGGCGATGTGTTTTGTGCCTCATCGCAAATGATAGCGGCCTCGTTTAATGTTCGGCCTCGCATAAAGGCCAGCGGGATTACCTCAATGATGTCTAATTCCATAAGTTTTTTCATCTGCGTAAAGCTCATCATATCGCCCAAAGCGTCAAACAGCGGGCGCAGATACGGGTTTACCTTTGCCTGCAAGTCGCCCGGCAAGAAGCCCAATTTTTCGCCGGCTTCCACGGCAGGCCTGGCCAGGATAATTTTTCTGACCTGTTTCTTCTTCAGCATTGAGACGGCCATTGCGACTGCCAGGTATGTTTTGCCTGTGCCGGCAGGCCCTATGCAGAATGCAACGTCATTTGCGAGCATAGTTTCGATGTATTTCAACTGCCCCTTCGTGGTAGGCTCAATGACCTTTTTATGTGAGTAAACGGTAATGGCCTCGCTGCCTTGGTCGGCCTCAGCAGATTCATACTGGTTCAGGTAGAAAGCAACATCATCGGTAGTAAGCAAGTCGTATTTGAGCAGGTGCTTCTGCATCCTGTCGACAACTTCGGCGGCGGTGGTTACGGGCTTTTCCTTGCCGTTGATTATCAGGTTGTCCAGCCGGGCGACGATTTGAACACCGAGCGACTGGCGCAGGACCCGCAAGTGGGTGTCGGCAGGGCCGAACAACGCAAGTTTGTTGCAGGTCGGGTCTAATTGTATGGTAATTTCCAGAACTTATTCCTTTAATTTGTGAGCAGGTGCATTATACGCAATGTCTTGCGAATAATAGGAATATGTACGCAAATGGCATAGCTCCGAGTGGCGAGTCAATGACGTCTAATATTCCGCCGAAACCCGGCACACTGCTCGATGAGTCTTTTTGTTCAGCATCGCGTTTCAGCAGCGACTCGGCGAGGTCGCCGAGCTGGCCAACAAAGGCCAGAAAAATCCCGAAGATAGTTGCCAGCCAGTAAACCATTATACCACAAAGGGCTGCAAATAGAATAGCAACTATGACAGCGGCGGCGACAGCACCGGCCATGCCTTCCCAGGTTTTGCCGGGGCTGATTTTGGGGGAAAATTTGTGTTTGCCGAAGGCAGAGCCGATTGCGTAAGCACCTATGTCGGCAGACTTTATAGTGAAAATGACCATAAGGAGCG
>Ga0315284_10013222_pt1 | contig 11750 bp, 11 predicted proteins | sample YL17G09_16_MG_FD_203696 | JGI IMG/M metagenome (GOLD analysis project Ga0315284, IMG submission 203696) | Sediment microbial communities from Yellowstone Lake, YNP, Wyoming, USA - YL17G09_16 | ecosystem: Environmental > Aquatic > Freshwater > Lake > Sediment | place: USA: Wyoming | collected... | reverse complement strand
ATAAAATTGTCCTGCCCACTGTGTTGAATATCTTGAATAAGTCCGATGTTGTTCTGTCAAGCTCAAAGCACTACCATTTTATGTTAATTCAGTCTTATACGTTTTCTCATCTTTGGATGTCTACTTCTTGACCATCCCGAATAAATGAACAGTATCGAGTGGAGAAAAACTTTAAAAGTATGAGTGCAATCAAGTGGACAGTTTTAGAGGAAAACAATGAAGGAATTAGATAAGCGTAGAAAATGGTTTACTAGACAGGGAATTTGGAGAATCCTTCTTCTCTCTGCGGGAATAATGGTTCTTGCGGCAACGTTTGAATATGCTCACCAAGTTGTAACCAGCGATCTCGCGCCACTAGATAAAATGATATATGTACTCATCATGTGGCTTATTCTATTTGGTCTCTTATTGTTGTTTGCTCTACTTTCGCCAGACCTTATGGATACTCTTTGTGGTATGCTAGGGTCTAAAGATGAAGACAAGGTTTAGAATGAAGTGCAGAACGCTTATAGCTGAACCCAAGGAATCAATCAGAGAGTCTATTGTGCAAAAACAGCAAGAGCTTGAGCGCACTTGCCATGTCATCCATAGAGTTCTTTGTCGAGAGCAGACCACCATTCATTGGCATTCTCTCTTGTTTGTGGGATGCACTCTACACTGCCAGTGTTCTTATCTCTCACAACACGATAGACTCGAAGTGAATTCTGCCTTTCCTCATCAGTTTCGAATTCTTTCTCAAGGCAATTCCATACGAAACGGTTGTGTGTTGTTATGAAAAGCTGCAGACTGTTCATTTCTGCAATGGATATTACGTTAGACACCAGATTCTTTATTGCCTCTGGATGCTGATGGCTCTCGATTTCCTCAATGAACAGTGCTGCATCGCTTCGGGTTTTTGCGGCTGCCAGAACTGCTAGACCGTAATGAAGTCCATCTCCAAAGTTATCGAAGAACATTCTTCTATTCCCTTCAAGAATAGCAAATCTGCTAGGGTCATTTGGTGAATAATCTGGATGTGGAAGAAACTCCCAGTTAGGCTTTGTCTCATATATTTCCGAAGTTCTCTTTGCCAAGTCTAAGCTGTCTTCTTCAGAGAGTTTCAGCTGGTTCAGATAGTTGCCTTCGATTTGTCTCACTTCTATTTTGATTGCTGGGTCTATGAGAACTGAACGGTTGAAATACTCCATGACTTGTCTGGGATGAGAAGAAAGAAAGTTTATCCTTGACCTACCTGTGGATAAACTGAACCCAGTCTTATGATACGTGCATATTAACTCCTCTCTCTCACCAAATCCTAGGGTATTGCTACCTAGATATATTTGTACTCGGTCTTCTTCTGGACCGTATCGTATCCTCATCCCGATTTGGTCTTGTTCGGAAAATGTTAGCTTCACATTCACATCAGAAGACATGTCATAGCCATACCATAATTCTCTGGCACTCCAATTTCCCCTATTAGCTCTTCTCTGAAGACATTGTGGCAAATTAGCTCCAAGAAACTCTTTTCCAGTGAAATACATGGCTTCCATAATTGCTGATTTCCCGCAACTGTTCTTCCCAATGAATAAGTTTACTTTTGCCAAATCCTTAATTTTGCAGTGCTTTATTCCCTTGAAGTTGTCTATTGAAACTTCTCTTATCATCGGAACGTATCTAGTCGAACTAGTTTGACTCATTGCGACATCACTTCAGTATTGCTTGAACTAGGTTTACGTCAACAAATAAACTCTTCGTATCACCAACCATAACGAACTTATCCGACACTATCCAATGGGAGAAGCATCGTTCAATTCTTCAAAACATGACGCACTATTAGAGTAGGAGAATCCCCCTTCATTGTTTCTGTCATTCTCTGGAGACGTAGATGAGTCTAGCTATTCTGTGATAACTCGCTAGTCTCTATGGTATATCAGAGCTAGTCAACATACTAGAGAGCAATTGCCTAGAATCATTCAAAACAGACACTTAATGAAGAGAATAGATAGTTTTTCTTGGATGTTGAGGTGTGTTACTTGAGAAAAAGAGAGAGGATGATACTTGTTTCTATTGTTTCACTATCTCCACAGTCTCTGTTATGACAGCTCTTTTTGCTCCGTCCATTAAGCGGTTCATTGCTTTCTCCCAAGCATCGTTCTTGTCATGAAAAGTGGTGTCAATTGTCGCTCCGTCAACTTCTAGTCTGATTCTACTAGTTTCTTTTATGCCCATGCTCTTCGCCTCGTAGTGACAATAATTGGTATCCAAGGACTTGGCTTATTAGTTTTTCGTATTCTTGTAGATTCCGTTTAACAGATTCGGTTCATCGTAACAGGAGACAAGGTTCTGTTAACTTTTCGTCGGTTTGAGCCATCATGGTAACTGTCGTCGGATGATTGCGCGCGCATTGTCCTTTCCTAAAGCGTGGGATTCAGGACGCATGACACATGACATAGGCAACAGCACAACAGCAACGAGGAAAAACCTAACCCGACCTTTATTCCATCTTGTCGTGCTTTTCCAGTCGCAGGGCATGGGATGCGAAGCGTGTCAGTGTTTGTGAATGATAACGCTGAAGATGCTAGCGATCATGTTGATCGTATGAGAAAGCAAACGACACGAAATGCTGTTGAAACGTTGAAACAACAGCGCGTCACTCCTGTTCTCCATCAAACATCAAGTCGTAACCGTGCGCGAGCGATAACGCTAAAAATCTTATTCGTTTCCGGGCGAACACGGATGCTAGAAGCACGAAACATTCCAGTGTTTGTCCTTTTCCGTCAGCGTCTTTCTGTCCTTTTCGGAGAGCGCGGGCTTATACTGTCTTAACTGATTCTGAGGACGCATATCTGAAGACGGTCAGTACAATGTAGATAGAGCAGGATATGCCTCCACAGAAGGTTAGAATCACTGGAGTGAACGATTGACTTCTGTTATTGAACCAGAGATTAGAAAATGCCATTAATATTGAGAATAGAAAAGACCAAAACGCCACAAGTATAAATATACTCACTGTCTCCATTAGTTTCTTTGAGTTCTGTTTAAGGTAAACAATCGAGAACATCGTAGCACTAAAACCGAAAAGCACTCCGTCAAGTCTAATTACGTTTTCTGAAATTGATGTTGCAACTTCGGACGAAACAGAAGGTAGTGCAGCGGAAACAGCAGAAGCAAACACTGCAATTGCAATCACAATTAAAGTTGAAAGAACATATAGCCTATCCTCTGGTCCTGATTCCTTCAACTTCCCTGCTATTCTCCGAAAAACACTCATTCATTCAACCTGCTGCTAACGGCATTATTACTGGTTTGTTCTGACCTTCCTTTTCTATTTTTTCGTTTCTATCTCTGTTAGCTCTTCGCGCCCGCAATGTAACGAAACATGCCTACCGTCTTTTCCTCATCAGTGAGGAGCGTTTGAAAAACGCGCGTTTTGTGAAGGGGTTCGTTGATGATTGGGGAGAACATTGGCAGAAGCTCTTCAAGAATAAGATAGTTGGGCTTGAAGATAGTGGCTTCTTCGGCAACCGTATCATCTACCGAGATTGTTAAATGGCTGTTATTAGATAGTGAGATTCGGTCGATTGAAGATGCGCCTTCTCCAGAAGATTGAGATCAATAACTATCTGAGTTTGAAGAACGTGCAACTAGAAAACTTGATGGATCTGAACATCATAATAGGACCCAACAATTGCGGAAAGACAAGCATTCTGCGCGGAATAAACCTTCTTCAAAGGATAAAATTCGATAGATATGGTGTGGACAGCTGCAAACTGTGCCAATCAGTTTTTGGTAGTGTTAATTCACTTCTCACTCTAGACGGAGAAATAGGCGAAAGAGAAAGATACCTGAACAAACATGAAACAAGAATTGTCTTTACATTTGATGCTGAAGAAATAGAGAGACTTTTGCCTCACTTGATTACCGAGAGGAACGAAATTCTGGCAGGAGCACTAGCTCACCCTCCAGAGATTGAGGGTCGCAAGGAAATCGATCGACTAAGAGAATCAAGAGATATGAAGGCTGTGGATCAGGCCCGCGAACTCGCGGGGGACATCTACACGCGAAGAGCACACATAAGCAAGGAATTTGCAGAGCCGAGGATTGTGCTCAAACAGAGTCAGAATATGAAGCTTAGAACTGAGCATCTGTCCTATTTAATCAATCGAGGGTTCAGGGAGGATGTGCTGCAAACAATAATCTTCTGCCCCGATGAAAGATTAAATAACTACAAAGGCGCGGATATCCCTACCTACATTCTATCCAAGAACTTCCCTGCATCACAACAAACGGTTATGGTTCAATTTCTGAGAGAATTCGTAGACTTGAAGATTGCTGATATGCGACAAAACATGGATCTAATACGGATCGTGGAAGACGACAAATTTGACACTAAAGTTGCAGAACAAGGCTCTGGAGTGAAATCCTTGATTTGCCTCGTTGCAGACATACTTGCAGGAACACAAAACAAAATACTATTGATCGACGAACCAGAATTAGGCCTTAACCCTTCTGGAAAACAAGCTTTCCTCAAGTTTCTTCTTCAGCAATCTGGAGAAAAGCAGATCTTCATAGCTACACACGATCCAACCTTTGTTAATCCAGTGCTCTGGGGCAATCAAGGCGTATCTGTTTATCTGTATTCTGTTGTGGACAGCAAATTTGTTAAGGTCAATCTGACAGAAAGCAAGACTGATCCAAACACCTTCGCAGGATATCTTCCTCACACTACAAGTCTGAAGCAAATTCATATTTATGTTGAAGGAAGCCTTGATGTTTACATCTTCCAGATATTTCTGGAAAAATATGTTAAAGAAGCCTTCCAAAACTGGTACGAAATCACCAATATGGTTGGCATATATCATCTGGCTGGAGATTTTTGGAGTCACCTGCTGTATACTATCCCAGAATACCCCTACTTCTCAATAGTAGTTCTTGATGGCGACAAAAAGGTACTCGCCAGCAGCATACCTAAGAAATATGATGCGATCAAGAAGAACAGATTCCGGTTCTTCAGTTCGATCACTGAAGTCGAGAGACTTTTGCATGGCCGCAAAGAACCCGAGAATGACATTCCTTTTCCAGTTGTGTGTCTCCAACGATCCGAAATAGAAGACTACCTAGAACCAAAGCCAGCTTTAAAGGAGCACGGTCCACTTGTCGCCCAGGAGATGAAAATTGTTCCAGAAGAAATTGCGCAGATATTCTCAACCATGTTCAGGCTTGCAGGAATAGAGGTTCCCAAGAAACGCGGGTTGCTACAAACAAATCCCTGAAATCTGTGATTCACATTTGAAGCATGCTTCTTCATGGATGCAGTTTTGGCAAACGGCCTTGCTTGCATCGGTGGGAGTTTGGCGAGAAGCTAAACGGCTTGATGACAAGTCAACTAATAGGCTCAGAGTTTGCAAATTTTAGTTACAAGTTGATCTTCTTCACAAGCCCTTTTATCACAAAAAATGGCGGCAGTTTTATATGCGAATCGATTCCATTTGACATTCTACGAAATGAAAAAGGCCAGTGCATGGGACAACCACACAATGAGTAGCGTACGAATAGCTCATTCCCGGTTGCTCCATACACCGAGCAGGCTGTATCTAGTGTCTTCTTATATAAGGCATGTTCACAATAATGTTGAAATACCATAGAAAACATGTGCGAGAAACATGAGCAGCATAGACATAATCAGCGTAAACGCAACATCACAAAATGAGGTTTTCTGGAAGAAAGCGCTTCAATTCATAGACATAGAGAACATGTTTAAAATTTTCACGATGACTATTAAGCAAACGCCAAGAACCTCTTCTTGTTACACCATCCAATTATTCTCGTTCTTGACCGTTGGATGTGCGAGTCGTGCGTCGAGACAGTTGCTATTCTTTGCGCCCATTGAATGTTTATATCTCAACCAGTTTTTCCCTCTATTTAGACTATCTCCATATAAGCGTCTGGGTGGCGCTCGGTGTTTCTAGCGCGTTTCGTGGGTGGTTTCGGTTTCTAGGTGCGCTTTGGGTTTGTTTTTGAAACGGCACTAGGCGCGTATTGCCGTCCACGTCTTCTCTAAGGGAGTTTTTCGGTCATAAATCTATTAATCTCTAAGAAGGGGAACCGTTCCATGCTTTTCGGTGGATAATTGAAGTTTGGAACAAACAAAATTTCATCCATGATGTAAGGCTCGCTTGATTCACTTTTTCTTTCTTCAAACAATTTAAAACTGTCGTAGCTGATTCTTTTTCTTTTTGCGTCTGCTTGAAGTAGCTCTGAAACTTTCTGTTTTGTAAGTTTCACGGGTTTCTGGTTCCAGAATCCCAACGGCAATTTTAAAGCTTCTTTTTGTTTCGTCTTTAAAGTGTGTTTCACGTCGATTCTGGTCATAAACGGAAATTGCGGGTTTTCCCATAGTTTGAAATAGTCTTCTATGAAGTAATGCCATGCGTGTCTGCCGAACGTTCTGATCGGGTTATCGTGATCTCGCAACATGTAGGTTTTTGCTCTGAAAGACGCTAGGTCGCCCTTACCCTTGTTTTCAACTATGAGGGGTAAGCTGTATTCACCCTCGGTTAAATCCCCATGTTTCCCGCTCATGTCAGTTGTGGAAAAGATACTATCGGTGTCCATGCCTAAGATTGGCGTGGGACATTCGTCAAAAAGATTGGACATGATTAAATGAGAGTGCGCTAAAATCGTGCTGAACGCTGGATAATTTGTTGTTGTGGCTTCGGGGTGGGATTGGCCAAGTTTCCCGTAGGTGCTATTTAAAACGGCTTTACTGAAACGGCTTTCTTGCTCGTTCATTTTACCTTCTAGTCGTCTTGTGAGCATGGAAGCATAAAGGTCGTGAACTTTTCTTCTGGATTCGTTGAATGTGGGCTTGTAGGCTTTAGCTACGAAAATAGTTTCTGCGCGCGCTGCCGCAAGGTCAAAAGTGTGAAACATTCCCATAACGTATCCATTCACGTAAGTGACCTGTCTGGCTCGTATGGGTAAACCCCACAATTTGTTTTTTGTTCGGAAAAACCCTTCTAACCATCCAAAAGAAGCGGTTCTCAAATCTCTGTGGACACATAAATCTTTAGGGTCGCATGGGGTAACGCCATCAATCATTAGCGCTCTAGTCGTCACAATAGAAAGAGGATACAAGCTTTTCACGTCGTTGTAGTTTGCGTTAGCGGTGTAACCGCACACAAAAAACTCGTTTCTCCCCGCGTTTGTGTTTTGCGCTATCGCCCTTTCGATGGGTGAAATCAACATTCGCCCGTGTTGCTGTTTGTGGCGTTGGGGAAAACTGAAATATTCTGCCGCTAAAGAACCCGCGCTCGTGTGTTTGCGTGGATCGCACCTGTTTTCTTCAACAAGCCACTTTATCGCGCGCGCTGTTATGACCGCGTCGTTTAACGCATAGCTTTTGAAAGCTTCGTGTTCCTGTAAAGTTTCCCACTTACGTAAACCCAAAAACGGGGGTTTCGGCAATTTCTCGACGCCCACGATTTCGCCAATATCTGCAAGTCTACGCAAACCGAAATTCAATAGAAGCGGTTGAGTGTCGTAAACCTTAATATTTGCTGAACCATAACGAATCTTCCCAACTATTTTGCCGCGATACAAAACCACTTCAACGCTGTGTGGGGGTAACCATTCTTTCATCGCGCCCAAATCGCATAACACGTTGAATCCAAATATGTCGATGAGTGTGCGGCGTCGGTTATGCAACCACATTTTTAAGGCTTCAGGGGACTCCAAGAAAACGTGGTCGTTGCATCCGTCGCTGAATTGAACCGAATGGACACATGCAGGATCGCCCGTGTGTCCCGACGGTAGAAACTCGGAATCGAACCCCCAATAGGCTGAGTCGGGCGTGGCCTACACATCCATATATAGAGAATTGTTTTCTATGGACTTTTCATGGACTTTACATGGGCATGGGCGTGGTGTCTGGTGGGCATGGACTATTTGTCTTTCCCACACAAACCAAGCGCATAGATGTTTTGACATTTGAGACATATTAGTTTCGCTGTGCAACAGTATCCGGATAAGAGTCCGTCGCATTGCGGGCATTTAGGAACGAGCCAATTGCTGATTTGTTCATTAAGCATCGTGGTTTCTAACGCTTCTACTCGTTTCAACACTTCTTCGTAGTGAGTATCTTCTGATATGGATGATGATGCCGGCATAAGGGCATCACATATTTTTTCATGTGTTCGACTTGCCTCTTCTTGGCTTTTTTTGATGAGTTTTTCACGTTCTTCTATGTCCATTCGATTCCTCAAACTCCACAAATTTCTTTTCTATTTCCTTTCTCACGGCGTCGGCGTCGAAGGTTTCGACGATAAACTCGTTTTCATTGAGCGCGCTTACTAAGACATTTGAGGCGTCGATCTTTGGCGCTTCAACTTTCTTTCGGAATCTCAGAGTCGTGGGGATTTTGAGGTTTCTTATATCTTCTTCTGCGATCTCCGTCGCATCATCCCGATAGAAGATTTTGAGTCTTTGTTTCTCCTTATCCCACTCAGAGCCGAGAACTTCGGGATGGTCGCGTTTCAACACGGTAAAGAAGCACTGAAAGTTTTCGATGTCTATGTTTTCGTGGACGACTGTTTTCATTTAAATCGCGCCCCCTTGATAGAATCCTTTCAGGATTGTTATTCTTCTATGATAAGCATAGCTATCTACTGATACACCTGTAAGTGTAAGCCACATTTTGAGAAGATGTTTTCCTTTTTCAAGTATAACGATTGATGTTGTACTGTAGCATCCATAAATGAGATGATTTGACGGCAGCGCTGAAAATCCTACTTTTTGTTTTGACGCTGGAACGGTTGTAGTGTCAATATCCAGTAACACTTCTGTTTTTGCACTCTGAGTGGACGCGTCTGTGTTTTTTGTGGCAAGGTCTGCACACGCATGAATGAGACATATAGTTTTCGATTCGCATTCAAATGGAAGCTCTAATATTACAACGGGGTCGCTGTCTCCCCACGCTAAATCTGTTGCTGATTCTGTTTCAATTTTCTCCGGCATCCACTTGTAACTGTAAGCGGTGAAATCTTGAAATGCGGGTGTTTGATCTCCAACATTAAGTTGCCATCCGGCCACGAATCCGCTTCCAGTGGGAGTATCGCGCCATACGGTTCGAACACGCGCAAATGCCGCGGTCGCTGGAATAGTAGAGTCTGTCAAAGTTTTCTGAGTCCAATCGATGACGGCTTCAAGTTCTCCGATTTCCAGCATTGAATCAGCGACGTAAACCTTATTTTTGTCGTAGTATTCGATCCACGATTGGAAGCTGCCAGCGGTTCTAGCGGTCACCTTCATCCACACTGCGACCGTTAACTCTGTTAACCCGCGAACGTCGATGTAATTGCTCCATCCACCGTCAACGTCGCTTCCAGTTGCTATAAGCAACGCGCTGTATTTTCCGAACTTTGCGTATTCGGATGTTTGGATTTCTGCTCCACCCCACGGATGCACGAGTTCCGTTGGGATAATATCGTATTCGTCGTTTGCATCCACCACGTTTGGGAATGCGGCGTGTGTGATCGTGTGAGTTGAGTTAACGAAATCTGAGATGAGTCGGCTTAACGCTTTGTTGTCTCCCGACGTGTAGTAAATGTATTTTCCGTTCCAATGGTCGTCGCTTTCCGTTCGTGCAGCGTCAACCGTCGTTGTTGTGTTTCCGCTGTCGGCGATTCCTGTAACCGTTGGACTCGGATACTCGAAGGATGGATTCAAAATGTAGTTATAGGCGCTCGTGGGAAGCTTATAGGGAATAATGTTGAGTTTGTCGATGTCCAGTTTCGGATTGCTCGTGTTGTATCCAGTGAAAAAGTCGGAGAGCCACTTGAGGGTTCCAGTTCCAACTTTAACGAGTTCACCCATCAAATCTCCGAGAGCGTCAACATCGACCAACTTATTCCAAGTTTCGATTACGTTTTTGACTTGCGGCGCTGTTAACGCTCCAAGTTGTATGATGAACTCAGCCCAATCTTCAGCGGCCATTCGTTGCCAGTCGATCTTTGGAACTGCTTGAATGGGAATCGTTTCACCGTAGCCGCCTACGAGGTCGCTCTGATTGTGGGTGTGATGTGGAAGCTTCTTCATCGCGTTCGCCTTTTGGGTTTGAATTTCATGTAGCCGTATATTATGCATATAGAAATTTTTTCGTTTCTGTTTTTTCCTCTCACATTCGTCTCGATGGCTGTGAGAAGTTCGGGATTTATGTAAATGCTGATGCCAACCTTGTGAGTCATTTTGGTCACGCTTCTCAGGTCGGCAACTTTGCGACGTTCGCGGTTAGTTTGATGCGTTCATTGGTTTCTCGTTGCAGCAGAAGAATACAGATTTGGCATCTGACTTCTGTCGGGCTTGTTTCGGGGCAAGTTTTTCCAGTGAAGAAAGAGCATTCAGCCATAATGTTCACCGAACGCTTCTTCCAGCATCGCTGCAAACCCGCATCCTCGCGTGATGCGTCTTAATGGTTTTGGCTCTAGACGCGGCTCGGGAAACTTTGTCATTATGGTGCCGTCTTGCCGACGCCACAATTCTACGCGGTCAAAGTTGCGATAACTGTAGCCGATAAATGTTAGTGTGTGGTTTGTGTTGGATTCAATTTTCCTCTGAATAGGTTGCGGGATTGTTGAATCTTGTTTTCGGCCGCGTGCCGCTTCTAGCTTCGAACGAAAAACACTGGTCGGCTGTGTTTCCGGCTCTGTGTGCTCTGTGGTTGGTGTGTTTTGAATCCCGCGCGAGGCTTCGAGCTGTGCTATGAACCCTGTTTTTGGTCGAGTTTCTTGGGGTTCAGACTCTTCTAGTTTTACCATTTTAATCGTCTGTTGAGCGTCTATGAGTAAGTTTGCCTGTTCATCCACTGGCCACGTATCGCTTTTTACGATTCGAACGATATTTTCTAGGTAAGCTCGATTATCTGGCTTGAGGTTTCTTTCCAAGTTTGAACATTTTTGGAGAGCCTTCTCTAACCCGTTTGCCAGTCTGGAGTTACCGCGTGCGCGTGCGTCTGTCATTAAATTCTGAAGAACGGTTATGTCTTCGTTGCAGAATGTGCAATCGCTGCACGTCATGCGTTTTCGCCTCTCAATGTTTCATCCACGAATTTTCTAAGGAGTTTTGACGCATCGCTGTTTAGTTCAATTCGTGCTTTCTTCAGAAAGTCTTTCCACGTCTTGCGGTCTATTTTGAAACTTGCTTTGAATTGGCTCATCTTAAAGCGTCCTTATTTGTTCTGTACCTAATCGACACGTTTTTTAATTAGATAAGTGAAAGAGTTACTAGGTGGTAACTATTCACGAAGCGGGGAAAATAGAATATAGCGTTCCTTCCGTTAAGCAGCTTGCGAACATGGAAGGCATCAGCATCTATGAAGCTAAAAAGTTAGCAAAGTTACTAAGTAAGGGTTCTGTTTGGTCTAAGGTTAAGTCGCCCAAAAGAGAAATGAAAACGCTTAGAATTATCAAAAAGATTGTTGAGGGTCTTCCCTGTACGTTTTCAGTGTTGCAGAGAAAAACCAAATTCAGTAAGCCTACTCTAGCTCGATATTTAGCGAAACTATCCACATTGACAGTTGTTAAAAAAGAACGCGATCCGAAAACGGAATTGGATATTTATTATTTGAATGACATGATAAGGTTGATTGATGATCCTTTTTATGGAATTGGTGGGGTTCTGGATCATTGGTACTCAACACCTGATTATTCAATAAGCAGAGCGCTTAGAAAGAACTCGAAAGTTAAGTTAGCAATGGCTGGAAAGAAGGTCAAAAT
>Ga0315284_10013221_pt1 | contig 11750 bp, 9 predicted proteins | sample YL17G09_16_MG_FD_203696 | JGI IMG/M metagenome (GOLD analysis project Ga0315284, IMG submission 203696) | Sediment microbial communities from Yellowstone Lake, YNP, Wyoming, USA - YL17G09_16 | ecosystem: Environmental > Aquatic > Freshwater > Lake > Sediment | place: USA: Wyoming | collected... | reverse complement strand
GGCGCGGGGATTGACCGTGCGGTCCAACTATCCACAAAACGTGTGCGGCCAAGCGTGTCGCTTAGCTTGCCGTTGACTTGCACGATATCTCCAAATCGCGGGAGGAGTATCGTGCACTCTCTCTTTTCGCAGGGAATCCCGCCGCCTCGGGAGAAGTCTCCCGGCAGCGCGAGATATAATGCCTGGCACGCGTAAAAACGCGCCCCCGCACGCGGCGGGGGTCAGTCTCTCTTAGGACACCCCATACAGATGCTGGACAAGCTCACCGGCCTCGCCGCGCGCTACGACGAACTCAACCTTCTCATGGCCGAAAGCGCCGCGGACTACGCGCGCGTCGCGGAGCTGGCCCGCGAACGCTCGGAGATCGAACCCCTTGTTGCCGCGTACCGCGAGTTCCAGCACGTGACCCGCGCCCTCCAACAGGCCCAGGCCATGCGCGGCGAGGCCGACCCTGACCTGCGCGCCCTGGCCGAGGCGGAGGCCCTCGAGCTTGAGCCGAAGCGGGCGGCGCTCGAGAAGGAACTGCGGGCCATGCTCCTGCCGCGCGACCCACGCGACAGAAGGGACGTCTTCGTTGAGATCCGCGCCGGTACAGGCGGCGAGGAGGCGGCCCTCTTTGCAGCCGATCTCTTCCGCCTGTACACGCGCTATGCCGAGAAGCGCGGCTGGAAGACTGAAGTCATGTCGCAGAACGAGACCGGCATCGGCGGGTACAAGGAAATCATTTTCCAGGTGAAGGGCAAAGGCGCCTACTCGCGCCTCAAGTACGAATCGGGCGTGCATCGCGTACAGCGTATCCCGGTCACCGAATCGCAGGGGCGCATCCACACCTCCACCGCCACAGTGGCCGTAATGGCCGAGGTGGACGAGGTCGCGATCGACATCCCCGAACGCGACATTAGGATGGAGGTCTACCGCTCCTCCGGTGCCGGCGGGCAGAACGTGCAGAAGAACTCGACCGCGGTGCGCCTCACCCACCTACCGACCGGCATGGTGGTGCAATGCCAGGACGAGCGCTCGCAATTGCAGAATCGTCTGCGGGCCATGGCTATTTTGCGCGCACGCCTCTTTGAGATCGAGGAGACCAAGCGCCGCACGGAGATCGATGCCTCGCGCCGGGCGCAGGTGGGGAGCGGCGAACGCTCCGAGAAAATCCGCACCTTCAATTTCCCGCAGTCGCGCGTGACCGACCACCGTCTCGGCAAGTCGCTCTACAACATGGAGGCGGTGCTGCAGGGCGAGATCGACGATTTTATTGACGAGCTGGTGCTGCAGGAGGACGCCGAGCGCCTGCAGGCCTCCGGCCTGGCCGCCGGCGCTAGCGCCTGATCACCTCTCCCGCCATGCCTCGTCTCACGACCATTGGAGCGGCGCTCGCGTTGGGGCGTGCGGCGAAACTCGACAGCCCGTCGACTTCGCTGGCGGCGCAAGTCCTGCTGGCGCGCCTGTTGGGTGTTGCGCGCCCCTGGCTCCTGGCCCACCCCGAGGCAGCCCTCGCGGCCGAGGCCGCGAGGGCTTACACCGAGCAGATCGCGCGCCTCGCGGCGGGCGAACCGCTGGCTTACCTCACGGGCGAGCAGGAATTCTACGGCCTCACCTTCGCCGTCTCCCCGCAGGTGCTTATTCCTCGCCCCGAAACCGAACTGCTGGTCGATGAAGCGCGCGCGATCCTTGGAGTACACACGCCGCCCGAGCGGCTGCGCGTGGCGGAGGTGGGCACCGGTTCGGGGTGCATCGCCGTCGCACTGGCTGTGATGGTCCCGCGCCTGTCACTTGTTGCGACCGAGATTGCCCCGGGCGCACTCGGCGTGGCGAAGACCAACGCGCAACGCCACGGCGTGGTTGAACGCATTTGGTTTGTCCGAACGGATTTGATGGCGGCTCTCGCGCGCGGTCTGGACCTGGTGTGCGCCAACCTGCCCTACCTCCCGACCCGTGTTCTGGCCGGTCTGGCCGTGGCGCAGCATGAGCCCCTGCGGGCCCTGGACGGCGGCCCCGACGGGCTGGAGCTCATCCGCCGCCTGCTCGCGCAGGCTCGGGCGCGCATTAACCCGGGCGGCACCCTGCTCCTCGAAATCGAGGAAACCCATGGCCCGGCGGCCTGCGCGCTCGCGCAGCAGGCTTTCCCGCGCGCGGCCCTCTCGCTGCGCAAGGATCTTTCTGGGCGCGACCGCCTGCTGCGCATTGACCTGCCCTGAGAAGCGGCCGAGCATCCTTCTAAAGAAATGAGCGGGGCTGCCCTTCGGGGGCAGCTCCTTTGTGTGGTGACGCTTGCCTTGAGGGCGAGCCGTCTCCAGGCACACCCCTGACTTCCACACGAGGCATGTCTTGTGGAAGTCACGGCCACAGAGGGCGTGTGATAGGCGCGGCCGGGCGCCCCACTGGGCGCACCGCCGTCCGTGCGGGGCCACGCGAGCGTAAGGCGTGTTAGGCCCTCGTCCTGTTGGGTTGTGAGCACGGCAGCCGGGATCGGTTTAGGGATGGCGCATGGCGATGAGGGTGATATTGTCGTGCCCGCCGCGCGAGCGGGCCAGGTCGATGAGCTGAGCGACGGCCTGCGACAGCGGGCGAGCCAGCAGGACCTGGGCGATTTCATCGGCCTGCACCAGGTCGCTCAGCCCGTCGGTGCACAACAAGGCAATCTCGCCAGCGGCCAAGGGCAGGCCTTGGTTGGCAATCGAGACGGCGTCGTCCTCGTAGGCCGAGAGGCGGATGCGCAGGTCGGGCAATGGGTCTCGCTCGCCGCCCAAGTGGCGCCGCAGGACGTGGGCATAGGGATGGGTGCGGGCCTCCTGGGGCGTCAGGGTGCCGCGCTCCAGCGCTTCCTGAACATAGGTGTGGTCGACGCTGATCTGGCGCATGCCGTCCGCGCGCAAGAGGTAGATGCGGCTGTCGCCGATGGTTGCCGTGTACAGGCGGTGACCGATGACCCAGGCCGTGGCCGCCGTAGCGCCCATGCCGTACAGCGCCGCGTCGCTGCGGGCACGGGTGTACACCGCCCGCCCGGCGCGCACCAGGGCTGTACAGACCTCGAGGGTCGGGTCGCGCCCGGTGAAAGCGGCGGCCTGCTGAATGAACTGGTCGACGATGATCTGGGCGGCCACCTCCCCCGCCGCGTGCCCGCCGATGCCGTCACACAAGATGGCCAGCGTGCACAGGGTGTTGTCCGCCGCGCCCATCTGATAGGTGCCGACGGCAAAGCGGTCCTCATTCGTGGCCCGCACTTCGCCGGGATGGGTGGCGGCCACAACCTCCAAGTGCGCTCGGTCGACGGGAATCATGCGAGTGTGACCTCGAGGCCTCGGCCGGCGGCCGGGCACGCCAGGAGGCAGGCCGAGAGGCGGGTGGGATGCAGCACAAGACGGGCGGGCAGGCGATCGTGTGTGTAGGCGGCGTATGCAGAGGGTCTGCGGCCGCCGGGCCGAGGGATGGATGAAGGAACCCCGATCGGCCCCCTCTGGCCCTGCCCTCGACACACGTGGTGGTGGACCACGGCGCGATTGTAGCACAGGTAAGCTGCGCTGGTTCTAGAGCCGTGGGTCGTCGGGCGGGTGGAGAACCACCTCCACCGGGACATCGTTGTGCGGCATGCGCCGGGCGCCGGGGCGCAGGACCAGTACCATGAGGACGCCCGCCAGGAACCCGCCGATGTGCGCCCACCACGCCACGTCGCCCAACATCCCGCCGCCCCCCAGGGAGGCCAGCCCGTTGAAGAACTGCGAGACGAACCAGAAGCCCAGGTAGATGACGGAGGGGATCTCGATCAACCAGGGTAGCAGGAAGATCGGCACCAGGGTCAGGACTTTGCCCTGCGGGTAGAGGAGGAAGTACGCGCCCAGCACCCCGGCGATGGCACCGCTGGCGCCGACCATCGGCACGGCAGAGGTTGGCGTGAGCCAGACGCTGAGGAGGCCGGCCACCAGCCCGGCCAAGAGGTAGAAAACCAGGTAGCGCAACGCGCCCAAACGGTCCTCGACGTTGTCGCCGAAGATGACGAGAGCCCACATGTTGCTGAGGATATGCAGCCATCCGCCGTGGACGAACATCGAGGTCACGAGCGGAGCCCAGGTGCCTGCCTCGCGCAAGTTGACCCTGGCCGGGATGAGCCCGAACTGCAGGAAGAATCGGGAAAGCCCGCGCTGGGTCAGCCCCAGTTCAACCACGAACACCGCGGCGTTGGAGAGAATAATGAGCCAGGTCATCCACGGGAAGGAACGCGGGCGGAGGTTGTCGCGCAGAGGGATCACTCAGCCTCCAGAAACGACGCGGGACCGTGACCACGACGCACGGGCCGGCGATGTGCGGCCGGCCCGTGAGATGCAGGCAGGGGGTGGGTTCCCCGCGGCGGGTGACGCTTACGGACCCGTGACGGGGATGACCTTGCGCCGTGCCGTCGCGGCCTTGGGCACCCGCAGGGTGAGCACGCCGGCCTCCAGCGAGGCCTGACTGTTTTCCGAGTCCAGTGCCACGGGCATGGTCAGCGTGCGGCCGACCTTGCCGACGAAGCGCTCGCGCAGCAGGACTTTGGCCTCGGCCGGGTCGGCTTTGATCTCGCCGCGCAGGGAGATTGTATCACCCTCGATTTCGATCTTGAGATCATCGGCCGCGACACCGGGCATGAGCGCCGAGATGACGAAGGCCTGGCCGTCGTCGTGAACATCCACCGACACCGGCTGATAGGCCACATCGCCGGGTTCGGTCCAGCGCCAGTTCCAGCGGCGCAGGCCGGTGGTGGGAGCGTACTGCAGTGCGTAAACGGTATTCATGGGTCACCCTCCAGAGGATCCTGAGCATCCGATAACGATACGTGTCCAGGAGCATACTCCGAGGCTATCGGAGCGGCATTATCACCGCGTTAGACTTTCGTTTGTGCGGGGTGGAGCGGCGCGGGCTAGGGCTCGGGCTCTTGGCCGGGGTCTTCGGGCGGCGGCGCAAGGGGCCCCGTGCCCAGGCGGTAGCCCTCGCCGCGCACAGCCACCACCCGCCGCGGGCGGGCCGGATCCTCCTCGAGCTTGCGCCGCAGGAGCCAGATGTAGCGGCGCAGGGCGGAGGCGTCCACCGCCCGCTCGCGGCCCCACAACTCCTCACGCAGTTCATCCTCGGAGACGAGCGCCCCCTGGCGCTGGATGAGGGCGAGCAGCAAGCGGAATTCGGTGGGCGTGAGATCCAGGACCTGCCCGGCGCGCCGCACTTGACGGCGGTCGACATCCACCACCAAATCCTGCCAGGCCCAGGTCGTGCGCGGCTCGCGGCGCGTGCGTTCGGTGCGCGTCAGCACGGCCTGCAGGCGGGCGGCCAGTTCCGCCAGGCTGAAGGGTTTGGAGATGTAATCATCCACGCCCAGCCGGAAGCCGCGCAGCTTGTCTGTTTGCGCAGTGCGCGCGCTGAGCATGATGATCGGCACGTCCGACAGCTCGCGCAGCCGCGCGCACACCTCCCAGCCGTCCATGCCGGGCAGCATGAGATCCAGGACGACGGCCTGGGGCCGCTCGCGGTAGAAGGTGCGCAAGGCGTCGGGGCCGGTGGCCGCCGAGCACACGGTATACCCCTCGCGTTCGAGAAACTGGGTCAGAACGGCGCGCAGCGACTCGTCATCGTCAACGATCAGCACGCGGATTGTCATTCGCTCTCCCTCGCGACCGGCAGGCGCACGCGCACGGTCATCCCCTGTCCGGGAGCCGAGTCCACGGCGATCTCGCCGCCCATGGCCTCCACGAATCGGCGCGACACATACAGACCCAGGCCGTAACCCGCAACGCGCGGCGCATCGGCGCTCTCCAGGCGTGAGAACATCTGCCAGAGGCGCCCCTCGGCCTCGGGTGGCACGCCCGGACCGCGGTCGGCGACGAGGATATCCACCCGCTGGTCCTGCGCCCGAGCGGTGAGACGGATGGGTGCCTGGGGCGCGTACTTGATGGCATTATCCACCAAATGGAAAAGGACGCTCCCGAGCATCTGGTCGTCGGCCCATACGTCGGGGAGATCCGGCGGCAGGCTCACCTCGAGACGCTCGAGAGCCGGGCTCGCGCTGCCGCCGTGGCTGGCCGCGAGCGACGCGCGGACTCCCTCCATACACTGAGCCAAGTTCGTCGGCGCAAGTTGAAGCGGCAACCGCCCGGCCTCCAGCGCCGAGAGGTTGAGGATGCTCTCGACGAAGCGCCCCAGGCGCTGCGTTTCGCGGTGGACCAGGTCGAGCATGGTGCGCGCGGTGTCGGGCACGGGAGTCGGGTCGCTCAACATGAGCTCTAGCCCGGCGCGGATCGAGGACAGCGGCGTGCGCAGTTCGTGCGAGGTGAGGGCGACAAACTCCGACTTCAGTTGATCGAGGCTGCGCAGCGCCCGGTTTTGTTCCTCAAGTTGTGTCAGGGCATGTGAGAGATCGGTTGTCTTCTCGCGCACGCGCTGTTCGAGCGTGGAACTGAGCGCCACGAGCGCCTGGCGAGCCGCCTCGGCCTGCTCGTAAGCCTCGCGCAGTTCCCGCTCGTGCAGGCGTTGGGGGGTCAGGTCGTGCAGCAACCCGGCCAGCCGGCGCGCCTCCCCCTCGCCGTGCGGCAGCGGGCGCAGCGTGAGCCAGGCGGGGAACCCGGCCGCCTCACCGATACCTGCAGGGCGTACCCACACCTCGCCTTCCCAGCCCCGCTCCAGCGCGCTCTGCAGCAGCACGGGCGGGAGCGGAGCGCGCAAGGTGGCCGCCTCGGTGAGGGCGCCCGGCCGCTGGATCACTTCGGCCAGTGCGCCGGGAACGGCGCCTCCCAGGGCGCGGCCCAAGGCCGGGTTGGCAAGGAATACTCGCCCCGTCTCGTCGCAAATGAAGGCCGGGTCGGCAATGTGCTGCACCAGGGTGGCATATCCACGCAGCTCCGCCTGTCCGGCGGAGACGCCCTGGCGCAGGATGACCAGGATCAAGATGGTCAGCGATCCCCACAGGGCGATCGGGTCGACGCGGCCATAACCTTGCCACTCGACCAGGACGTACACAATCAGCGACATGGCGGTCGCCAGCGGCAAGAGGCGGCTTTCGGCGCGCTGCCAGCGCCGCTGCCAACGCCGGCGCGGGGTGAGCGCTTCGGAGGGCGGCGCCGCTGGCCAGACGGGGTCGCGGGTTACGGCGGCCATCGCCAGCAGGCCGAAGGCGATGATCCACATGACGTCCAGCGGCGTGCCGATCTGACGCATGTCCTGCAGGCCGAGCCACCCGCGGGTCAGGTTGAGGGCGGCCGAAAAGAAGATGCCGCCCGCCACGAGCCACAGGCTGGGCAACGGGCGCGGCGTCTGGCGTTGCCACCAGATCAGGAGCACCAGCAGGACCAGGTCCAGGGTGGGGAAGCTCGCGGCCCAGAACAGGTCGTGCGGGTCGCGCACCACCTGTTGCAACATCGGGAAGATGAGGATGGCCCACAAGAGGAGCCCCCAGGAGCCGCCGTAGATGGCGACATCCAGTTCGAAGCGCAGCCGCTGCAGCCCCTCGCGCGGTGGTGCCGGATGCAGCCACAAGCCGGCAAACGCCATGGGATAGCCCGCCAGGTGCAGCCAATCGGCGAGAGCGGCCAACCCGGCGGCGGCGGGGAAGAGCAGGGAGAGCGACCACAAGATCTCGGCCGCGGTCCACAGCGCGAAGGCGATCCCAAGAGCGAGGGCCGGGCGCCGCTGGCCGGGGGACGCGCGCAGGGCGCGATTAAAGAAGAGCGCTGAGGCCGTGAGTGCGGGCAGCCACAAGAGCAGCAGCAACCCTGCCAGCGCTCCCGCCTCCGGCCGCTTGAGGGTCAGGCTGCGGCCGAGGTAGCCCACGGCCCACACCAGCCAGGCGAGGGCAATCGGCGTGCGGGTCAGCCAGTGAGGAACGCTAGAGCGGCGCATCGCGTGCATGTCAGAGTCGCCTGCGGTCGTAGCCCGCCGGGGCGGGTGATCGAACCTTGCTTCTCTTCCATTCTACACTCGCTGCCTGCCTGCTGGACTCGTGTGGGCAGGAAAGAACCTAGGCCAGCGGTCGCTGGCCTAGGGGGTGACGAGAGGAGCGGTGAGCGCGACCTAACAGTCATAGCACGCGGGGGGTGTGTTGGTAGCGCTCGGCGTGGGCGACTTGGTCGGCGTCGGCGTCTTGCTAGGCGTCGCCGTGAAGGGCGAGGTCGCGGTCGGCGTCCTAGAAGGTGTCAACGTGATGGAGGGCGTCGGCGTGAGCGAAGGGGTGAGCGTCTTCGACGGCGTTGGCGTGATCGACGGAGTGAGAGTCTTGGTCGGTGTGTTGGTCGGTGTGTACGTCGGCGTCGGCGTTTTGGTCGGCGTGTTGGAGGCGGTGGGCGTGTTGGTGCGCGTCGCCGTCGGGAGCGGCGTGCTCGACGGTGGCGGAATGGGCGACGGCGTGAGCGTGCGCGTCGGGGTCGGGGTCGAGCTGGCCGTCAGGGTCAGGGTGACGGTGGGCGTGTTGGGCGCGACGATACTGAAGTTCTGGTAGACGTAAGCGCTCCACACGCTCTCATCGTCACGCGCGCGGGCCCGCAGCCGCCACGAGCCGGTGAGAATGTTGACCCCGTTCGGCCACGTGCCGGCCAGGATGTTGAGCGAGCTGCACGAGCCCCCGAAGCCGCAGTAGGGCTTCACGGTGTCGGTCACGGAATAGACCGTCGACCAGGCAGCGCCGGTCCAGTACTGGAAGTCCATCGTCACCCGGTTGATGCCCGTGCCGTCGGCCCCGCTCCCGGCGGCGCAGGTCAGCGGGTCAACATTGTCCGGGTCGAAGGCGGTAACTTGCGCCGGCAGGGTGGTCGAGTAGCTGCCGCCGCCGGGCTGAATGATGACCGCGATGGGCGGGACCTTGCAGGGTGTGGCGGTCGCGGTCGCCGTACTGGTTGGCGTGTTGGTGGGCGTGTTGCTCGGCGACGCCGACGGGGTATTGCTCGGCGTCGGCGTGTTAGTCGGCGTGGGTGTGTCGGAGGGGGTCGGCGTGTAGGTGAAGGTCGGCGTCGGCGTGTTGGTCGGCGTGTTGGAGGCGGTGGGCGTGTTGGAGGGCGTGGCCGAGGGCAGAGTGATGTCCGGCGGCAGGCCAATCACGCGCGCCACACGGTACTGCTCGAGAATGCCCGAGCGCTCCGAGTGCAGCGTCACCGAGGGAATGAAGCCCGAGAGCAAGGGCATGATGATTGGGTTCTCGAAGGTCACTCCGACGATCACCCGCGCGATGCCCTGGTCCGGGCTGCCGGCATCGTCGTTCGGCATGCAGCGCGAGTCGTGGCCGGTCACGGTATCCGAATAGCGCAGCAGCGGATCCCACACATTGCCGGCGCGCGTCGAGCACACCGAGATGTGGAAATACCCGGGTTGGGCCCAGGTGGCGGTCGGGTCGCGCATGATGCCGACCAGCGACTCCTGCGCCGTCTCGAAGATGGTGGTCAGGCGGGCGGCGTCTTCCTCGGCGCGGCGGCTCGTGCCGGCGCAGGCGCCGTCGGCCGGGGTATCAATATCCACGCAGGAGCCCGGATTAAATTCGCCGGTCACGGCAAAGCGCATCGCCATGCGCGCCGCATTGTCCACCACCAGGTAGGCTTGGAAGGTGCGCGCCGAATCAATGATGACAAACAACGCCATCAGCAGGGCCGGCAGCACCAGAGCGAATTCAACCAGGCCCTGGGCGCGCCGCAGGCGCGGGTAGCGCTCGCTAAGCAGGCGCGCCGGTTTGCGGAGGGCCAGCCAGAACCTGGAGGGTGGCGATGTGGACATAACTTTCCCTGTGGCGGCGCGTGTTTCCATGAGATCCCCGTAAATTGATGAACTAACTCGAGAAATACCAATAGAGAGGCCCCGTGCCTCACCAGGATTCTACGTCTCGCCTTCTACCACGCGCAGACAGTATTCTTGCGGAATAGTTGGGACAAGGCGTCGCCGCATGTGGCACTCGCCTCAAGGTGCACCTACCCATCGCGCGCACGGCCGGCGAATCCTCATTCGGGATGTGCCTCCCCGGAGGGTGCTGCAAGTTTCGTGCAAGAAAGCGAGCACCGGGCCAGCAATCGCTGGCCCGGTGGGCTATGGACAGGTTCGCCGCTCGGCTCGCTCTAGCAGTCGAAGCACTGTTGCTCCGTGGCCGTGGGCGGCAGGGTGGGTGTGGGCGTAAAGGTCGAGGTGGCGGGTGGCGTGTGGCTCGGCGTCCGCGAGGGCGTATGGGTAAAGGTCGGCGTAAAGGTATTGGAGGGCGTCGGCGTGTTGGAAGGCGTCGGCGTCTCGCTGGGAGTGTGGGTGGCCGTAGGCGTCCGGCTCGGGGTGAAGGTCGCGGTGTGGGTGGGTGTGTAGCTGGGCGTGAAGGTATTGGTCGGCAGAGGCGTATCCGTCGGCGGCGGCACGGGCGATGGCGTATAGGTCTTAGTGGGTGTAGGCGTGTTTGACGGCGTGGCCGTTGGCCAGGCGATAACGAAGGTCTTGGAGACAAGCGCCGAAGTGCGCCCGTCGTCGGCCCAGGCCATGGCGTACAAGGTGTAGGTGCCGTTGGTGAGGGCGGAGAACTGTCCGCCGAGCATGCGGTTGCAGGTCACGGTGCCGTTATACAAGCAGTAGCGCACCGAGAACTGGTCGTTGACCGTCATGAGCGCAAAGCTCGGGCTGAAGAGCCACATGCGCACGTAGTCGATGCCGTCGCCGTTCCCTGTGCCGTCGAGTGGATCCCAGGCCTCGGCCTCGAATCCTGTTTCGTTGACATCGGTCAGGGTCGCGCCCGACACCGGCGGCACGATGATGGCGATGTGCACCGGCGGCTTGGTCGAGGTGGGCGTGGGCGAGATGGAGGGCGTGAGACTGGGCGTGGGCGTGACCGTCGTGGTGGGCGTGTTGGAGGGGGTCTTGGTCGCCGAGGGCGTGGGTGATGGCGTATGGGTGGGCGTCTCGCTGGGCGTGGGCGTGCGGGTGACGGTCGGCGTATTGGAGGGCGTGGCCGAGGGCAAGGTGATGTCCGGCGGCAGGCCGATCACGCGCGCCACGCGGAATTGCTCGAGGATGCCGGTGCGCTCGGCGTGCAGGGTGAGCGAGGGGGCGATACTCGAGAGAATCGGCATGATGATCGGGTGCTCGTAGGTGACCGCCACCAGCACGCGCGTCAAGCCGACATCCGGGCTGCCCGGGTCGTCGGCCGGGTTGCACAGGGCCTCGTTGCCGGGGCCGCCATCACGCCGCAGCATGGGAACGTAGACATTTCCCGGGCGCGAGGAGCACACGGTGACGTGGAAGTACCCCGGCTCATTCCAGATGCCGGTGGGGTCGCGCAAGAGGCCGGCCGCCGCCTGCTCGGTCAGGTCATAGATCGACTGCAGGCGCGCGCCGTCCTCTTCGGTGCGCCGGCTGACGCCGGCGCAGGCACCGTCGGCTGGGAAGTCCAGGTCGATGCAGTGGGCCGCATCTAACTCGCCGGTGATGGCGTAGCGCATGCCGAAACGCGCCGCGTTCTGAACGCTGAGCCACGCCTGGAAGGCGCGCGCCACCTCGATGATCATGAACAGGGCCATGAGCAGCGCCGGCAGGACGAGCGCGAACTCCGCCAGCCCCTGGGCGCCCTGCCTGCGCGGCCGGGCGGAGTGTGCCTCTGCGTGCGATGTGGAGTGCGTTCGTTTCATCATGCCTGGGTGGCTCCCCTCGGTGCAACCCGGCGCCGTTCGCCGTGTCCTGGCGGTTATTGGGTGATGCGGGTGAAGATGCGCGAGGCGACATCCTCGAAGATCCGATTCAGCTGAGCCCCGGTGGGCGAGAAGTAATAGTTGCCGCACCAGGTG
>Ga0315284_10013220_pt1 | contig 11750 bp, 10 predicted proteins | sample YL17G09_16_MG_FD_203696 | JGI IMG/M metagenome (GOLD analysis project Ga0315284, IMG submission 203696) | Sediment microbial communities from Yellowstone Lake, YNP, Wyoming, USA - YL17G09_16 | ecosystem: Environmental > Aquatic > Freshwater > Lake > Sediment | place: USA: Wyoming | collected... | reverse complement strand
AACGCGAAACATATGCGCGGGAGAAGCCGTCTTAGGAAAAGGAGGATTATCCATCCGACGCGTCGAAACGACGAAACGAAGACAGGGAAAGCGAGGGGAGCAATACCAGTGGTTACCCGAAACAGGCTGCTGCCGTTCGGCATGGCAGTGGCGCTATTCTACTTAGGGGCTTCAATCGCCTCCGGGGCTGAACTGCAGTTGGCGGGAATCAGGCTCGGCAGGTCCGCTCTCAGCATACTTCAGAAGTACGGCAACCCGATGGAAGTTCGGGTCGGCCAGGCATCGCTGATCACCATACAGGCGCAGGCCAACCAGGATCAGACGGGCGGCATGCCCGGAATGCCCGGCATGGAAGGTTTGCCCGGCATGATGCCCGGTGGGATGCCCATGGATCAGGGCGGCCAACCCGCCGGTCCGCAGGGCGGGCCCGTCGTGCAGAGGAGAGGGCCTCCGGAAGTCATCTGGCTTTACAGATTTCCGAAGAACAAGACTCTCGAGTTCGTGGTCAGCCCCGACGGCCGTGTGATGCAGATCGCCGCATACGGAGTGGATTGGCCGAACATAAAGACTTCAAAGGGGATCGGCTTCGGAGCCTCCTACAAGGACCTTCTTGCGAAGTACGGCTTCCCGGAATCGCACGACCGAGCCGGTATCGAGCTGATGGTGAAATACCCCGATCGCCACAGGGCCATCTTCACGCTCATTGACCAGACGGTCGTCGGCATCACGATCGGATTGATGGACTAGTCAACACTCTCACGCGACGGGGTTGTTCTGCGTGGCTGACTCCCGAGAAGCGCTCAAGGAAGAAGTACGCGGGCGGATCAACATCGTGGATGTGATCTCCGAGTACGTGGCCCTTAAGCGCGCCGGGAAGAGCCACAAGGGCCTTTGCCCCTTCCACTCGGAGAAGACTCCCTCGTTCACCGTCAGCGAGGATTTCCAGTCCTGGCACTGCTTCGGTTGCGGCGAGCACGGCGACGTCTTCTCATTTCTCATGAAGATCGAGAACCTGACGTTCGTCGAGGCGATGGAGCGTCTGGCGAAGCGCGCGGGAGTCGAGCTTCAGCGTTTCGAGGGCGGGGAGTTCAGCCGGAAAGACCAGCTTGCGAAGATCAACGCGCTGGCGGCGGCGTATTTCTGCGAGATGCTGAAACGCGTTTCCGTGGCCGGCGACTACCTTCGAGATCGCGGGCTTGCCGACGAGACGATTCAGCAGTTCCGACTCGGCTATGCCGCTCCGGCCTGGGACGGCCTCTCGCGCCACCTGACCGAGCGGCGCATCAACCTCTCGGATGCCGCGCAGGCCGGGCTCGTCATCAAGAACGACCGCGGCGGCTACTACGACCGATTCAGACACCGGATCATCTTCCCGATCCTTGATATCCAGGCGCGGATCATCGGCTTCGGCGGGCGGGCGCTCGGCGACGAGCAGCCGAAATACCTGAACTCGCCGGAGACGCCGCTCTTCAGCAAGACGCGCTCTCTCTACGCGCTCAACTTCGCCAGAAAGGCGATAAGCGAGATCGGACATGCCATCGTCGTGGAGGGTTATACGGATGCGATTGCGGCGCATCAGGCCGGATTCGTCAACTGCGTCGCGACCCTCGGCACCGCTCTGACGCTCGATCACATAGGCGTCATCTCACGATACGCGAGCAAGGTCGTCCTCGCCTACGATTCGGATTCCGCGGGGATGGCGGCTGCTCTCAAAGGCGCGGCGATGTTCGAGGAGGCCGAGAGCGACGTGCGAATAGCGCGTCTTCCCTCGGGGGACGATCCGGACAGCATGCTCCACTCGGGACGAGTATCCGAGTTCGGATCGGCGATCCAGAACGCGCTCCCGATCACCGACTACAAGCTCCGGATGCTGATCGAGGGGGCCGATCTTTCCTCCGCCGCCGGCAAAGCCGCCATGCTGAAACAGGCCGTGCGCGTCCTCGCGGACGTGCACACCGCCGTCGAGCGCGAGAAGTACATCAACTTCCTGGCGAAGTACCACCCGAACTTCGAGTCGGGGACGACGGGCGCGGAGGGTCACATCCGCCGTGATGTGGATGCCGCCGTCCGACAGAAGTCGGGCGCTACCGGCAGGCGCGCCGCAACCGGCGGCGCAGCACCCAGGCTGGGGTCGGCGGTCGAGAAGGCCGAGCGCGCCGTCCTCCGAGTCCTCATTCGAGGAGAGGACGGAGCGGGCATGATCGTCCAGTCGCTGAGCGCGGAGGACTTCACCGGCGAGCTGTCTCGCGCCGCGTCGTCCGCCGCATTTGAGATGTTTCAACGCAAGCAGGGAATATATCTTCCGGACCTGCTCGAAGCCCTTGACGAGAAGACCGGCGGCTTCGTGAGCGAGATCGCCATGCTGGAGACCGCCGCGCCGGTCAACGAAACCGTCTTGCAGGATTATATCTCGTTGATAAAGAACCAAAGACTGAGGAAAGCACGAACGTCCAGCGTTTTCGCACCGTATATGACGGAGGGCGCTATTGACCCGGAAACCTTGCGGCGAGAGGGATCCGCGAAGGAATACGAGGAGTTTCTGAGGAAGTCTGGTAGGAAACCCGGAGAACAAGCGTGACGGTAGAGGAAGTCAAAGAGAATATCGAGCTTCGGAAGCTGCTGGAAGAAGGCAAGCGCAAGGGCGTGGTCACCTATGACGAGATAAGCGACGCCCTGAGCCAGCAGGAAGAGCTCGAAACAGAACAGATCGAGGAGATCCTCCAGACCTTTGCCGACGAGGGCATTCAGGTGGTTGGCAAGGTCAAGGACGTGGACTTGGCCGAGGAGATGCCCGCCGCCGAAGAGGAAGACGCCGCTCCCGAGGAGCGTGGGCAGGACTCGGAAATCGCGGCCATGGAGGGCCTGCCGATTGACGACTCCGTCAGAATGTGGCTGAGGGAGATCGGCAAGACCCCGCTTCTCACCATGTCCCAGGAGGTCGAGCTCGCCAAGACCATCGCCGAGAGCAGTGGCAAGACTCCCGAAGCCCACCTCGCGAAAGAGAAGCTCATCCAGGCAAACCTGCGCCTCGTCGTCAGCATCGCGAAGAGATACAGCGGCAGAGGCATGTCGTTCCCGGATCTCATTCAGGAAGGGAATATCGGGCTCATCCGCGCCGTGGAGAAATTCGACTACCGGAAGGGCTACAAGTTCAGCACCTACGCCACATGGTGGATTCGTCAGGCGATCACGCGTGCAATCGCCGACCAGGGCCGCACGATCCGCATCCCCGTCCACATGGTGGAAACCATCAACCAGCTCATCAAGACCTCGAGTCATCTGCTCCAGGAGCTCGGTCGCGAGCCGACGCTGGACGAACTCGCGAAGGAGATGAGCATCCCCGTCGAGCGCGTAAGCGAGATCAAGCGGATCGCTCCGGAGCCGCTCTCGCTCGAAACGCCGATCGGCGAGGAGGAGGACAGCCACCTCGCGGACTTCATCCAGGATCAGGACTCCGTTTCGCCGGATGACGCGGCATCCCAGCAGCTTCTCCGCGAGCGGATAGTGGAGGTCCTCTCGGAGCTGAGCCATCGCGAGCGCGACGTGCTCAGGATGAGGTTCGGGCTTGATGACGGGTATCCGCGGACGCTCGAAGAAGTGGGTCGGCATTTCCAGGTGACCCGCGAGCGCATCCGCCAGATCGAGGCAAAGGCCATCAAGAAGCTGCGGCACGCGAAGCGCCGCAGGAAGCTCGAGGAATACCTGACGCAGCCGTAACGCTTCGTCAACTCGAAACCGTGCTTTCGCGTTGACCAATCACCAGGAGACCCCCATTGACCGGCAAGTACGATCTATCGAGACTCGTGCGCACCGTATCCTCCGAGATATACGTTATCTGGGAGGGCGAGAAGCGCATCGGGCAGATTCATCTCCACTACGCGCACTACACAATCCACGTCACGCTCATACTCGAAATGGACATCTCGCTCACGGACGAGGAGGAGATCATCGCGCAGGTGGACGAGGACGTCGTTTCATCATACCTGCCGAGCTTCGAGCGGGAGGAGATGCTGGTCACGGTTTTCAGAGGCGAGGAGATCAACTCGTTCAGCTATTCGCCATCGGGACTGGAGGAGATAGACGAGGAGGGTGAGGAGTAGAAAAAAGCTCTTGTTTTAGAGACTTTTTCGCTTAAGCCTCTTGCATTGCAAGTAGCACCGTGCTAGAATTACCAGGCTGCGAAGGACAAACCTGTGGCCAGGTGAGTTCTTGCAGTGCGGGGGCTGAGGTGTGCCCAGACTCCTCAGCCCCATTTGTTCTTTTCCTCCCCAACCCTGCACTCTGCACTCTGTCCCGCATTCTGCGGGATCCCGCCGGAGGCGGGAAAATCTGCAATCGAATCAAGCGCCCTGGTCCGCCGCCTCCTTTATCAAGGATATCACGGTCTCGATGTCTTCCTCCGAGAGCCTGCCGCTCGCACGAAGCGCCTCCTCGAACCGCTTCGGATCGAGCGTCACCCGTCGGCCCGCGGAGTACGGCGCCGGCGACTCCCTGACTCGATCCCCCAGGATCTCCGACGGTACAACCGAGTAGCCCGCCAGTCGCAGCCAGTGTGCCCGGTCGCGCCCGAGCCCATCCGCGAGTTTCGTAACGGTTTCCGGGGTCGGGCGGCGCTTGTACGTTACGATCCCGAGGATCAAGGTATGGTCTACGCCGATGTGCGCCGCGATCTTCCTCAGCGAGCTCAGTCCGATCTCCCCCGCCGCCTCGCGTACCTCAAAGGCTAAAAGGTCAAAGTCTTCCATCTTCGCCGGTGATCAACCTCCACTACAGTAGTCTACAGGTTTTTTGCTCGACGTGCAAGCTTCCCTGCGGAAAAGCGCTTGACAAACGCGGGAGCGCCGAGTAGACTGGAGCGTGGTGGTGACATCTCACCACCACGCTGATCCTGGCTGTCTTTGCGGAAAGGGGCATTCGAATGGACGAGAAGCTGTACACAAAGCGAGAGGTGGTTGAGGCAATCCGCGAGGCATTTCAACGCGAAGTTACGAACTTCCGCGAGGTGCTGGCCACCGAGGGCTTGCCGGCCTTGTCCGTGCTGATCGGCGCGCTGGAATACGGCGAAACCGTGGCACTGCACGCCGTCGAGCTGCTGGACGGAGGCCACCGAGGTCCGTAGAGGTCACACAGGTCGGCGGCCTTTCGCCGATGCGAGCGACAGCACCCTGATCGCCTCCCATAAGAGCGTGATGCTCAGCGCGAACAAGATGATTCCGCAGACCCCACTGATGAGCGCGTCCAGCACGATGCTCTCTCCTCCGAACACCCCCGGCAGCGACTTCAGGAACGGCAGTATCTGAAGCACCAGCGACCACATCGTGACTACCATCATGAACGCCATGGGAATCAGCGAGAAGATCGCATTCCTCCCCGTCTTGATCAGCCAGACCGAGATCGCGAGGAGGGTAAGGCTCGCCAATAGCTGATTGCTCGTTCCGAAGATCGGCCATGCCACGAGATAGCCTTTCTCCTTCGTGAGCATGAGAAACGCGAACGGCAGCAGCAGAGTGATGAATGTCGCCGCGAACGCTCCGATTCTCGTCTTCCAGCCGAAAAGCTCTTGCAGGATATACCTCGCGAGCCTGGTGCACACGTCCAGAGTGTCGTACACGAACGTCGAGAACGCGAGGAGCGCGAAAGCAAGCGCAATGTTGAAGTTCACCCCGATCAGGCCCAGATACCGCGCGAGCCCGTTCGCGTAGATCAGATTCGGGTCGCTTTTCAGGATGGAGGCGCCTTTCGGCAGCATCATCACGGTCGCAAGCGCGAGAACCGCCACCAGGCCCTCGAGCAGCATCGCGCCGTAGCCCACTACCCGCGCATCCGACTCGCGATAGAGCTGCTTCGAGGTTGTTCCTGAGCTGACTATCCCGTGGAATCCCGAGCATGCCCCGCACGCAACCGTTATGAAGAGCACCGGGAACAGCAGCTTCCCGGTGTCCGCGGCCTTGAGTCCACTCAGGTTCAGCGCCGGGTATTGAACGTGGAATCCTCCGAACAGTGCGCCGAGGAGCCCCGTCGCGATGGTCAGGTACAGAAACCATCCGCCGAGGTATCCGCGGGGCTGCAGAAGCAGCCACATGGGAACCAGCGACGCGATGAAGCAGTAGATGAGCAGCCCGATCTCCCAGTGCTTCACGGGGATGTTCAGCATCGCGGATATCGCGGTCGCGGGCAGCTTCGTGCCGAGAAGAACGGTGAGCAGAACGAGCGGCAGGAACACTACGGTCGCCGCCCAGAGCGGCAGCTTCAGCTTGTAGAGGGCGACGCCCATCAAGACGCCCAGCACCAGATAAAGAATCGAGCTTGCAGCGACCGCCGGGCCGAACGCCGTGCCGGACGCGACCGTCTTGAACGTCTGCGCGGTGATGTCCGTGAACGCGATTATCACGTAGACGAGCGCAAACCACACGAAAATCAGGAAGAGGACATGCGAAGTCGGCGACATGTACTCCTTCACTATCCCGCCGATGGACGATGCCTTGTGCTTGATCGAGGCGACAAGGCTTGAGAAGTCATGGACGCCGCCGATGAATATCGAGCCGAGCACGATCCAGAGCAGCGCGGGAAGCCATCCGAACCAGACGGCCGCGAGGATGGGACCGACGATCGGCCCCGCCGCCGCGATCGCGGAGAAGTGCTGCCCCAGGAGCAGAGACGCCTTCGCGGGAACGTAGTCTACTCCGTCGTTTATCTCGCAGGCGGGGGTCCGGCAGGCATCATCAATCTTCAGCCGCCTGCTCAGAAAGCCGCCGTAAACGCGGTAGCCCGCCAGGAACACCAGCATCGAAATCAACACTACCAGGGCGATCATCCTATGAGTCCTTTCCCAGACGCGCGAGTCCGCGATCTCGCACCCAGCGCGTATTATCCCGCCCAGCCGCCGGAAATGTCAACACCTCCACCAGTTCAAATACAGTCCCCGAAGGGGGACTTTGTGTATTCGTAGCCGTGACTTCAGTCGCCGGGCCGGTCCGCACAGGATTGGCGAGACCGGGTATCGAACCACTGGATCATGAGAATCGGCGTGCACGTGAAGAGAGGCAACGGCCTCATATCGTCGGTTCGGCGGGCGGCCGAGCTTGGCTGCGAGACGATCCAGGTCTTCGCGGCGAATCCGAACGCCTGGCACTCGCCCGAGATCGCGCCGCCGGTCGCGGATGAGTTTCGGCGCACGGTCGAGGAATCCGATCTGAGGCCCGTGTTCGTCCATACGCCGTATCTCGTGAACCTCGCCTCGCCCGATCCGCTGATCCACTCGAAATCCACCGCCGCGCTCGCGGATTCCATGATCCGCGCGAAGCTCCTCGGCGCGAACAGCGTCGTGACGCACATCGGAAGCCACAAGGGCGCGGGGATGGAGCAGGGGATCGAGCGGATTCGAGATGCCGTCTCCGGCGTGCTGGATCGGGCGGACGACGATGTGATCCTCCTCCTGGAGAACTCGGCGGGCGCGGGGAACTCGGTCGGCTCGAAGTTCGAGGAACTGCGCGCGATCCTCGATTCGCTCGGGGGCCCCGACGGCAGGCTGGGAATCTGCCTGGACACCGCTCATCTCTGGGGCGCGGGATACGATGTTTCGGACGCGGACGCGGTCGCCCGAACCATCGCCGGCTTCGACTCGCTTGTGGGGATCGCGTGGCTGAGGCTGGTTCACTTGAACGACACGCGGATGGGCCTCGGCTCGCGCCGGGATCGGCACGCGAATATCGGAACGGGGCACATCGGGGAATCGGGCTTCGCGGCGATCCTGCATCACCCGGCGCTGGATCCGCTCGCCGGCATCATCGAGACCCCCGCGAACACCATCGAGGACGACGCCCGCGACATCGCCGCTCTCAAGCGGCTCCGACAGGGATGACCGCAACCGACCTTACTTCCGCAGCTTCTTCAGCGCAGACTCGGCGGCTTCCCGCGCTGGTTGGTAGACATCGTTCAGCATTCTCTTGATCGGCTCTGCGGCTCTGGGGTCGCCGATCTCGCCGAGCGCGGTCGCGGCGGACGCCCGAACGTCCGGATTCGTATCACGCAGGCGATGGATCACCGGGTCCACGGCGCGCCCGTCCCCCAGTTTTCCGAGGGATTCCGCGCTTCGCTGGCTCATGAAGCTGTTCTCGTCGCCGAGGACTGCTATCAGGGGTTCCACTGCCTTGGAATCGCGTGAACGCCCAAGGGCCTCCGCAATCATGGGCCGGCAGTCCACCGTGTAGTCGCCTGTCGGAGGCACGTATGCCACGCGAAGGTAGGATTGCGGATCCGCATGTTTCGTGACTATCTGACGACGATCGTTCAGCGCTGCTATCAGCGCGTCTACCGCGCGTGAGTCACCCGTTGGAGCCAGCGCGAACGCGGCCGCCCGACGCACATCGGTGTCCTCGTCGAGGAGCCGCTCGATGAGTGGAGTGACTATTCGGGCGTCGCTCGTTCTCCCGAGCGCGGCTGCGACTCCCGTTCGTACTCTCGGGTCTGCGTCGTGCAGGGCGGCCAGCAGCGAGCTGAGCGCAGCAGGCGTGTCTTTGCGATACACCAACCGCTCTGCAGCGCAAGCCCTCACCTGGCTATCCCGGTCTTTGAGTGCTGCCACCAATATGGCGAATGCCTTGGGATCATCTGAACTGCTGAGCGTGTATATTGCTTCGCGGCGGACACGCGGATTGCTGTCCTTCGTGGCCAGGACAAGCGATTGTGTAGCTGCCTCGCCCATGTGTCCGAGTGCCTGGACCGCACGCAGACGCAGTTCCCAATCGCCCGTCCGAAGGATGTGCGAAAGATGCCCTACGGCACCAGGGTCGCGCAGGTACTCGACAGCCTCACGCGCGGCAAGTCGGACACCTCGGTCCCTGTCCTTGAGCGATGCGATCACCACCTCGGTAGCGGCGCTACTCTTCTTGCCTCGCAGGAGATATATCCCCCAAGCTCGTATGGACATGCTGGGATCATGCTTCGCAAGCGCGACCAGCCTGTTCACGACTTGGGGATAATGCACCTGGTCGAGCACATAGAGCGCTGTCCGCCGCAGATCGCGTGACTGGCTTTTCAAGAACGGAGCGATTACGCCTGCCGCGCGCGGTCCTTCGAGTCTGGCGATGGCGTACAACGCCGCTTGTTTCACGAGTCCGTGCTCGTGAGGGTCCTTGAGCATCGTGAGAATGGGCCGCGTTGCGCGTGGGTCGCGAATGTCGCCCAATGCTGATACCGCCGCTGCTCGGACGTGCGGATCGCCATCCCTCAGGAAGCCAAGAAGAGGGTCAACGGCGGCGGGTCCGAAGCTGACCAGGGCCGCGATGGTTGACCGCTTATCTCGCAGAAGGCCGACGAGAGACGGAATGGCGCGCGGGTCACGAATCTGCTTAAGGGACCTAAGAGCTTCCCCCACGACCTGCTTGTCGCCATCGCCGAGCAACGCGCACAACGGCTCCACGGCACGGCCATCCCCGATTTCTCCTAGAACCTGGATCGCGCCCAACCGTATGTCTCTGTTCTCGTCGCCCAGGACTCCTATCAGAGGGTCTACCGCGGCCCTCCCGAACCGGGGCAGCAGGCGATTGCCGATCTTCCCAAAGTGCTTGCCCTCGGCATAGTCGAGCTGCCTCAGCAAAGCTCTGATCGCCGGCTCACCGATCTTGACGAGCGCGTCGCGGGTCCGAAGCCCCGCGTCGTGGTCGCGATTCGTGTCAACGAAGCCGATCAACGGCTCCACCGCCGGCGCGCCAAGCTTAACCAGGGCTTCCTGGGCACGCTCGCGCTCGTCCAGATTCTTCGACTCCAATTGCTGGATGAGCGCACCCGCGGAGTCATCCTGGGAAGTGCTGGGTTGCGCGTAGCCGACCGGCGTGAGGATGATGGCGCCGATCAGTGTGAGGAAGATCCCAACAACCAACATCCGAGGTCCCATGATGTCGGCCTCCTGAGAGTATTCGCGCGTCTCGCCGTGGGATGCGAGGTCGGTTGCTCAGTGTCTCATACGCGAGCCGCACCGCGCTGGTTCCGGCCCCTGTGGTCTGTAGCCTACAGTCTGCAGTCTCCCGCTCAGCTTGGCAACCGGTACTTCGACTGCTGCTCCAGGGCGCGCTCGAGCTGCTTCACGGACAGGTGGCCGCTCTTCACGAGGAGCATGCCGAGCGGGATCGGATCGAGGCCCTTCGTATGGATCTCGGTCTGCTTGTTCAGGCAGTCCACCACCAGATCGCGCGATGCGAGCCCCATCTCCACCAGTATCTCGCCTATGAGTTTGTGATAAGTCATATCGTCAACCTCCCAGCCATGCCGTAACTCGCGCACGATATCCGTTCATGAGCAGCCGAGTCATCGGTCCGAGCTGAAACTCGCTTCCATCCAGACTGCGGACCGGCGTGATCTCCGACGTGGAGCTTGTCAGGAACAACTCCTCCGCCTGACTCGCCGCTTCCAATGGGAATTCGCCCTCGCGCACGGGAATCTCCTGCTCCCGCGCGATCTCCATTATCACCCGACGCGTGATGCCGAGCAGGATTCCGCACGACGCGGACGGGGTGAACAGCTCGTGCCCCGCGACCCAGAACGCATTCGATGACGTCGCCTCGGAGACATGGCCGCTCGTGTCCAAAAGGAGCGCGTCCTTATATCCTTTTCGGAGCGCCTCCGCGCGCGCGAGAATCTTCGGCAGTATCCCGATCTGCTTGACCCCGCTGACCGGGCTCCGCTCGTCCGAGCGAAATGTGGAAACCGTGAGTCGAAGCCCCTCTTCGAAATCCGGCGGCGTATACGGCTTCGCGATGACGAGCACCGACGATTCGGCGGAGGCAGTGTCGTGCCAGAGACGGCCGGTCGCGCCGCGGGTGACGGTGATCCTCAGGTATGCCTCGCCGAGGCCGTTCGCTTCGAGCACGCGCAGGGCGGTGGACTTCACCTCCGCCATGTCCGGAGGATCCATCCCGATCGCCGCGCAGCCCTTCACCATTCGCGCGAGATGAGCGTCGAGCATGAACGGCTCCCCGGAGTAGACCCGCACGGTCTCGTATATCCCGTCGCCGTAGAGGAACCCGCGGTCGAACGCGGAGACGAGCGCCTCGCCCGCAGGTTTCAGCTCGCCGTTTACCGCCACCACTCCCCAGGTCTTGCTCAAGTCATCGTACATTGCAGCACCTCGAAAAACGCGCGTCCTTTGTCCAGAGTCTCCTCATATTCCGCCTCGGGATCGGAGTCCGCGACTATCCCTCCGCCCATGTGGAACGTGCATAGATCGTCGCGCACCACGGCCGTGCGAATGGCGATGCTCAGCGTCATCCCGCCGTCGAAGCCGAGATACCCGATCGAGCCGGTGTAGACGCCCCGCGTGACCGGCTCGATCTCGTCAATGATCTCCATCGCCCGAATCTTCGGCGCGCCGGTGATCGAGCCGCCGGGGAAGCACGCCGTCAGCAGGTCCACCGCGTCGCGATCCGGCCTGAGCCGCCCGGTGACCGTGGATACCAGATGATGCACGGTCGGATGGCTCTCGATGGCCGCCAGCTCCGGCACGGAGACCGAGCCGGTCTCGCACACCCGACCGATATCATTCCGCTCCAGGTCCACGATCATCACGTTCTCCGCGCGATCCTTCTCGCTCGCCAGCAGTTCCTCCGCGAGCCGGCGGTCCTCGTCGGGATCGGAGCTTCTGGGCCTGGTGCCCTTGATCGGCTTCGTCTCGACCATGCGCGAATGCGGATCGAGGCGCAGAAACAGCTCCGGCGACGAGCTGACGATTCGGAAGTCGCCCTGATCGAGATACG
>Ga0315284_10013219_pt1 | contig 11750 bp, 11 predicted proteins | sample YL17G09_16_MG_FD_203696 | JGI IMG/M metagenome (GOLD analysis project Ga0315284, IMG submission 203696) | Sediment microbial communities from Yellowstone Lake, YNP, Wyoming, USA - YL17G09_16 | ecosystem: Environmental > Aquatic > Freshwater > Lake > Sediment | place: USA: Wyoming | collected... | reverse complement strand
AGATTGCGAAGTAATGGAATTTCTTTGATCTGATTGTTTTTGAGACTATTTTGATGGATATGTAGCCTACTATTATTGTGATGAGTATTGCGATGAGGAGTTCGGTGTTGCCGATGCCTGAGAGTGCGATTTGTCCTCGTTGTTTGATTGCTTCTACGATGGTGTCTCCGAGTATTGCGGGGATGGAGAGTAGGAAGCTGAATTTGAAGGCTTTTTCACGTTTCAATCCGAGAAGCAGTGCGGTGGAGATTGTTGCTCCAGATCTTGAGAGTCCTGGGAATATGGCTAGTCCTTGTGCGATTCCCATGATTAGTGCTGTTGGGATGGTTATGGTTTCTGTGGTTTCTTTTCCGAGTTTGCTTGTGTAGACGAGTGTTGCGCCGATGATGAAGGCTGTTCCGATGATTAGGAGTTGTTGTAACGTGCTTTCGAGGAATTCGACGTAGATGAGTCCGATTATGGCTGTGGGTATTGTTGCGACGATGATTAGTGGGATCATTATTCCGTATTCTGATTTGAAGTCCAGATGAACTAGTGCTTTGAGGATGTTTTTGATGTCTGTTCGGAAGTAGAAGAGGACGACTATTAGGGTTCCGAGGTGCAGGATGAGGTTGAAGAGAGGCGTGGTTGTCAAGCCTAAGTAATGTTCTGCGATTTTGAGGTGTCCTGTGCTTGAGATTGGGAGCCATTCGGCTAGGCCTTGGATTAGGCCGAGGATGGATGTGTTTGCGAGTTGGTCGAGCATTGCGAAAGCCTTGGTTTTGAATGATTAGTCGGTTTTGCCTATTAATCGTTTAGTGGTTAATGCTTGTTGTCGTCGGTGGCTGTGCTGGTTGTCAAGATTGACGCCGGAAGTGTGGCGAGAAGGACTGTGATGGTAAGTGCTCTCGGTTTTTGTTTACTCGATTTCTGTTCGGTTCTGAGAAGAATAGGAATGGAGTTTTGTCTATAGCCAGTCGTTAGGGAGGAAGAATCTTATCCAACCAACCAACTTGACGACGTTGCGGAAATGTTATAGCTGAAACCGGAATCAGTAAAGTTGGTAATGGTTGCCAATGGATGCAGCTCTGTTAGACAATCTTGTGGTTTTCTTTGCGTTCGTCTTCTATACTTTCTTGTTCATCGTGTACATTCTGCGTGCTCGTGAACTCTCAACGTTGGAGTGGAAGTTGAGAATTGCATTCAGTGTCCAGCTGATTCCTTTTGCTTCACTTTGGGTTTTGAACCTTTGTATCGGCAATGACTCTGGACGTCTGTTGGCCGGACTGCCTATAATCATCTATTTAGCCTACGACCTCTGGTACAGATTGCTCACCAAGAAGAAACCCTATCATCACCCCGAACGCTGGCCACGAGGCCTAATCGTCTACCTAACGCTTCTCTTCATGGGTAGCATAGGGCTGAACTGGTACGGCTACCTCATATCGAAACTCTACGGATTCATGCTTGTAATTGCCTTCTTCATAATGATGAGTTCCTACGGCTACTATCAATACATGTACAGCAAGAAGAAGGCTGGAGAGAGTCAGACGCAGTAGGCAACTGGATAAAACTTTACACACACTGGTTTCTTGTTTCTGCTTTCAGGATTTCCTATATACGGTTTTCTTAGAAATTTGCACATAAATGAAGAGATAAGCAGCGATGAGCATCGCTATCCACACAATCAACGATGCTAATCCCAAATAGACAAACCCATAAACAAAGAAAAGAAGCGTTGGCACCATCGTCGCCAGACTTGCAACGAAGAACGTCAAGTAATTTGCCGTCATAGAAAACCCTGTGGGGGGCGGAATGGCTGCATAAAGGGTTAAATGCGTTGTGTACCATTGTGCCAAGAAGAAGGACAGCTCGACTAGAATATTCATTAGAAAGAGCGTGATCTGAAAGAAGAGGCTTGTCTGGGTCTGAAAATTGAGCAGCAGGGTTATGGCAGTGAAAGTGAAACCAGCAATAAAATACAATCCATGAATCAGATTTGACAAAATCCCAGTATAATGTGAATAGTCATTGTGCTCTTCAGTCACGAAATGCGCACCTTCATCATTATGACTTCAACTAGATTCTTATCATTTGCGGAGAGTAGTTTGGGTTTGGGGGTAAAGTTTTATCCGACCAACAAAATAACATGTGTTCTGTGTGCGTAGCTGGTAAGATCTTTTGAAGAATGGGTCGAGTATGGTACGGTGAATATTCTCCGGTTGTCTGTGCTGGAACCAGTCTTTTGCGTTTTTCACATGTGATCGAAGGATTTCGCAAGATTAGGTGACGGCAGAGGGGGTCATTGTTCAGGTTTCTTTGCTGAGACGATGACGTGTGTGTACTCGTCGCCTTTGACGGGCAGTAGGTCCATGGGATTGTGGGGCCACAAGCCAGAGTAGGCTTCTTCCACGTGGTCGAGTGTTAGTCCTGACTTGGTTAATGCGTCTTTCAATCGTGCTTCGCTTGCGATTTGGCCGACGTTGTGTTGGTCAGCGAGTCGCATGCTTTCTGATCCTTCTCGGTACCACAGTGAAGCGAAGAAGGTTTGGCCGCCTGGGCGGAGGATTCTGGCGCATTCCTTTAGTGCGAGTACGGTTTGAGGGACGTTGTCGAAGCCGAAGAATGAGGAAACCGTTGATAACGCGGCGTTTTTGAAGCATAGGTGTTTGGCGTCAGTGACGATGAGTGTGAGTTTGTTGTAGGTTCCTGTTTTGAGGGATCTGTTCATTAAGCCGCGCAATGGTTTTTCGTCTATGTCGGTTCCTATTACTGTTGAGTATGTGGAGATTTTGTCAAGTAGGGGGAGGAGGAAAGTGCCCATTCCGCTCGCAATGTCTAATATCGTGTTGTCGGATTGTAGGCTTGAACGAGTCACGTAGTCAGCGAGTTTGTCTATCATTTTTTGTGTGGCTGTTTTCTGGTCGTCTCTGAGGTACGAGTCGTATTCTCGTCTTATTTCGAGGTATTTTTTCTCGTCTGCCACATTGATTTTCCATTCGAATTCTTTTTCGGACTGTTTGGCATCTTTGAGGAGTCCGATTTGTTCTTTGACTTGGAACATGTGTTTTGAAGGACACTTGAAATATCCGTTGACATAGCGGTTGTCGCGGATCGTTCCTACGAAGGAGAGGAAAGCTGAGCAGACTGGACATGCGAGTAGCTCTGCAAGTCTATTATGCATAAGCTTCACTGGCTGAGGGTGGGCGTTTACCCCTATTTAAGATTCTGTTATCCAGTGCGTTACGCGCGACAGGTGAAGAGAAAAATGAGGAGTTTGTTGTGGTGGTTGCTGACCTAGTCAAATTGAAGTTTGATTCCGCCGATTCTGGGAGCGAGAAAGTTGTAGACCACTGCGACGATCAGGCCTTGTACTAGTCCGCTTATGAATCCCCCTATTGGGAACAGGATTATTGCGCCTATTCCGAAGAAGACTCCTAGAGAGGGTGTTGATGGACCTTGATAGTTGGGCATTGAGGTGATCGTTGACATTATTGCGGTCCAGGATGCTGCGGCGATGAGACCGCCTATTAGGCCGAAGGCTGCTCCGATTGTTCCGAGCATTAGGGCTAGGGGCATTGCGGGTATTCGGGTTATTGTTTTTTCTTCCATGGTGATGCACCTGAGAATTCAAGCATTGGTTACAGTCTTGTGTGGATATAAGAATTTGGTTTTGCGGTTCTGGTAACTCTTAGAGTCTTAAGTGAGTTTTGGTGAGGTCTGTCAACTAGAGGGGCTTTTTAGCCGCAGGCTTCTCCTTGTAAGCTTTGCGGTACTTGATTCCGTTAACTCTCAGTGGTATTGGGAAAAGTTAAATACAACTTTTCAGTAAACCACGGGTTAAAGGAGAAAGAAAAATGAAGAAGATTCTACAGGTGAATTTCAAGTTCAAGATACCAAGACCCGAGCTTGAGAAAGCCTTACTGCAGGTTGCGCCAAGGTTTGGTCCCGGTGGCGATGTCGAGGGACTTCTATGGAAGATATGGCTTGTGAACGAGGCTGAAAAATCATCAGCGGGAATCTACCTGTTTAAAGACGATGCCTCAGTAGAGGCGTTCTTGAAAGGAGAAATAGTTGCAGGGCTAAAAAGCAATCCAGCCGTGAGTGATGTCGAAGCAAAAGTATTCGACATACTGCCTGAACACACAAAGATTACTCGTGGTCCTGTAGACTGACACAACTCTAAGAAACAACAACCTTCCCATTTTCATAGCAAGTCTTTATTCTTCCATTTTGAAATGTGCCAGTAATTCAGGAAAATCTTCCATCACTCAAGTCCCGAAGAGTTAACAGAACCGGTTTTGCGAAAAACGTCGACGTTGATGTGCTCTTGGGCAGCGCGCGCATTTCAATTTGTTACATTGATGGTTCTTTCAACATTCTGCAAAACTGCTCGATATCACAATTTGTTACAGTCCGGTCGTCAAAAGGATTTCGCGGGGTCAGTATTGCTCTTAGCGCGCTTGTCATTGGTCAAAGCCTGCCTGCACATTCTATCATTGGTTACCAGCGCCCGTTTCGAAATTGTTAAGAGCCAGCAGTACAAATCCAACAGAAGGGTCCTCATGACAAACAATCGAAGATATCTGTTCACTTCCGAATCTGTGGCGGAAGGTCATCCAGACAAGGTTGCAGACCAAATATCAGACGCTGTGCTGGACAACGTATTAGCTTGTGATCCAAAAGCAAGGGTTGACTGTGAAACATTAGTAATGCAAGGAAACGTGATTGTCACTGGGCAAATAACCACCAATTGCTACGTGGACATACCTCACATTGTCAGAAATACATTGAAGGAAATAGGGTTCGACAATGCCAAAGACGGAATGGACTGGGAAACCTGCGGCATTCTGGTTTCGATAGGAGAACAATCCCCAGACATTGCAATGGGAGTCACTGAAACCGACACACATGAACAGGGCGCGGGAGACCAGGGAATGGTGTTCGGTTACGCAACAAATGAAACAAAGGAATTAATGCCTCTACCAATAATGCTCGCACACAATCTTGTGCGAAGACTTTCAGAGTGCAGAAAAAACAAGATTCTACCCTACCTAAGGCCAGACGGTAAGTCGCAGGCCACAGTTGAATATGCTGACGGAAAACCAAAAAGAGTAGACGCCGTCGTCATAGCTGCCCAACACATTGAGGGTGTTGACAGAAAAGAAATGCGCGAAGACATAATAAATCAAGTCATAAAAAAAGTTATACCCTCGAGCATGCTAGACGAAAAAACAAAATATTATGTCAATGAGACAGGAAGGTTCGTGATCGGCGGAACCTTGGCAGATTCAGGCTTGACAGGAAGAAAGATCATTGTCGACACTTACGGAGGTGTTGGAAGCCACGGTGGAGGGTGTTTCTCTGGAAAAGACCCCTCAAAAGTTGATAGGTCCGGCTGCTACATGGCGAGGTACATTGCAAAAAATGTCGTCGCCGCAGGCCTGGCAGACCAATGCGGGGTTCAAATATCATATGCAATCGGCGTGGCAGAACCTGTTTCCGTAATGTTGAACACCTTTGGCACGGGGAAGCTGCCTGATGAACGAATTCTTGAAATGGTTAAAAAGCATTTTGACATGAGACCCAAAGCAATCATAACTCAGCTGAATTTGCTCAGACCGATATACCGAAAAACAGCTGTGTTTGGGCATTTTGGAAGAGATGACCCAGATTTCACGTGGGAAAGAACTGATAAAGCCGATATGCTCAAGAAAGACGCTGGAGTTTGACCTAAACAAGTCTCATAGCGCGCGCTGTGCATGTGGCAGATGCAAAGGTTAATTTTGGTATAGCACGTGAAGGTGTTGCGGAGGAGAAACGAAGATGCACTTTGCACAATCATATTTTACCGGTCTGATCGTTGTCTTGGCGGTGGCTGCAGGTTTCGCTTTTGCCGCTGAATGGTTGGGAGTGTTTCCGACTGGAGACTTGAGGCTTGACGTGACCATGATGGGGCTTGTCGTTTTTTCGAGTGCCATGGTGTTTGTGGGTTTGAAGAAGCGGCAAATCGTCTATTTCTTGGTTACTCTAACGGTGGTCGGGCTTATCCTGATCGTGGCGTCGGCGATGATCATGGTTCCATACACGGTCACGGAAATCTTCACGAGGCGCGAGGCCGTTGATGGGACCCAGTTCGTTTCTACTGCGCATAGTCCGTTTGAGAAGCCGCTCAGTGAAAATGGGTCTTTAAACACTTTGAAGCTTGCTGCCAATTCGACGAAATTGTTTTTGTGGTATAGTTTCCCGCGTCATGGTGCGAATATCTCTCTGGTTCAGATTGATGTGGCGGCGACGTATGGTCAGTTGTCTTTGGGTTTGGTGGGTTTTGATGTGAATGGAACGGATTATACTGTGAGCGAGACGTTTCTTTACGAGACTATGGGCGGTCGTTCCAGTGTCGGTGATGGGCCGCAGATGGCGTATGCTTCTCATTTCTATTGGACGCCACCTTCCGTATACATGCCTCAGGATGGGGGGTTTGTCTTTGAGAGTATGGCTAGCAACACGATATTCTTTCAGTTGAGGGTCACAGAATTTCATGAGAACACGGAGGCTACCAGAGAGGTGACTCATTACCGAACGCTGATAAGTTCGGATTTTGCGTATGTCGGCATAGCTTTGATCGGTTCTGCGACTGTTCTGGATGTGTGTTCTCGTGTGAGGGGAAGGAAGGGTAGGTTGCAGGATTCGTAAGAATGGTAGCGCGTGCCTGAGTGAAAGAGCGTCGAGAGTGGCAGCCCGCGTCGGTGGTGGTTACAGTTTGTGCTTGCTTGTTGAGAGTTTGGTTTAAGAGTCAGATCGAGTTGGTTGGAAATGGATGTGAGCAGGGTTGGAGACTGGCAGAAAGAAGTACAATGTTTTGATTAGGGATTTCCGCAAGTCCGACCTAGATGATTTGCTGCGTCTTCTACCTGTGAGTAACGCTGAGGAGTTTAAGGTGACTGGTTTTGATCCGGATCACACGAGAGACATGATCAATCGTTTGTACGGATGGGGTGGTAGGTTTTTGTTGGGGTTGTTGCGGTTGTTTGGGAAGCAGCCGATGAAGTTTTTGGTTGCGGAAGCTGATGGTAAGCTTGTTGGTACAACGATTGTTGATGATAGGGGGAAAGCAGGTTCGATATCGGTGGTTATGGTTCATCCGGACTACAGAAGAAGAGGAATTGCGACGAGGTTGATGACTGGTGCTCTTGACTTTATTCGAAGGAGGGAGAAGGTCAGAGCGGTTTTGGGTGTGATGTCAACGAATACTGCCGCGAAAGACTTGTACGTCAAGTTGGGGTTTAAAACGTTTGAACATGCCGTGTATTTTGTGGGAGAAGCAGATTCCCTGCGCGTTTCGAAAGATATTGATGGGGTTGAGGTTAGGCCGTTTCGGAAAGGCGATTTGGACGAGGTTTACGAGCTTGTTGTGGCTTCGGAGGATCCGGTTCGTTTGAGGATTAATGATTTCAGTAGGAAGAATTTGAGGACGCCGTTTCTGCGGCGTTTTTTCGGTTTTGCGAATGAGCTGAAGTTGGTTGCGGTGTTTGATGGGAGGATAGTTGGGTATGCTGAGGCTTCGTACACTACTCCTAACGAGGTGGGCAGGATCGGTTTCATACATGTAAACGCTGAAGGGAGGTCAGTGGGCGTGGAGAAGATGCTGGTGAATGCGGGACGATGCGAGATTGAGAAAGCTGGTGTGAATAGGTTTCGTGTGGTTGTTCCATCGACGAGGCAAGAGCTGATTGATGCGGTGAAGGATCTGGGGTTCAAGGAGGCTCTTACAGTGGATGGTATGGTGAAGGAATTGTCCTGATTATCACAGCGTGCTGTGTTGTGGTTTTTGAAAGATTAATTAGCGTTTAGTTATTAGTTGTTTAGCGTGGTGTTTTGAGAGTATGAGTGGTTATCCGGCTGGAAGCAGTGAGGACCGAGAGATGCTCAAGAAAATGGCGACAGAGAAGCTGTTGGATTATTTCTTTTTGCAGATAAGAAACCTGTGGCGAGTAGACGGACTATACTTTTTGGGTATTGAGAAGAAGTTTGGAACAGAAGCGGCAACAGAAATAGACGCAGGAGTATGGGAAACAATGGCTGGAATCGAAGCGAAAAGCTTGCAGAAAATGTTTGCTGTAGGCGAGAATCCTGATGTGCCAACGATAATGGATTTGTTGCGAAAATCGAGCTGGGCATTGGATCAGTCTATCAAAACTATTGAGATAGGCGGCAATCGGGCGGTTTTGAGGATAGATCGTTGCAGGACGCAGGAGACGAGGTTGAGCAAAGGATTGGCCGAGTTTCCGTGCAAGAATGTACGGTTTGGCTACTTGAAGAATTTCGCAAAAACACTCAACCCAAACGTGAAAGTCAACTGTCTTGTCTGTCCTCCTGACAAGCACCCTAAAGATTCATGGTGCAAGTGGGAATTCGTAATACAGATTTGACAGTTTACACCATGTTTTTGCCATCAGCCACTTTCTCTTTCTGAACAGCTTGACTATTCGTGTTTGTTGAAGTTGAGTATGGCTATTTGGATGTCTCGCATGTTCACTGTTCCGTCGTTGTTGATGTCGGCGTTGGGTTTCCAGTTGGGTGAACTTGGATTGGTGTTGAAGAGCAGTATCAGGTATTGAACGTCTCTCATGTTCGTAGTGCCGTCATAAACACCTTGCGTTGGACCTGAAATGTCGCCTGGAACACCAACGTGAACAGGTATGCTCGAAGTGTAATTGTTGTCTGTCGTGTCTGTTTCGCCGGGGACAGGCAAAGCATAAGCACTTAGCGTGTAGTTGCCGTAGGCAAAGCCGGTAGTGTTCCATGTGAACGTGACTGTCGTAGAGTTGCCAGCTGGAAGGGTGACGTTTTGTGATGCGATGATTGTTGTGTTAGCGTATGCTGTGGCGTTGGAGGTTTCAGTGTAGTCGCCTTGGTTTGCTATTGTTACGTTTATGTTTAGGCTGTAGCCCAGACCAACAACGGTTTTAGAAATGTCTAGATTCGTTATTCCTATGTCGGGCGCAAAGCCATCATAGATGAAAACCTTTGACGCATCAAGATTCCAGTTTTCAGCTTCATCCTGATACCATCCGGAATGCACAGTGACGTTTACATCACTGTTTCCGCCCGATCGGGTAATGGTCACCAGCCACACAGTATCCTGCGGGGAATTCTGCGACACCTTGCCACCCGCTGTGCCGCCTACAATCTCTACTTTCGCAGGATTACCTATCTCTGAAGCTAGGATCGCCCGACCACTGTCACCAAAGTCAATGGTCACGTCGATCGTAGCTTGATTGCTCAGCGCTGGACCAGAAATCACTGGAACAGGACTCTGAGCCAGCACTTCCTTAACATCAAGTGCTGAAATTAGCAGGCCCATTAGAAGTAACGCTAGCATTATCCACTGAACTTTCTTGAACGTAGTATCTCCTCCTCTCCCAGCATATTTCTGGGTCTACACTGTGATATAAACAGCGCGCACGTCGTTTGGCTTTCGCCAAACTCCTAACGATTCCACCAAGCAAAGAGAAACTCTTAGACAGTCACAACAAAGAGAAAAAAGGGGAGTTGCGGGAGACGTCGCCACCTGCATGTGCAAATGGGAATTCGTAGTATGAATTTGGTCCAGTTTAGCCAACGCAGTCTTTCGGTTTTCTGAAGATTCTTTCGCCATCACCATGTTCGTCTGTCACTTGGTGTGCCCTGTTTTCCATCGCAAACTACGTGCGGCAGCCTTTAGTAGTTGGGAATCTCTACTGACGATGGTGGAGAGGGAAGACTTTTAGAAAACTGTGTTCTCTGGCGATTCTTTTGATCTTGTCAATATCTATGTTCTCAAGTTTGGTTTGCAGGTCATCAGAAAGAATAGTTGATGATGCCGTGGGATCGGAACTCCTAGGGATGATCAGTGGGGCACAAGCATATGCCTATGATTTGGAACTTGAAGGAATAGCCTATGACCATACACTGTCGCACTACTCTTTTCGTTCAGGCGGATCGAGCGGCGCTAACTCTACAGCTGATTGGCTCGTGGGACGGTTCCAGAACTATGGGCTGGAAGCCTTTAAAGAACCATTTCAATTCTTGACTTGGGACTTGATAAGTAGACCGACTCTAGTCGTTGATGATGACGACAGTCTCGCCACAGTATCTGATCAGACCACTTTAGATTCATTCATAAGTATTCATTGCAGTTACCCAACTCCTTCACAAGGAGTTTTCGGTGATCTTGCAGTGCTGCCTTTGCCGTCAGCGGCAGATGCCTCTGAGGTTGGAATGAACCCTATTAACATTACAGAGTGGAATGCGGTAGACATTACGGGCAAAATCCTTCTGATCGGAAGAGAAGTCCGCTCGGCATATTCGTGGCAGAATGCCTTCAGGAGCAAGTTGATTTCACAACCTCCTCTGGCGGTTGTTTGGACGTGGTGGTATTCGTGGATGTCTTGGATTCCAGACTTCTCCAATTCTGCAGAAGGAATGCGAATGGGCTCTGTGCTGTATTCGGGTCTGCAGCTTCCAGTTGGTTTCGTTAATTATCATGATGGAATGTGGATCAGAGACAGAGAGAAAACTCTAAACGTTTCTGCCCAAGTCAAAATCGAGGCGATAATCGATTCTGGCCCACACTACAACGTGATTGGAAAGCTTGCAGGAAGCAAGTATCCTGACAAGTTCGTCATAATCTCAAGCCACTATGACTCACCAGGTTTGACGAGTGCGTTCCTCGATAATGGAGCTGGAACCGCTGGAGTATTGGAGCTCGCAAGAGTCTTCTCAGAAGCAAATGAGACACGTTTAGTCAATCCAAAATACACAATCCTTTTCTTGCCATTTGCAGACGAGGAGTTAGGCTGCGTAGGCGCGATAAACTTTGTTATGCAACACAAGTCTCAGATGAAAGACATAGTTGCAGTGATAAACTTGGACTGTATCGGTAGTGACGATTTCTTTCTTACAAAAACGGAGCCTGGACCGAGATTTGATTTGGATCAAGTTATGCTTAAGGCTGCTCAAGATCTCAATATTACTGCCACACTGGACCTTGGAACAGGCGGAGATGACATGGTTTTCAAGGATCCAGTCTATGGAGAGAACATGTATGTGGATTGGTGGAATCTGACCGCAGGCATTGCAGATGCAATTCCTGTCAACTCCAGCATATATGTTGGTTCGAGCCCGATATTTTATCAAGAAAAATGGACAACAGGACTCTCAGGATACGCTCATACATCATATGACAATTCCACTTCAACAGCCACACTTAACTGGGTTGAAGTCACTGATTTAGACAACCAGATCAAGATCGTAGCACTTTCACTAATGCGCATTGTCTCGCCACTTCTGTGTGATGTGAATTTTGACGGAACCGTCAATATGCGAGATGTCAACCTTACGATTCTTCATTTCCAAACCACCTCAAGTTCACAAAACTGGAACCCCGACTTTGACGTAACAGGCCCTACGCCTCTTGTGCCAGATGGCATAGTCAATATGCGTGACATATCGGAAGCAATTAGACGTTTCAACCAAAAAGACCTGTGAACATGAATGCATACGCCAGAACATCTAGAACCGCTTTCAGTTAGTCGATCTAGAAAAAAAGATGGGGTTTTGCGGGAGACGTCGCCACTTTCGTGTGTAAATGGGAATTCGCAATACAGATTTGACAGTTTGCACAGAAACGCAAAAAACAAATAGACTGTTTAGCGGAAGGGTCTTTTGGGTTGTCTTTGTCTAGCGATGACCATCGTGGCTGATGTGAGTGCGATGAGTATTAGCGG
>Ga0315284_10013218_pt1 | contig 11750 bp, 11 predicted proteins | sample YL17G09_16_MG_FD_203696 | JGI IMG/M metagenome (GOLD analysis project Ga0315284, IMG submission 203696) | Sediment microbial communities from Yellowstone Lake, YNP, Wyoming, USA - YL17G09_16 | ecosystem: Environmental > Aquatic > Freshwater > Lake > Sediment | place: USA: Wyoming | collected... | reverse complement strand
GTTCGACTTGCTCGCGACGGTCGCGCAGGGACACGCCACCGCCTGGCGGTCACGCTGCTGGGGCTGAGCGAGGAGAGCCTGAACGCGGTTCTTGGCGGGGCCTGCCGGATGAGACGCCTCGAGGCATTGCTGACGCCGGACTGACGCTGCTAGCTGTTGCGTTTTCACTTGTTGGCTTGCAGCCTATTAGGTTCTGACCCAACAGCAACCGCGAGGACCTTGCCCTGCTTGATGGCGAGCGAGGAAAGTGGAAACATCGTCTTTGACGGTGCCCCGAGCCATCATCGAAGCATCAGAGTCGCAGCTTGATTAGCCCGGCGCTGACAGCATCCGGATCAGGCGAACTGGATTTCCTGGATAACCTTGTCGATCTCAGGGAAATCGTTCTTCTTGAAAGCCTGCATTCTCACCTTGATCTGATCCTCGAGCCACTCCAGCGGCTGCTCGTAGTCCGCCGCCCGCAAGAAGTCTCGTTTGAAGATTCTCGAATACTGTGGAGATAGTTTCGCAGGTACCCTGAAGATAGAGCTGTTTCTGGCCGCCTCATGAATGCGAGAGCGGACTGCTGGGTCCCCTGGCTGTATTTCCAGGTACAGTGTGAGGGAGTCTGGACGGTTTTGGAACATGAAAACCACAATCCTAGATGACCCCGACCCGGCGCGCCGCAGCTCGGTGGACGTCCATGCGCGCGGAGCAAACTTGATATAAACCTTCGAGCAGTAGTCCAAGTCGAAGGCCGGATCTTCCTCGATGAGCTCCTCCAGAATCCGCCGCAACTCGGCCTGTGTGTCGGGACGATACTCAAACAGAAGATCGAGAGCCTGACGATGCTTGCCGTATATTCGCTCACATAGTTCTCCGATCTCTGACTCTCTCACGATGTGCCTCCTCAGCATGCTGACATAGTGGCGCAGGAACAAAGCCACTTCGTCCCCAATCGACTTCCCCTTCGCCTGCAAGGTCCGTTCAACCAGGTCAGCAATATGCTCGTAGCCGAAAGACACCCACTCTGGCTGCGATGGCCTGGCCCCCGTGGCAGAGAGGAAGACGAAGTGGTAGACGCACTCCGGGAACTCTGCGCTGCACTCTCTAGCGTAACGAAGCAGCTGATCCCCGTGTTCCGCCGCCTCGACCTTGTTTTCAATTGCGCAAACAAAACTCTGTTCCGCTATACTTAGGAAAATGTCAATCCCTCTCCACTCTCTCCTTACGAGCACCCTTGTCAGGTCGAGAGCGTCGACATCGACAGGAGACAGCGACCCAATCCCTTCGTGCTTTGCAAGCGATGTGGTTTTCCATAAGAACAGCCTGACGAAGTAGTCGCCAAGACCGTGATTCCCCGACGGGTCCAGAAGCCACGCCAGGAGGTTGGAATGTCGTACCTCTTGCGTAACCGCGCGGAGTACTTCAAACATGTTGAATTCCTCCGCTAAGGCCTCAAGACGCTCGAGGTCTCGGTCTTGGAGGAGAGCTTCAAGCGACTCGACTCGCGCACGATCCAGGGATGCCATATGCGAATTATAGCATTTGTTCCTCACCGCGCTCACACGAACCTAGGCATGCAAGCCCTCTCCTCCTCCATCCCTGCCTGCCGCATCTGCCCTGTCGGCAATTAGGGAGGGTGCGTGTAAGCAGATGCACGGTAGGCATAAGCCCCTCAACTCACCGATAGGAGGAGCCCAATCGAGTCTTCGGCCTTCCCCAGCACCCAGGTTGCAGCGAGCCAACACAGGCTAGTCCGCCTTGTTACCGTCGATTGCGACCGGTCCCGTCGCGTCCACGTCCCCCGCCAAGAGAGACGAGATGAGCTGCCTCAGTTCTCCGGGAGCATAGGAGCGTTTCGCCGGCACCCGCAGAATGGGCAGACCCGCCCGGCGGACGGCCTCATCGAGAAACGCATCCCTGCTTCTTCGGCTGGCTCTCTGGTGCGAGGAGTCATCCAGCTCGATGAGCAGGCGCGGCTCGGTGGTGGCGCTGTCGCAGAGCACGAAATCCACGTGTTTCGCCTGAATTCGGTTCAGATAGGCCTGTCTATCCCTGGTGCCTTGAGGCAGCCAGAGGAGGTCGCTGAGCCTAACCTTCGCGAATATGTACAGATCACCGTCAATGGCTTGCCCGAGCACCCCGAAGAAGGACCGCTCGGCTGGAGTCAAGAGATGATCCGTCTTGCGGTAGGGCCAGCGAGCCAGAGCTTTGGCGAAGAACCGATAGAGCAATCCAGCGATGACAGCAGTCACAGTCACGACGAGAAGTATCAGGAAGCTGTTCAAGCGCAGGCTCCTTTCAACGCAGAGACCCCTGGCGCTACCGCAGAGCAGCCCTCAGCCGGTTCGCCAGCAGCAGATAGCCGCAGCGCGCCGTTATCCCCCCCGCGACCGCGACGTCGACGACGACGTTCCGCTGCAGGTACTTCTTGTAGTAGTGCCACATGCTGCGATGCCGCGCGACGATGCTCCGGCTGGGCAGCGTGCGGCTGCTCCGTCCGATGTGGTGGATGACCGACGTTTGCGGCAGGTAGACAACCTTGTACCCCGCGCGGTGCACCCGCTGGCACAGGTCGACGTCCTCGATGTACATGAAATAGCCCTCATCCAGCAGCCCTATCTGCTCGAAGAGCGAGCGGCGGACCATCAGGCAGGCGCCGGACACCCAGTCGACGTCGCTTACGCTGTCGTGCCGCCAATCGCTGAGCAGGTACTGCCGCGAGTATCGATTTCGCGGGAAGAGCCGCGTCAGCAGCGAGTAGCGGTTGAACAGCGCGACGGAGAAGCTCGGGAAGCTGCGGCAGGACAGTTGCAGCGACCCGTCCGGGTTCAGCAGCCGCGGCGCTACTATGCCCGCGTCGTCGTGCTCGCGCAGGTAGGCCAGCATCGGCGCGAACGGGTCCGCCTCGACCTCCGAGTCGGGATTCAGGAGGACAATCGCCTCGCCCTTCGCCTCCCGGGCGCCGCGATTCGCCCCCGCCGCGAATCCGAGGTTGCGCGGCATCCGCAGCAGGCGCACGTCCGGGAACTCCGACGCCACCATCGGTGCGCTGCCGTCGCGCGAGTCGTTGTCGACGACGATGACCTCGCGCTCGACGGCCGGCGGGTGCGCCGCCAGCGATTGCAGGCAGCGACGCAGGTGCTCGCGCCCGTTATAGCTGACGATGACGATGGAGATGTCCACGCTCAGCCCTTCCTCAGCGCCTCTTCGTAGACTTCGATGGTCTCGCGGGCCGCCTTCTCCCAGCTAAACGTCGACGCGCGCTCCAGGCCGCGCTGCCGCAGCGACGCGCGCAGGTCGCTGTCTTTGAGGATGCGCTCCATGGCGTCGCAGAGGGCGTTGGCGTCTCGGGGGTCGACCAGGAGGGCGGCGTCGCCGGTGACCTCGGGAATCGACGACACGTTCGACGCGACGGCTGGCACGCCGCAGGCCATCGCCTCGAGAACCGGCAGCCCGAACCCCTCGTACAGCGACGGAAAGACGAAGAGGTCGGCGGCGTTGTACAGCGCCGGCATCTCCTCAGGCGCGACGTAGCCGGTGAAGATGACGTGTCCCTTCAGTCCCAGGTCTTCCGCCAGCCGGAAGTCATCGCCGTAGTTCCATGCCCGCTGCCCGGCCACGACCAGCTTCTGCTCAACGCCGCGACGTCGCAGCTCCGCGAAGGCCTTCAGCAGCGTCGTGCGGTTCTTGCCCGGCTCCAGGCTGCCCACGCTGAGGATGAACCGGTCCGGCAGCAGGTGATTGTAGCGCAACCGGTCCAGCACGGCCGGGTCGTCGATGACGCGGAACGCGGGCGCTGCCGCCTCGGCGATGGGCCGCACCTTTTCGGGCGGCGCGTGGAGGATTCTCACGATATCGTCGCGGACGGCCTGCGAGGGGCAGATCAGCATTGTGGCGGCCTTCGCGGCGGCCCAACTGATGGAGCGGAAATAGAGGAGGCGGCTGCGCGGGTAGCGCTCCGGCAGGATGAAAAACGTCAGGTCATGGAAGGTAACGACGCGACGGCAGCCGGTCGTGAGAAGCGGCGTCGTGTGGTGCGGCGAGTGCAGCACGTCGATTGCCCGCGCCCGAAGCTGCGCCGGTAGGACGAGCTGCTCCCAAACCAGGCGCGCTGCTCGAAATCTGGCGTCAACGCGTACGACCCGAAACGATGGCCGCTCCCGTGCCAGGCCGTCGAAGGCATCGGTCTTCGCGAACACGACGTACTCGTTGTCGACGTCGACGCGGGCGAGGGCGCGGATGAGGTTGTCGGTGTAGACGCCGGCGCCGGCCATCAGGCGCGGTATCGACGTAGCGTCGAAGGCGATGCGCATCACGTCTCCCGGAGCTGTTCCACTTCCAGCGTCCGGCCCATGCGGCCGCGGTAGTAGTCTAGCACGCCCCGCACGAGCGCCTTCGCCATCGGCCGGTCGCGCCTGACGGCGTGGCGGCCCAGGTATACGAGCCGCGTCGCCAGGAAGTATGCCGTGAACACCGCGAACCAGAAGCGCGACTGCGAGTTCTTGCGCACCAGGTAGAGCCGGTTACGCGTGGCGTAGTAGTGCTTGAAAGGCGTCATCCAGCCGCCGCCGCTCGACGCGCTCTCCATATGGTAGACGACGGCCTCCGGGTCGTAGCGGAGGCGAAAGCCGGCGGCGAGGGCGCGCCGTAGCCAGTCGGTCTCCTCGTAGTACATGAAGAAGCGCTCGTCGAGCAGGCCGGCCTCGCGGAAGGCGGCCGCCGGCACGAGGGCGCAGCAGAAGCTCGCGGTCTGGAGGTCGCGCGGACGGCTCGTCGCGGGGCCGTCGGGCTTGCCGTGGAAGGTGTTGCTGAACAGGCCGAAGCGCCAGTCGAAGTCACCGGCGTGGGTGCTTATGAGCCGCGGGTCGTCGTAGTAGAGGATTTTGGGGACGGCAATGGTGCGCCCGTCAGCGAATGCCACAAGCTTCGAGAGGAAGTCCTCCCTCAGCACGGTGTCGTTGTTCAGGATGAGGAGCCGGTCGAAGCCCTCGTCGAGGCAGTAGCGGATGCCGATGTTGTTGCCGCCGCCGGTGCCCAGGTTCTCGGGCGCGCGCAGGAGGACGGCGTCAGGCAGGAGGCGTTGCAGCTCGGCGTCGGAGCCGTCCGTCGAAGCGTTGTCGACGATGACGATGCGCCGGTTCGGGTAGTCGACGCGCGCCAGCGACTCGGCGAAGCGGTCGATGAAGGCGGCGCCGTTGTAGTTGACGACGACGATGCCCACTAACGGGCGCTGCGATCCAGGTTCGTCTTGCATTGGAGAATGCGCGCCCATCTTATCATCCTGAGACAGGAGAGAGGGAAGTCGCGAGCATGTGAGGTGCGTCGCTTGTTGTGGCAGCGGCGTTGTTTCGCGGGCCGTTCGGGATCCCGAACGGCCCGTCCGCCTCAGGCGGAGCCCCGTGAGCGCGATAAACGCACATCGCACCGTCGTCGCAAAGAGTCGATGGAAGCGCGCGAGCGCCGTCTAGGTCGGCGGCGCGAAGTGCTCGGCGAGGGCGATCTGCCAGGGTCGGAGCGTGATCCCAATCCGTGCGCCCGCCTCGTTGCGCAGCGCCGTGTACGGAGGCTTCGGCGGATAGGCGTTGTACTCCGCCAACGTCGTCGGCTTGAGGACGACGTCCGAACGACCGGCCAGCCGCAGGACCTCGCGCGCCCACTCGAAGCGGGAGCACTCGCCGCTGTTCGTGAAGTGATAGACGCTGTAGACCCCCATTTCGACGAGTCGCGCGATCGCATCCGCCAGATCGCCCGTGAGCGTCGGCGTCGCGACCTCGTCCGTCACCACCGTCAGCTCCGGCTGCTGCGATGCGGCCGCCAGCATCTTCGACGGGAAGTCGCGCTCGCCGCCGCCGTACAGCCAGGCAGTCCGCACGACGTACAGCCGCTCGACCAGCGCTTGCGCCTCCTCTTCGCCCTCCAGCTTCGAGCGTCCGTAGGCGTTCACCGGGTTCGGAGCGTCCGACTCGACATAAGGCTCGCGCTTGTGGCCGTCGAAGACCTCGTTCGTGCTCACGTAGAGGAGCGCCGCGCCGATGTCGCGACAGGCGAGGGCGACGTTCCGCGTGCCGAGCCCGTTGACGCGATGCGCCAGGTCGGGATCGTCTTCGCACAGACGGGTGTCGGTGAGCGCCGCCGCGTGGATGACGATGTCCGGCCTAGCTGCTTCGATCCTTCGACGCGTCGTGTCGGCGTCCGAGATATCGAGCTCCGGGAGGTCGCCGCCGTCGACGGCGTCGCTTGGGAAGGCGCGCATCAGTTCGCGCCCCAACTGGCCGCGATTGCCGGTGATGAAGATGCGCATCTCGATTCGGGGCTAGGCGTTAGCGGGCGGAGCGCTGCGGGCGGAGGCGAGACGGGCGCCGTACTGCTTCTCGTAGTAGGCGCGGAAGGCGCCCGACTTGATCTTCTCCCACCAGCGGCGATTGTCGACGTACCAGCGGACGGTCTCTTCGAGCGAAGCGGCGAAGTCGTGGCGCGGCGACCAGCCGAGGGCGCGGACCCTCTCGAAGTCGAGGGCGTAGCGGCGGTCGTGCCCCGGCCGGTCCTCGACATAACGGATCAAGCTGCGCGGCTTCCCCAGCAGGTCGAGTATCCCCTCGACGACGTCCATGTTCGGCCGCTCGTTGCCCGCGCCGACGTTGTACACCTCGCCGGGCGCGCCCTCGTGCAGGAGGAGGTCGAGCGCCTCGCAGTTGTCCTTCACGAAGAGCCAGTCGCGCACCTGGCGGCCGTCGCCGTAGACGGGCAGCGGCTGGTCGTCCAGGGCGTTGCTGATGAACAGCGGCGCCATCTTCTCCGGGTACTGGTTCGGCCCGATGTTGTTGCAGGGACGGGCGATCACGACCGGCAGGCGGTGGGTTTCCATGAAGGCGATGCACTGCATGTCGCCGCCGGCCTTGCTCGCGGAGTAGGGGCTGCGCGGGTGCAGCGGGTCGTCCTCTTTCGAGCGATGCGGCGCCGGCACCTCGCCGTAGACCTCGTCCGTCGAGATGTGGAGCACGCGCTCGATGCGTCCACCCGCCTCCGCGACGGCGGACAGCAGGCAGTAGGTGCCGTAGACGTCGGTCTGGATGAACGGCGCCGGCTCCAGGAGCGAGCGGTCGACGTGGCTCTCGGCGGCGAAGTTGACGACGGCGTCGACCTCCCTGATGAGCCGCCCCACGAGCTCAGGGTCGCAGATGTCGCCCTTCACGAAGCGGTAGCGCTTCGCCAGCGGCCCGCCCTCGATGTCCAGCAGGTTTTCGGGGTTGCCGGCGTAGGTCAGCTTGTCGAGATTGACGACCTCGTAGCCGTCGTGCTGCGTCAGGATATGTCGAATGAAATGGCTGCCGATGAAGCCCGCTCCGCCCGTGACGAGGACCTTCCGCATGACCCGCCTCGCTAAGGGATCCGCACCCGGCTGAAGTCGCCGAGCACCAGCGTGCAGCTCCGCGGCTTGCCGTCGGCGCCGCGCAGGTCGACGTTGCGGCCGATGAGGCTGTCCTGAATGCGCGCCTCGACACCGTCGATGACGGTGTTCTCCATGACGACGCTCTGCTCTATCTCCGCGTCCTGCACCAGACAGTCGTAGTAGATCGACGTGAACGGCCCGACGTACGAGTTGACGATGCGCGTCCTCTCGCCGATTATCGACGGCCCGCGGACGACGCTGTTCACCACCTCGCAGCCCTCCTGCAATACGACGCGCCCTTCGACGCGCGACGCCTCGTCGACCTTCCCGGCGCTCGCAGGCTCCAGGCCCTCGAGTATCGCGCGGTTGGCATCGAGGATGTCGTCCATCTTGCCGGTGTCGATCCAGCAGCCGCCGGCGACTTCGCAGCGCACGTCGTGCCCGTGGTCGACCAGGTATTGGATGGTGTCCGTTATCTCCAGCTCGCCGCGCGCCGACGGTTTGATGCCGTTCACCGCGTCGAAGACGGGGCGGTCGAACATGTAGATGCCGATCACCGCCAGGTTGGACGGCGGCTCCTTCGGCTTCTCGACGACGCGCAGCAGCCGGCCGTCGCGCAGCTCCGCCACGCCGAAGTCCTGCGGGTTCTTCACGGGGTAGAGGAGTATCTGGCCCGCGGGCCGTGGATTCTGGCGGCAGAACTGGTCGACGAACGGGACGATGCCCTCGCGCAGGAAGTTGTCGCCGAGAAAGAGCACGAACGGGTCCTCGCCGAGAAAGCCGTGCGCGATCTTGACGGCGTGCGCAATGCCCAGCGGCGCCTCCTGCTCGATGTAAGTGACGTTCACGCCGAATCGACTGCCGTCGCCGACGGCTGCCATGACCTGCTCCTTCGTGTCGCCGACGACGATGCCGATGTCGCGCACGCCGCACTCGACGAGGTTCTCGATGGCGTAGAAGAGGATCGGTTTGTTGGCGATGGGCACGAGTTGCTTGGCGCCGGTGTAGGTGAAGGGACGCAGGCGGCTGCCCTGGCCGCCGCTGAGGATCAGCCCCTTGAGCTTGATCGGCAGGTCCACCATCTGCGACGAGACTCCTGTCTGCGAAGGGAGAGTCTGAGTTGAGGTTATTGTAGTCCGACTCCGATGGGTCGGCAACTTGGCCGATTTCCCGGTAGTGGGTCAGTTTGAGCGTAGGATCGCACTGTGCATTGACGCAAGGAGTCCGGGTGCTAAAGTAGCGGCATGGCAATTAGGATTCCGCCGGAATCTGCTTGGCGTCGAGCTTGGCGCGACCTTGAGCAGTTCCGCGCCTCGTTCATCGGATTTTGGAGCGTCGAAGTGTTAGCGGCGCTCGCTGGCGGCATCCTCGCAGTTTGGCGGTTGGCATCTACTTCGTCATCCCCCGCAGCGACGGCCTCTTATGGGGCAATCGGTGCTGCTGTTGGCTTGGGTGTTGCCTTCGTCGGCATCTACGCGTTCAATCTCATGCTTGCTCCATACCGTCAAAGAAACGATGTACGCGAGGAAGTTGGCAGTCTGCGAGCGCAGATCGAGGAACTGAAGGCTCAACCCAAGCTCGCAATCGTGGTCGAATCTGGGCAGACCTTCAAACAGATACAGAGCGTCAGAAATCAGAGGAGAGGCCCGTACACCGAAACGCTTTACCGCGTAGGAATAGAACACACTGGTATGGCAACCATTGGACGCGTGGCAGTGGAACTAGAAAGCATCGATCCGCCGGTTTTGCCTGGTACACCACTTCCACTCCATATCATGAACGACAACCCCCCCGACAATCAGTTTCGCCGCGACTTCCCGCTGGATGCCGGGTATAGGCAGTTCATAGACGTCGTATTGAAGCAGGACTACGATGGCCAACCACCGAGCAACGAGATAATCATCTTCCATGCCGTCCCAGGCGTCTCCCAACGTATTCCCGCCCAACACTATGAGATCGCGATCTTCGCTCACGGTAACAATGTCGCGTCGGCGCGGCAGAACTTCATCATCGATGTCGAAGATAGCGGCGTGCTTCGGTTTGCTTCAGCAGACGCAAGTTGATCGTCGGGCAGATTCTCGGCCCAATGCTGTCGTGGCGCTGCTGGATTCAAACTGACCCGCTACCGATTTCCCTACATAGAGGGCGGGACTCCCGCAAAGCGCTGTATCCCTGGCCCCTGTAGCCGAGACTTTCCAGTCTCGGCGTGAACTGCCGTTGCGAGGGGCTGATGGCGGTTCGACGCGACATGACGCGTCGTTCTCTTGCAGCGACGTGGTGCCGTGCGTTCGCCTCCGGCGAACGCACCCCTACGCGAACCGGCGAAGCCCTGCTCGCGTCGCCTCTCGCACCGCCTCGCCGTACTCGCTGCTGGTAATTCGTCGGGTAAGCTCCGGGAAGCGAGAGGCCTTGTGGTCCGGGCGGTACTGCTCCATTACGTTGACATAAGAGTCCGGCGAAAGCTCCTCCGCTATGAACCGCATCGACTCCGGCGTGCCGGCTATCCCATCTGGCAACACCAGGTGGCGTATAATCATGCCTCGCACGGCCACGCCGTCCTCCACCACCAGGTCGCCCACCTGACGATGCATCTCCCGCAGCGCCGCCCTCGCGGTATCTACGTATCCCTTGACCAGGGAATACCGCCCCGCCATGCGGTCGTCGGAGTACTTGATGTCCGGCATATAGATGTCGAACACGCCGTCCAGAAGACGCAGCATATCCAGCGAGTCGTAGCCGCTCGTGTTGTATACCAGCGGCACACGCAGCCCGCCGTCGATTGCAGGGAGCAGCGCCGACAGGATCTGCGGACCGTAGATGCTGGGGCTGACGAAGTTGATGTTGTGGCAACCGCGCCCCTGAAGCCAGAGCATCGTCTGCGCGAGCTGCTCCGTCGTCGCCTCCTCGCCCTCCCGCGCCTGCGAGATCTGCCAGTTCTGGCAGTACACACAGGCGAGATTGCACGAGGCGAAGAAGATCGTCCCTGAGCCGCTCCAGCCGACGAGCGGTGGCTCCTCGCCGAAGTGCGGCCCGAAAGACGAGACCACCGCTTTCGCGCCTACCCGACAGAAGCCGCGCCGGTCGTCTTCCACTCGATCGACCTTGCAGCCGCGCGGGCACGCCCGACAGGGACTCCGCATGAGCTGCCATGCCCGGTCGATGCGCCGCTGCAATTCCTCGCGGCCGAGTTCCAGGTACGCCGGTCTCGGCAAGCCGCCCTCCTCGTATTCACACTCTCACCTCGATCTTAGCTGCCTATCCGGAGCGGCGATAGACGCCTGCACGTGACGCGAGGATGTGGGAGGTCGCGAAGGGAAACGCTACAATTCGGGCATGCTCTCCGGCAAGTGGATCTGGGTCTGGAACTGGCGACGCTGCCTCGACGGCAACCCCATCGCCGTCGCGCGCAGGCTGAACGACGCCGGCTGCCGCGGCGCCTTCGTCAAGAGCGACGACGGCGGCCACCCCTTCGACCAGGGCCGTCCCGTCTGGGAGATCGTCCAGGCGTTGCAGGAGGAGGGCCTGCTCGCCGGCCTCTGGGGTTACGTCTACGGCTGCGACTCGCCCACCGTCATCTACGGCGACCTCAAGCGCACAGCGACCGAAGAGGCCGCCATGGCCGCCCGCTTCATCACCGAGCGACCCAGCTCCTCATATCGCGGCCCCGACGCCTACGTCATCGACGTCGAAGCCGAGTACGAGCGCCGGCCGTCAGACCCGTCCGCCACCGCCGAGCGCTACCTCAGCGCCGTGCGCTCCGCCGCCGGCCCCGACTTCCCGTTGCTCTACGCGCCGCTGCCTCAGCCGGACTACCACCGCGCGCTGCCGTATCGCGTGTTCAACCGCTACTGTCAGGCGGTCATGCCGCAGGCATACCACAACGCCATGCAGGTGTCGCCGGAGAGGGCCATCGCACTCTGCTACGACGCCTTCGCCGCTGAAGGACTGCTCGACCTCCCTATCGCGCCTATCGGCGGCGCCTACGGCTCCGCCACGCCCGAAGAGCTGTCGCGCTGGGCCGCGGCCGCCATCGAACGCGGCGCGACGATGCTCTCCTGGTGGAGCTTCGAGCACATCGAGAACGAGCGCCCCCAGCTCTGGGACGCCATCGCGCGCGTCGACCTGCCTCGAAAGGACGAAACCGACGTGGACGAAGAAACGAAGAAGACCATCGCTGCCGCCGCCTTCCGCCAGCGCATCGCCGGCCTCATCCTCAGCGGCGACCCCGATCTGGCGGAGCGCGCCTACCGTGAGATGCAGTACGTGCGCGCCGTCGCCGGCCTCCCCTTGATCGGGACCAACCAATCAGACAATCGGTAAAGCCGGTTCATGTGCGATCAGGCTCCTAGGATCAGCTGTGGATGCCTGCTCTGAC